>TARA_R110000850_G_scaffold85460_10_pt1 | contig 37964 bp, 30 predicted proteins | sample TARA_R110000850 | Tara Oceans TARA_R110000850 (sample SAMEA4397586) | marine metagenome | biome: Polar Biome; feature: [SRF] surface water layer (ENVO:00010504); material: water (ENVO:00002006), including particulate matter (ENVO:01000060) such as... | depth 5 m
CCGAGCCATGACCTTTCAGGACCTGATTCTCAAGCTCCAGACTTTCTGGGCGCAGCAGGGTTGCACCGTGATCCAGCCCATGGACATGGAAATGGGCGCCGGAACCTTCCACTGGGCGACCTTCCTCCGGGCGCTGGGCCCTGAGCCTTGGAATACGGCCTATGTGCAGCCCAGCCGCCGCCCTACAGATGGTCGCTACGGCGAGAACCCGAACCGGCTTCAGCACTACTACCAGTTTCAGGTGCTGATGAAGCCGAGCCCACCGGATATCCAGAAGCTGTACCTCAAGTCATTGGAAATGCTGGGCTTTGATGCGCTGACTCACGATATTCGCTTTGTTGAGGACAACTGGGAGTCGCCCACCCTGGGGGCATGGGGCCTGGGCTGGGAAGTCTGGCTCAATGGCATGGAAGTCACCCAATTCACCTACTTTCAACAAGTGGGCGGTCTTGTGTGCAAGCCGGTCGCGGGTGAGATTACCTACGGCCTGGAGCGTCTGGCGATGTATATCCAGAAAAAGGAGAGCGTCTACGACCTGATCTGGTCTGACGCGGGCGGGCGCATCGTTACCTATGGCGATGTCTATCATCAGAACGAGGTCGAGCAGAGCGCCTACAACTTCGAACACGCGGACGTGGCTACCCTGTTTGATCGCTTCGACAAGGCCGAGGCCGAATGCCAGCGACTGCTGTCACTGGAGACGCCACTGCCCCTGCCGGCCTATGAACGCACCGTTCAAGCCTCACATGCCTTCAATCTGCTGGACGCGCGGGGCGCGATCTCGGTGACCGAGCGCCAGGCTTACATTCTTCGCGTTCGCGGATTGGCCAGAGGCTGTGCCGAGGCCTACTTCAATGCACGGGAAAAGCTCGGCTTCCCAATGCTGGAGAAGAACAGAACCGCGGCTTGAGTGGCCTGCAACATGATGTGGATTCTGCTCGCATCCCGCTGAGGCGCTTGTTCAGGCCAGCGTCCAGTAGATCAGGCCGCCAACCAGCAACAGGTGAAGCGTCCATTTGCCCAGCCGGTACTTGCGCGGTTGTGCCTTCTTCAAGGCCTTCATGTAGGCCTTGTACCTGACCACCGGCTCCTTCATCCGATTGCCGATGCCGGTGATGCTGGGGTCGAGGTTGTCGATGTAGAACAGACCATTGAACGCACGCGCGAAACGGTAGTAGATGCGCTCCAGCAGGCGCCAGCGAAGCGGGCGGTCCAGATCGGTCATCAGGATGATGCGCGGCGTATCCGTATCGTTGTAGGCGGCGTGCAAATAGGTTTCGTCAAAGGTGATCGCCTCGCCATCTCGCCAGGCATAGTGATCGCCGTCCACCACGAGGCCGCACTGCTCTGAATTGGGCGTCGACAAACCCAATGAATAGCGAACACTGAAAGCAAAGGGATCGTGGTGCTGGGTCAGGCGCTTGCCCGGCATCAGCACCGCAAACAGCGCCAGATTCATGCCCGGCACCTGATCAATAAGCGCCATGGTCGTCGGCGCCAGCTGCCGGGCCGAGGGAATATTGAAGTCGTAGACCTTCAGATAAAAACTCTTCCAGCGGTTGTCCCGATAAAAATTACTGCCGGGAAGATCATCCTTGGTGGCGATGTGATTGCTCTGATAGAGCGCCAGGGCTTCATCGCGAATGATCTCCCAGTTGTCTTCCAGAATCTGGACCTGCGGAAAGCTGCCAGCAGGCAACCGAGACGCTGTGGAGATACGCGAGGAAAAATAGGCTGGAAGATTGAACGGCACCATGAAGGTGGAAAAATCCGTCAGCTGGCGACCCCAGGGCATGTGTGCCTTGTTGCGCAGCCGAACGAAGGCGAGGCTGCCGCCGTAAATCAACACGAGGGTTATCAGGACTGCCACGACATCTCCGGTCAACTGCCCGCAGGCGGCCGGACGATTTGGCAGCGTGCAGTGTCCGCTACGATACCCCTTTGCACCCCACTGCAGGGCGCAGGCTGTCAGGGAAGGGCAATGGGCACGCTCGGAACCGGCGCGGCGCGCAGCACACCGGGTGGCACCACGAAGCCGTTCTGGGCAATGCCCTGACTGGCCGCGAGCGTGCGCTCCCAGGTCTGCAGATAGACCTCGGCCGAATCAAACAGGTGCTGCATCTGATCGGGCGAGCCTTCCAGCCGAACCTCCTGCACCATGCCGCTGAGCATGCCGTAGTGCGCGCTGCCGTCGATATCCAGCGTCCAGCTTCGGCCATTACCCGCGGCGTCGCGCTCCTGCGGCTGATTGAATTGCACGCCCTGCATGCCGGTGAAATCCGGCAATAAAGAGAAGGGCTCGCCAGTGAACAAGGTGTACGGATAATTCACCTGCTGACCCGGTGCGATCGGATTGCGCGGCGAGGCCTGCGCGGACAATCCATTGGTGTCCGTACCGAAGCCGAAACCGAAGCGGTAGGGTTGTCCGGCCTGCGACCACAGACCCTTGAGTTCGTCCATCAGTCGGATCAGGTCCCGGCCATTGCCCAGGCTCGGGTAGATGAAGCCGCCGTTTTGCAGAACCCGCATGGCCTGGGCGTTGGAGGTGCCGCCAAAATTGCCGTGCGTGGACACATAGGGATAGGCCGGCGTCTGCGCCTCTGCCAATTCCAGCGCCTGTGTCTTCATCTCGTATTCGAGATGATCGATGTCAAAGATCATCCCGTTTTCCATCAGCTTGCGGTAGGTATACAAGCCGATGGGCGTCAGCCAGCGCGCATTGCATTGTGGCTTGCTGGGGTAGCAGGGCGTCGTACCGCCCGGTCGTCCGCCCTGACCGGTGAACAGACAGCCGGGGGGCAAGCCGGTCATGACCGTGCCGGCACGATCCTGCGCAAAGAAACCGCCACCGGTTGAGGGGTCGCTGGCGGTGGGACAGTCGTAGGTGGTCCAGAACTCGCCGGTAGGGGTTTCGGTATCGGCAAGATTTCCGATCAGTGTGCCCAGCGGTGATGTCTGACTCGGATTACCCAGAATGCCGAGCAGATTGGTGATGTCCTGCGACGGGATGCCGCCGCTGTTTTCACGATTACCGATGTTGAGCACCAGCGCATCAAAGATGCCGTTGCCGCCGAAGGCATTGTCGAATTCATGGATGGTGATGACCTGGCGCACACCCAGATCCTTCAGCCGCGTGAGCTGGGTCAGGATTTCATTGTCTGCGCCGGTTTCGGTCATGGCACAGGAATAGGAATTTTCCAGTCCGCCGGCGCCGGTTTCCTGGAACGGCTGCTGTGTACGTAAAGGGCTGTAATTGAGTTTGCAGTTGAACAGATTGGAAATCTCGACACCAAGCACGACCGCCAGCTTGCCCTCGGCAATGACCTGCCGCGCTTCAGCCGGATCAAGGACGATCCGGAACCAGCCCTTGCCGGGCCCGCCGTACTGCGCGTCGATGTAGTCCTGCAGGCCATACATGCTGCCGATCTGCGCGGCACCGTTATTCATCTCGTTGCAGTCGCGCAGTGGTGTGCCGGACAGATTGCGCTGGAGTTCGCAGAGCGTTTCGTTGTCCACGACGTCGTTGACCATGATGCGCAGGCCCGCAAGCCAGGCGCGCTCCAGCCATTTCCAGTAGATCGCTTCGTGGGTCAGTTGGTCACGCGCCGGCCATTCACTGAAGGTCGGCCAGCCATCGGTGGCATGACCGTCCGGGTCCATCTGGAACAGGCCCTGCACCGCATCGGCCGTGCCCTGCGGTCCGTGCGTCTGGGTGCAATCATCTAGCGCATGGGTCACGCCAAATCGATGGTAGGGCGCGCCGTGCTGCGCGCCGCCCAGAAACGTCGTAGCACTCAGATGCACGTGGACATCGGCCATGCCCAGCACCCGCCCGTCCGGCGTGGTGCCCTTGAAGGTTTCGCCGATTGCATTGTTGGCGGCCTCCGGAAAGCTGGCACAGCCTACTGCTGGAACCAGCTCAAACTGCTGGCTGCTGGCAGCATTGGGGGCCGCTACAGTCAGCGCTTGGGTTCCGGAAACGGCGAGGCGCACGGCCGGGATAACGGCTTCCAGAGTGAACAGGGTGGATTCGACCAGCGGATCGACAAAGTTTCGGTAGGCATTGATCTTCGCCGGCGTCGGCTCGACATCGTATTGCGGCGCTTCGGGGTAGGCGCGGTTGTCACCCACTGCCAGCAGCTTGAAGGCGGCGCTTTCATCCGCGCTTGCGAGATTGCGCGCCGCCACCAAGGTTGCCGCGGACACAAGCTGTCCCTGTCGGTCGTAGAGCAGATACTGGCCCAGTGAGGCTGGCTTGAAAAAGAAGGGCTCGGCGCTGGCCGCATCGCCACTGGCGGCGTAGCCCGTGCCGACCCGCACCACATACCGGTCATTGCTGGCGGCGCGCAGGGCAATGCATTCGTTGTTGAAGCTGTAGCGATGGCGGGGAACGCTGGATCCGCCTGCACCGCCACCCCCTCCGCCACCAGGACCGGGACCGACACCACCACCGAGTCCCGCGCCAGTTGGCGAATTCGAACTGTTATTGCAGGCAGAAACCATGGCCAATGCGATCAGGCCAAGCAAGATGGGTCGCGTCCGGGAAGCCTTCATGTTGTCTCCTCACTGATGCCTGTCGGGATACCCGGCACCGTAATCACAGGGTTCGGCGCGGCGGCTCCGCATGCTTCTGTTCTATGAGGCCAGACGGTAGCACCGCGACACATGATTCGGCTTTGGTAAATATGATGGGCCATGCTGTCACCACGCCCTGCCTTGCTGATCTCGCTAGCCCTGCTTCCGGGGTTGGCACAGGCGCATTCATTCGGCGTGATCTACACCCTGCCGCTGCCTTTCTGGCTGTACGCCTGGGGCGCAGGAGCGGCGCTGATCGCATCCTTTGTTGTCTTCGGACTGATGATGTCAGCGGCTCGTCCCCGTCCGCTTCGCCAAGGCACACCGAAACCGGGATGGCGCGTACCGCTAGCCCTCAGCGCCTTGCTCAAACTGCCCGGACTCGCATTGCTGGTGCTGTGCATTGCCACCGGCTGGTGGGGCACGCCCAATGCCTATGCCAACTTCAACATGACCGCATTCTGGATCGTGTTGCTGCTTGGCCTGGCCTACCTGAGCGTGCTGGCGGGCGACCTCTACGCCGTGCTCAACCCGTGGCGGACGCTATGCGCAATGATCGCGCGGCTATGGCCTGCCGCAATGCGTGGTCTGCTCAGGCGCGGTGACCGTTTCGGTTATCTGCCAGCCGCGGCCCTTTACATGGGCCTGATCTGGATCGAGCTGCTGGGCAACAGCAACCCGCGGGAGCTGGCGCATCTGCTGGCCGCCTATACGGTGCTCAATCTTTTCGGTAGCGCATTGCTGGGTATGCGGACCTGGTTCACCTACTGGGAATGTCTGTCGGTGATGTTTGCACTGCTCGCGCGCATGGCACCGGTGCGTATCAGCGGCATTGATGTGCCTGGAGCCCTGCAGATTCATCTGCGCTGGCCCGGCACCGGGCTGTTGGAAGATCGGCCGCCGCTGTCTCTGCTGCTGTTCATGGTGGCGATGCTCGCCACGACAGCGTTCGACGGGCTGCACGAAACACAGCTCTGGTACGAGTTCTACTGGCTCTGGCTGTATCCCGAGTGGCTCGTCGGCTGGGCCGGAAGCAATCCGCTGGCCGCGTTCGGGAAGCTGCGTGAGGGCTACCAGTGGTGGCAAGCAGGCTGGCTGTTGATCTTCCCCCTGTTCTACTTCGCGGCTTATGCCTTCGCGATTCTGCTGGCGAAAGGCCTATGTCGCACAGCACTGCCGTTGACCGAGCTTTGTCGCAGTTTCGCCTATTCGCTGATGCCCATTGTGCTGGTCTATCACCTGAGCCATTACTTCACACTGTTGTGGACGCAGGGGCCCAAGTTTCTGCCCTTGCTGTCTGACCCTTTCGGTCGCGGACAGGACTGGTTTGGCACGGCGCAGTGGTTTGCCCGCATCAATGTTCCGGAACTTGCGTGGGTGTGGAACGTTCAGGTCGGGCTGATCGTGGCTGGGCACATTGCCAGCGTCTATGTCGCGCACCTGCAGGCCCTTTGTTTGTTCTCTAATCGGCGTCAGGCCCTGCTCAGTCAGATCCCCATGCTGAGCCTCATGCTTTGCTTTACCGTGGGCGGACTGTGGATTCTTTCTCAACCATTTCAGGGGGGGCGTTGACGTGATGCTGCGCGCAATCATTTTCATTGTTCTGGGATTGCTCGCGGGCACGGCTTTATGGCTCGCTTTGAAACCGGAGTCCACGACGGTGGCTTCGACGGCGACACCTGTGCAGGTGTTCTACCGCATCAGCGAGTCCCGTGTGGCACAAGGGCTGCCGCTGATCAACGTGCAGCAAGGCGAGCTGCTACAGCTGACCGTTGTCAGCGACCGGGCCGATGAGCTGCATGTACACGGCTACGATCTGCACGCACCGCTCGAAGCGGGCCAGCCGACTACGCTGGAAATTCCCTGCGAACTTGCCGGCAGATTTGAGATCGAACTACATACCCAGCACCTGCAAATGAGCGTCTTGCAGGTCCATCCACGTTCGAACTGATTGCGGAAACCTGCTCCGATGCGCCGACTGTTGCTGCTCTCTGTTTTGCTGAATCTGCTGCTGCTCACATTTGCCGGCTGGCAGATTCAGAAACGCGGTGGCCTTGGGATGGTCCAGCAGAAAGTCATGCACTGGATTTCCCCGCAATGGGGACCACGCTGGTATGCCAGCCGCGTGGAGGATTATCGCAGCCAGCCTGTTCAGGCCGGCGATGTCGTCTTCGCCGGTGACTCTCTTGTGGACGGCACGGACTGGAGCGCATTGCTCGGGCGCCCCGTCAGGAATCGCGGCATTGGCGGCGAAAACCTTCAGCAACTCTCCAATCGCATGGTCGATCTGCTGGCCGGCCCGCCTCACGCCCTGCTGCTGCAGGTGGGCGCCAATGACGTGGACGCCATGCTGGACCGGGGGCCGGGAGATTTCATTGATCGCTATGCCAAGCTGGTTGATGACATTCATGTGTTCGCGCCGCAGACGCGCGTGCTGGTCAACAGCCTGCTGCCTCTGGGTGCTGAGCATCACGGCGCCTTTGTGTCCAACAGACTGATGCAGGAACTCAATGCCCAGTTGCAGCAGATGTGCATCGAGCGGTCCTGCGAGTTCATCGATGCCTGGAGTGCCATGGCTGGAAACGATGACGCGCTGTTTCCGGAGATGACGATCGACAGCGCACACCTGAGCGCCGAGGGCCTGCAAGCCTGGGCGGCCGTGATTCGCCCGACCCTGGATACGCTGCCCGGCGCCCTGCCCGACGCCCCGCTATCAGAATCTCCTGCAGCGCCGTCGCTGCCGCAGTAGCAAAATTTTTCTGGCGGGCCGCGCCGACTCATTTCCCGTTTGGCATGATCTGGAATCTGGCAAAGGCCATCCAGTCGGGAGAAAGCGCATGTTGCTGATCGGTATGTTCGACTCCCCTTACGTGAGGCGCGTAGCCATCAGCATGGATCTGCTCGGCTTGTCCTTTGAGCACCGCAATTGGTCTGTGGGCACGGACTTCGAGAAGATTCGCGCTTACAACCCGGTGGGACGCGTGCCTGCTCTGGTATTGGATGATGGCGAGGTGCTGGTGGAGTCCTCCGCCATTCTCGATTTCGTTGATGAGACTGCGGGTCCTGATCGCGCCCTGCTGCCGTCTCGGGGGAAAGATCGCCGCCATGCGCTGCAGCTGATGTCCATCGCCTGCAGCGGTGTCGACAAAGTGGTGGCACAGCTCTATGAAGTGGCCTTCCGGCCGCCGGAGCGACGTCATCCGCAATGGGTCGCACGTTGCAGGGCGCAAAGTGATGCAACGCTCCAGTATCTGGAAGAACGCGCCGCGCAATCAGCGCCACAGCAGTGGTGGGTCGGCGCTCAGATGAGTCAGGCCGACATCACCGTTGCATGCGTTTGCACCTTCATTTTCGAATCGCTCGGTATCGACAGCGCGCAGCTTCCCCAGCTCGCGTCCAGAGTCAGGCGGCTCGAGGCCTTGCCGGTGTTCCAGAAGTATCACCAGCCATTTTTCTCGCCTGACCCGGCCTCTGGCAGCCCGTGAATAAGGTCATTTTCAGCTCGCCTCGCCTGCGATCATTGGCGAATCAGGCTTGATCCCTGACAATTGCCGCCCTTATCGACCTGCTCCCTTCTGATCAATGTCTCGCGACCTGCTGCTGGAACTCGGCACCGAAGACCTGCCCGCACGTTATGTCGTGCCACTTTCCAACGCCTTGAAGCAAGGGCTAACCGATGGACTGGCGCGGCTGGGACTGAGCTGTGAGCAAAGCCACTCGTTTGCCACGCCGCGGCGTATCGCCGTCATTCTCACCGGGCTGGCGGTAGAACAACCGGAGCAGAAGGTCGAGCGTCTCGGGCCGGCGCTGAAGGCGGCGCTGAAGGACGGGCAGCCCACGCAGGCCGCGCTGGGCTTCGCGCGCTCCTGCGGCGTCAGCTTTGAAGAACTGGGGGAGAAGAACGGCAAGCTTTTCTTTGCGCGAACGGAGGCTGGTCGTCCAACGGCTGAGCTGATTCCGGAGGTTTTTGCGGAAACCCTAAAAAAAATGGATCAGCTGGTACCCAAGCGCATGCGCTGGGGCAGCGGTGAAGAAACCTTTGTGCGCCCGGTTGAATGGATTTGCTGCGTCTTTGGCGACGCGGTCGTGCCGCTGCAGGCTTTCGGTCTGAGTGCGGGTGCCCGCAGCTATGGTCATCGTTTTCATGCACCCGATGCCATCGAGCCCGTCGTGCCCGCGCGGTATCTGGAGGCGCTTCGAAAAGCCCATGTACTGGCCGATGTTGCGGAACGTCGCACGCGCGTTCGAGCTCAGATCGAGGAGGAAGCTAGTCGCATCGGCGGCCACGTTCGCATTCCGGAAGAACTGCTCGATGAAGTCACTTCCCTGGTGGAATGGCCCGTTGCGATCAGCGGCAGCTTCGAGGAGAAGTACCTGGCCCTGCCTCCCGAGGTGATCGTCTCCACTGTAGAGACCAACCAGCGCTATTTCACGGTGTTCCGTGATGCGGGCCAGACCAAACTTACGCACCACTTCATTACGGTCTCGAATATCGAATCGCGTGATGTTGCCCAGGTCATTGGCGGCAACGAGCGCGTTGTACGTCCGCGTCTGTCGGATGCCCTGTTTTTCTGGCAGCAGGACCTGAAGCAGCCGCTGGCCGCCTATGCCGACAAGCTGGGTTCGGTGACATTCCAGAAAGATCTGGGGTCTACCGCGGACAAGGTCGCCCGCATGGTGGAAATTGCGAGTTGGCTGGCTGGCGAGCTGGGCGAAGACGCGGCTGCGGCTGCGCGTGCAACTGCGCTGTGCAAGGCTGACCTGCTCACTCAGGCGGTGTTCGAAATGCCTGAATTGCAGGGCATCATGGGCGGCTACTACGCTCGCGAATCCGGCGAGAGCGAGGCGGTTTCCCGGGCGATCTCCCAGCATTACCTTCCTGCTCAGCAGGGCACCGCCATTCCGGATTCAAGGCTTGGCCAGATCGTTTCACTCGCGGACAAGCTCGATAGCCTGGCTGGCATCTTTGCCATTGGCCAGAAACCGACCGCAAGCAAAGACCCTTATGCCCTGCGCCGCGCCGCTCTGGGTGTTTTGCGCATTTGCCTTGAGGCCGAACTACCGCTGAATGCCGTGCAGCTGGTGGGCCGTGCATTGGAGGCACAGCGCGCCGGGGATCGTGACGAGAAAACGAACCAATCCCTGCGCGCCTTCATGCTCGACCGCCTGCAGAATCTGTTGGTGGGCAGCCCGCGTACACAGGGCAGGGTGACACCGGAAGTGTACGAGGCAGCGATCACCGCCATGCCGGACGCAGTGCCCACGTACGATGTGCTGCGGCGCATCGACGCGGTGTTGCAGTTCCTGTCTTTGCCCGAGGCGGCCGATCTGGCCGCGGCCAGCAAGCGGGTGCGCAATATCCTCAAGCAGTCCGAAGAAGCTCCGGGTGAGGTTGCGGCGGATCGTTTCGAAGCTGCCGCGGAGCGCGATCTGCTGTCGTCGATCATCGAGCTCGAGCAGAAGAACGCAGCACTGGATAACTACACCGACAAGCTGATTCAGCTTGCTGCGCTACGCAGCCCGGTCGATGCGTTTTTCGAAGCGGTCATGGTCAATGCAGATGATGCAGACGTACGCCGCAATCGTCTGGCCCTGCTCGCGCGGCTGGACCGCATGTGCCGCGACGTCGCCGATCTGTCCTGCCTGCCCGGATAGCCCGCACGGGTACCTCGCCATGAAGCTGATCATTCTGGACCGGGACGGGGTCATCAACGAGGACTCCGACGACTACATCAAGTCTCCGGCGGAGTGGCATCCCATTCCGGGAAGTCTGGAAGCCATCGCACAACTGTCGCGTACTGGCTGGCGCGTTTTTGTGGCCAGCAACCAGTCGGGGATTGGTCGCGGGCTATTCACGTATCAGGATCTTTTTGATATTCACGCCCTGATGAATCAGCGCATTGCGGAACTGGGCGGGCGGCTCGAAGGCATCAGCTTTGCCCCAGAGCATCCGGATCAGGCCAGCGAGATGCGCAAGCCGCGACCCGGCATGCTGCTGGACATCGCTCGCCGCGCCAAGCTGAGCTTGGAGGGCGTGCCCTTCGTAGGAGATTCGCTGTCAGATATCCAGGCTGCACAAGCAGCGGGCGCACGCCCTATATTGGTGCGTTCTGGCAAGGGTCGACGCACCGAATCGGGGCCCGGCCTTGAAGGCGTCCCGATTTACGACGATCTGGCGGCGTATGTCGCCGAGTGTCTGGCGCGCCCGGCTCAGGCGTAGTCTGAGGGGTCCCGTTCGATTTCCACCCCGACGCCCTGCACGTCGGGAATGGCGCCCGGCTTGTCGATTCGCAGGCGCAGGTGGTGGATCGGCAGGCGTTCAAACATCGCACGTGCGATGGCCTCGGCCAGGGTCTCCAACAACTTAGGTTTAAGCCCCAGGGCCAGATCCACCACCGTCTGGCGAATGACGGCGTAATCCACAGAATCTTCCATGGCGTCACTGGCCGCCGCCGCGCGGGTGTCCACCCCCAGCTCCAGGTCAAAGATCAGGGGGCGCTTGAGGTTTCGCTCCCAGTCGTACAAACCGATGACGGTTTCGACGCGGAGACCACGAATGAATATTTTGTCCATCGCGTCATTCTACGGCGGGCCGGCTCGGGTCTGGCGCACAGGCGGTTGAGGCCCTGATCCTGCGGTGGCCAGATGCCCTTTGCGGTCACAGGATTTAGGATGCGCGTCCACCCTGCGTTGCCGCCCTGGGCTGAGCTGCCCCGATGACGCGGTATCGCCATATGCACCTGCCATTATTTGCCCCATGTCTCATTCTCCCTTTCTCCAAGCTGGACTCGACGCCGCCGAAGCTGCCGGCGAGATCATTCGCGAAGCCTTTCGCGGCAACTTTGGGGTGTCCTACAAGGCGGACGCCAGCCCGGTCACTGAAGTGGATATCGCTGCGGAAAAGGCCATTCGAGGCTTGTTGGCCGAGCGTTTTCCCGATCATGGCTTCTATGGGGAGGAAACCGGGCAGGCGGATATCGAATCCGACTACCTCTGGCTGGTCGATCCCATTGATGGCACCAAGGCTTTCGTGCGCGGCTATCCGGTGTTTTCCGTGCAGATTGCCCTGATGCACAAGGGCGAGCTGATCATGGGTGTCTCCAGCGGCCCGTGCTGGAATGATGGCCGCGGCGAACTGGCCTGGGCGGAAAAGGGCGCTGGCGCCTATCTGGATGGGCAGCGGATCGAGATCAGCGATATCACCACGCTGGACAAGGCCACGCTTTCAACAGGGAATCTCGCCAGCCTTGCTTCATCGCAAGCCTGGCCCCGTCTGGGCCAATTGATTCCGCAGCTGCACCGCATCCGCGGATACGGCGACTTTTTGCATTATCACTATCTGGCCAGCGGCAAGCTCGATGCCGTGGTGGAATCAGATGTCAATATTCTGGACATCGCGGCCCTGACCGTGATCGTTCGCGAAGCAGGCGGGGTGTTCACCGACCTGCGGGGTCAGCCCATCGGCCTGGAGACGCGCAATGTGTTGGCGGCAGTACCAAGCCTGCACGCCGAACTATTGGCCCATATAGCGTACTGACTTCTCGGCCATACGGTACCGTCGCCAATGCTCTCTATACTGGTGTAATGCCGTCTGCCTCGGCGGACGATCCAAACACCAGTAGAGGGTTCAAAATGAATACTGCAGTCTCCTATCTGCCGACGGCCAGCACGCCCGGCAATGCCAGTGAAGCGGACATCCGCCGCGTCTTCGAGGCGCAGAAGGCGACCGCGATTCGCCTGCGCACCTCCACCGCGGCTGAACGCCTGGCCAAAGTCACACGCCTGCGTGACGCTGTTCTGGCGCACAAGGAAGCGATTCGTGACGCCGCCGCAAAGGATTTTCGTAAGCCGGCCACGGAGGTCGACCTGACCGAAATCCTGCCCATCGTGATGGAGGCCAACGATGCGCGGCGTCACCTGAAGCGCTGGATGAAGCCGCTCCGCGTCATGCCGACCAAGATGATGATGGGCACCGCAGGCTACGTGCGCTACGAACCCAAGGGTCGCTGCCTGATCATCTCGCCGTGGAACTATCCGGTGAACCTGACCTTCGGTCCGCTGGTGTCCTGCATCGCAGCCGGCAACACGGCGATTCTGAAGCCTTCGGAGATGACGCCGAATTTGTCGGCCCTGATGGTCAAGATCACACGCGAGATTTTCTCCGAAGATGAAGTTGCCATCTTTGAGGGCGACGCCAGCACCTCGACGGCCCTGCTGGATCTGCCGTTTGATCACATTTTCTTCACCGGCTCACCGCAGATCGGCAAGGTGGTGATGGCCGCAGCGTCCAAGCACCTGACCAGCGTGACGCTGGAACTCGGTGGCAAGTCTCCCACCATTGTTGACGAAAGTGCCGACCTCAAACTCGCAGCCCGAACCGTCGCCTGGGGCAAGTTCACCAACAATGGCCAGACCTGCATCGCACCCGATCACGTCTATGTGCATTCTGCGGTGAAAGACGAGTTTGTACGCTTGTTCAAGGACTACCTCACGGAATGCTACGGCGCTGATCCGCAGCGTTCGCCGTCGCTCGCCCGCGTCGTCAATGAGCGTCACACACAGCGCGTTGCGGCATTGCTTCACGATGCAAAGGAAAAAGGCGCGACAGTTCTGGCCGGCGGTCAGGTTGATGAGAAGGAATGCTTTGTGGCTCCGACTCTGCTGGCTGACATCCCGGCTGACGCAAAGATCATGGACTCGGAAATCTTCGGGCCACTGCTGCCAATCATCACCTACACCAATCTTGATGAGGTGATCGGCGAGATCAACAAGATGGAAAAGCCGCTCGCGCTGTACATCTTCAGCAAGACCGACGCCAATATCGACGCGGTGATTTCACGGACCAGTTCCGGCGGCGCCTGCATCAATCATGCAGTGGTGCAGTTCCTTCACGGAAATCTGCCGTTTGGCGGCGTGAACAACTCCGGAATCGGGAGCGGTCATGGAGAATATGGCTTCAAGGCCTTTTCGCATGAACGCGCAGTTGTTCGCACGCGTTTCATGATGGCGCGCATGTTCTTCCTGCCTCACAACAAATGGACGCAGAAGATTGTCGATGTGCTGATGAAGATGGTCTGATTCCAATTCCAGGCTGCAGCAAAAAGGCGAGGCACTTGAGGTGTCTCGCCTTTTTTGTATGCTTCTTTGCGCTCCTCAGAGGAAGTGAAAGTGACTCGCGTCAGGCCACTCGGCTTTGGGCCGCTGCATCTTGATTCAGCGGCGGAATGAGCGAACGAATCAGAAAGCGCAGGTAGTCGTTGAAGGCATCGCCTTTAGGCAAGGCTTCCGGGTTGTCGCGACGCATGCGCACCGTCCCGACGAAAGTGGAGTATGCAAACGTTGCCCAGTTGGCGGCATCACCGCCTTCCATCCCTAGCGACAGATAACAATTCTCGATATAGGTGCGCCAGGCTTCGGTGACACGTTGCACGCAGCTACGGGCCGCCGGATGTTTGGAGCCTGACAAGGCGAGCAGGATCTGCTCGGACCGTGCGTCGGTATTGGCGTAGTTATGAAAAAGGGTATGGAGACGCTCTCGCGGCTGCGGCTGTGCATCGGCGCGGCTGAGCATTTCGACCGTTTCCATGCGCTCCCAGGTTTCCAGCGCGCGGCCGACCAGGGCGTCGCGATTGGGGAAGTGCCAATAGAAGCTGCCTTTGGTGACCCCAAGGCGGCGCGCCAAAGGTTCGACCGCTACGGACTCAACTCCGCCTTCTGAAATGACGTCCAGCGCGGCTTCAATCCAGTTTTCAGCGCTCAGGCTCTGGCGCCGGTTGCGCTTTTCGGACGATGTTGGGTTTGTATCCAGGTTCTGCATGTTGGGAGTTCTCAAGCGAAGGGCCAGCGGACCAGACATTCGCAACAGTACGACCACGTATGGCTGCTGTCTTTTGCGGTGATGACGCAGTCGGGTGGCCCGAGGGGCACCCGACACCTGGGACACCGCTTCTTCGCCCAAATGAAGGCCATGGAACGATCCGTTTGAACGCGGAGTGGTCGGGGGTGTCTGTGCTATCGTCGATTCCATTCATCCCAAGCTGGCTGCGTCCGGAGCCCCTACATCTAATGTCCAACCGTATTCGCACCTCGCTGGCCCTGGCGGCCGGCGTCTTTATTGGCGTCTGTGTCACCCTGACAGATGGCGTGTTTGCCACCAAGGAAAGGGCCTCAGAGACCATTCCTTTCAAGGACTTGCAGAATTTTGTAGAGATTCTGAACCGGGTCAAGAGCGACTACGTTGAAGATGTGGAGGACAAGAAGCTGCTGGAAAACGCCGTGCGCGGCATGCTCAGCGGACTCGATCCGCACTCAGCATATCTGGACGCCGAAGAGTTCAAGGAAATGAACATCGCTACCTCGGGCAAGTTTGGCGGCCTGGGGATCGAAGTTCAGATGCAGAATGGCTTCGTTCGCGTGGTGTCCCCCATTGATGAGACGCCCGCTGCTCGCGCCGGCATGGAACCGGGCGACCTGATCATCAAGATCGACGACTCCCCGACCAAAGGTCTCACGCTGGGCGAAGCCGTCAAGAAAATGCGCGGCGAACCGGGCAGCAAGATCGTGCTGACCGTGGTGCGCGAAGGTGCCAACGCTCCGCTGACCGTGCCTCTTGAGCGCGCCATCATCAATGTGGCCAGCGTGCGTGGGCGCATTCTGGAGCCGGGCCTGGGCTATATCCGCATTTCCAGTTTCACCACGGAAACCAACGGCTCGCTCAACAAGACCTTCAAGAAACTGGAGAAGGAAGCGGGCGGGCAGCTCAAGGGCGTCGTGCTGGATCTGCGCAACAATCCGGGCGGCGTGCTCGATGCTGCGGTGAAAGTCAGCGACGCGTTTCTTGAAGAAGGCGAAATCGTCAGCATCAAGGGCCGTGACCCGGACACCAATCGTGAATTTTCAGCGACCGGCGGCGACAAGATGAACGGCCGACCGATCGTGGTGATGATCAATGCCGGATCGGCATCGGCATCGGAAATTGTTGCTGGCGCGCTTCAGGATCACCATCGCGCGGTCATCATGGGCGACAAGAGTTTTGGCAAAGGCTCGGTGCAGACCATCATGCCCTTGCAGAGCGAATCGGCCATCAAGCTGACCACGGCGCGTTACTACACGCCCTCCGGTCGCTCGATTCAGGGTGAGGGCATCACCCCGGATATTCCGGTCAAGCCGCTCAAGGTGGCCAAGGCCGAGGAAACCGAAGGTTTTGAGCCCATCAAGGAATCTGATCTGATCGGCAGTCTGATCAATGAAGAAAATCCGTCCGATGCGGACAAGGAAGCCAAGCGCAAGAAACAGCTCGAAGACGAGCAGCAACTGGCACAGAGTGACTACGCGCTTTACGAGGCGCTGAATCTTCTCAAGGGCCTGACCATTGTGAGTCGTGCTGGCCTGTAATCGGCCGACGCAGATTCATTCGGTTTGCATGCATAGCCAGAGCCTGGCTCTGCATGCAAACCGCGCTCATGACCTGGGACGAACATGCTCATAGGCGAAGTCCCATTCGACGCAGGTAGTCTGGACGCTGCAACAGTGCTTGCGCTGCTCTGGGCGGGCGGCTTCTTCCTGAACGCCTTGCTGGTGGGCGTTTGGAAGTACGTGGAAATGGCCCGAAGCGAAGTGGGCGCCGCGCACCCTTACGTGGACATCGCGCACCGCGCCTCTCTGCTCTACAGTTTTGCCGCGCTTCTGCTGGCGGTCTTCGCACATATCAGCGCCTTGCCGGAACAGACGGAGTTTGTCGCCAGCGCCCTGGTACTGGCCTATTTCGCGATGGCCATCATCAGCTACATGGTTCAGGGCTGGCGCAAGAAAACCGATAACCAGCTGCGACGTGCCAGCTCGCCCATCCACATTTTTATGTGGTCACTGGTGATTGCAGAGATCGGCGGTTTTATTGTCCTGTTCTACGGCGTGATCATCGCGGTGACCTGAACTCAGCCTGCAGCGGCTCGCACGTTCAGGGCTTCTTGCCGACCGTCATGTTGAGCAGCGTCGCATCCCGCTTCCAGAAGTGATGGTAGAGCGCAGCCGATGCGTGACCAACAATCAGCATCCAGACCAGCCATTCACCCATGATGGTTTTGTGAATGAAGTCGATGGGTTTTTCGAACGCCTTGAAACTCAATCCCCAGGATTCGCTGATCAGGCTTGCAAATATTGCAGTGTCTTCAAACTTCGGAAGGTTGATCAGAAAAAAGTACTCGGTGCCAACGCCGGTGCCCAGATAGCCGGTGATCGGCATGATGAACATCACGGCATACAAAGCGTAATGACCTAATCGCGCTGCACGATGTTTCAGTCTGCTGCCCGGCTCAAGACGGGGAACAGGGTTGCCCAGACGCCAGAGAATGCGCAGCGTCGCCAAGACCAGGATGGTGATGCCAATGGACAGGTGCAATTGCAGCGCTGTCCAGTTCTCCGGCGTTTGCTTGTCAGTGAACCAGTCCCGGTAATAGACACTCAGGTAGGAGCCCAGGAACAGTAAGGCGGTGGTCCAGTGGAGCCACTTGGCGATGGAACCGTAATGATCTGTTGAATTTCTCAGTGCCATCGCGCGCTCCGCTTTTGTAGAAAAGATCAGTCCTGATCAGCCAGTGCCTTCCACGCCAGCCAGGCACCAGCCGAGCCCATCAACCATGCGGGCCAGGCCATTCCCAGCAAAGCAGGAAAATGGGCAGAGCCGGCGACTGCAATCACAGTAGCGCCGACCAGAAGCGCTGCGCCCACAGTTGCTCGCATCTGCTGACGATTATTGCGCTGCAGTTCCTGGCGCATCTGTGCGATGGTTTTCTTGCCAACCCCGAGGCCTTCTCCGCGTTCCAGACTCTTGATCGCCTGACTGGCCAGCTCCGGAAGCATCTCGGCCATGTGTGGGCCTTCCCGGCGCAGGCGCTGCATCACCTGTCCCGGCCCCAGCCGATCTTTCATCCACTCTTCCATGACCGGCTTGGCGGTCTTCCAGAGATCCAGATCCGGATACAGCTGACGTCCCAGACCTTCGACTTGCAGCAAGGTCTTCTGCAAGAGCACCAACTGCGGCTGAACCTGATACTTGAAGCGTCGCGCGATATGAAACAGACGCAACAGAAACACGCCGAAGGAAATGTCTTTGATGGGTTTGCCGAAGATCGGTTCGCTCACGGTGCGAATCGCTGATTCGAAATCTTCCACGCGGGTGCCGACGGGAATCCATTCGCTTTCCACGTGCAGCTCTGCAATGCGGCGATAGTCGCGATTGAAGAAGGCCAGAAAATTTTCGGCCAGATAACGCTGGTCGCCTGGCGTGAGTGTTCCGACAATTCCGAAATCAACCGCCTGGTAACTCGGCACGGCCGGGTTGGAAGCATTGACCAGAATGTTGCCGGGGTGCATATCGGCGTGGAAAAAGTTGTCGCGAAATACCTGCTTGAAGAAGATCTCGACGCCGCGCTCGGCGAGCACCGAGAAATCAACGCCGCGATCACGCAAATGATCAAGTTCGCGGATGGAGATACCATCCAGGCGCTCCATCACCAGTACTTTCTCACTGGTGTAGTCGAAGAAAACCACCGGATGGTAAATCAGCGGACTGCCCAGCCAGTTGCGCCGCAAGAGGGCGCAGTTGGCGCCTTCACGCATCATGTCGAGTTCGTCGAGAATGGTTTTCTCGTACTCGGCAACGATTGCTTTAGGGCACAGGCGGCGGCCTTCCGGATGCAGGGTTTCCACCAGACTCGCAATGGTTCTCAGGACCTTGATGTCTTCGCGGATAGAAACTTCGACGCCGGGTCGCAGCACTTTGACCACAACATCAAAACCTGCAGCGCCCGGTTCTTCGGGCTTGAGCTTGGCGGTATGCACCTGGGCAACCGAGGCCGATGCCAGAGGCTCATCTGAGAAATCATCGAAGATTTCATCGATGGGTTTGCCAAGTTGCGACTCGATGATCTCGCGCGCCTGGCTGGAGGGAAACGGTGGCACCCGATCCTGGAGCTTGGCTAATTCCAGTGCAATTTCCGGTGGGAGGATGTCCGGTCGAGTGGACAGAGCCTGACCAAACTTGATGAACACCGGGCCCAGACTCTCCAGGGCTTCACGCAGGCGAACTTCGCGTGGACCTTCACCGCGCGGCTTGCCATCCACGAACTCACGCAAACCGTATCGCGAGACCAGTCGCTGGATATGCCAGAGACGACGCACTCTTCCAAACACTAGATGATTTCCTCGGATGATGAGCTTGACTCAAGATGCCGCAAGCGTGCCTCAAGACGGTCGGTGGCATCGCGCAGTGCATCGACCTCATTCATCCACTGCGACACGTCACGACCGCGGGCCAGATCATAGGATTCTTCTCTCAGGTACTCTGCGGTGTGATCTGCCATTCGTCCCGAGTTGGTCTGTGCCCAGCCGAAAAACTGCTTGAGTCCGCCGGCGACGCGATGTGCGGCGACACCGCCGAGCATGGGCGCCAACCATTCTTCCGGATCAAAGCCGACGCGCGCGATCAGGTTGCGAAAACGCTGAAGCAGTTCCACATCACCTGAGACATCGAGGCCAGTCGGCAGGCTTCCTTCGGAAGAGGCGCGCAATGCAGCGAGCATCTCTGATGGTGTGGCCACTACAGAGACATTAGCTGGGGTGGGCGCTTCAGGCAGCACTCTCACCCCGCTAGGGATAAACTCGATGACCAGACCTAATTGCTGCGAGGGCAACTGTATCTGGATCAGTTTTCCGGAGAGCTGCGCGCACTCTTCAACTGCGGACGATTCCAGTCGCAGATATCGATTCAAGGCGATTTCCGCGGTTGCGCACAGCACCGCCGGCGTCATCATTCGAGACGAAACCCGCGATGAACCGCGACCACGCCGCCGGTCATGTTGTAGACCTGCGTGCGCCCGAAACCCGCGTTGTCCATCATGGACTTGAGCGTCTCCTGATCCGGATGCATGCGAATGGACTCGGCAAGATAGCGGTAGCTGTCTTCGTCATTGGCGACCAGCCGTCCGATCATGGGCAACAGCTTGAACGAATACTGATCGTAGATTTTGGATAGACCTTCGCTGGTTGGCTTGGAGAACTCCAGGATCAGCAGACGACCACCGGGTTTGAGTGCACGGCACATGGAACGCAGGGCGGCGTCCTTGTCGGTGACATTGCGCAAGCCGAATCCGATGGTGATGCAATCGAATGTACCTTCCTCAAAAGGCAGGCACTCTGCATTGGCTTGCACAATCGGCATATTGATGACGCCTTTATCTGCCAGCCTGCTTCGTCCTTCTCGCAGCATCGAGGCATTGATGTCCGACAAAACCACCATGCCGCGCGGGCCGACCAGTTTGGAAAACTCCCTGGAAAGATCACCCGTTCCGCCAGCGACATCGAGAACTTTTTCGCCGGAGCGCACACCCGCTAGGTCAATGACAAAGCGTTTCCAGATGCGATGAATGCCCATGGACATCAGGTCGTTCATCAGATCGTACTTGGCAGCTACCGAATCAAATACACCGGCAACGCGCTTGCGCTTTTCAGTGGTCGGTACCTGCTGAAAACCGAAGTGTGTGGTGTCGCTGGATTTCGGATCGTCGCTCACGAGATTATTCAGGCTTTGGGGGGCGTGTATTTCTTGGGCTGCAATGCGGCAAGTTTAACCACCTCACTATCGCGCGACATGCCCATCTCCTCGAGTCGCGCCAGATAGCTGGCCCAGTACTGTTCTTGATGAGCGCCCAGATCGGCGAGTACTTCCCAGGAATAGAGCCCGGTGTCGTGGCCATCGTCAAAAACCAATTTGACGGCATATCGACCCACGGCCTTGAGCGCTGTGATGGCGACTTCCCGTTTTCCGCCCACGAGGACGGGTTTGCCATGACCTTGAACTTCTGCGGACGGCGAATGGACGCGCAAGTATTCGGCGGGCAGCCGGTAGCTCTGGCCGTCAGCATATTTGACCTCCAGGCATCGGGAGACTTTGTGCAGAATCAGTTTGTCGGGCTTTGGGGCGTTCATGGCGCGAAAGGCTGGGTGGCCGGCAATGATGTCATGGCAGGCAGCATCGGCCTATTTTCCGATGCAGAATCGCGAGAAGACTTCGCCCAGAAGATCGTCACTGCTAACCCGGCCGCTCATTCGTCCCAGAGCGTCATGGGCCAGTCTCAAGTCTTCGGCGGCAAGTTCTGCACCGGTCTGGTTGGCCAACTGCTGGCGTGCGCTATCCAGATGCGTCTTGGCCAGATGCAGGGCGTCCAGATGACGGGTACTCGCGCTGAAAACGCTTTCGCTGTTCTGCTCGAGACCCGCGAAGCGACAAATCGCCTGGCGCAGCATTTCCAGCCCCTGACCATCTGCTGCGCAGAGCCGGATGGCAGGGCGATCCGCAATCTGCAGCTCTTCGGAGGATCGCCCGCTGAGATCACACTTATTCAGGATCACGATACAGGGCATCGCGGCGGGCAGTTGATCAAGAAGTTGCTGGTTGGGTTCGTCGATACCGCTTCGGTCATCGACTAGAAACAGACTCAGCTCTGCCGCCTGTACCGCTTTCCATGCACGACGAATGCCTTCGTTTTCAATCGGGTCTTCGGTTGTTCGCAGGCCCGCAGTGTCGACCACAGTAATGGGCATGCCTTGAATCACGATGTGTTCGCGCAGGGCATCCCGAGTGGTGCCGGGAATATCACTGACGATGGCTGCGTCTGTACCCGCCAGCTGATTGATCAGCGTTGACTTGCCGACATTGGGTTGACCGACGATGGCGATGGTGACGCCATCGCGCAGGCGTCTCCCCTGTGCGGCCTGGTGGATGATCTGATTGAGCGTGGCGCTGGTTTTTTCGAGCTTCTGCGCAAGGCCAGCATCGGACAGCCAGTCGATCTCTTCATCTGAGAAATCGAGCGCGCCTTCGACAAAAACGCGAAGCTCAATGAACTGCTGGGCCAGCACATCAAGTTGTCGCGAGAATTCTCCTTGGAGACTGCGCCTGGCTGCAGTCGCCGCTGCCTCACTGTTGGCCGCAATCAGGTCGGCAATGCCTTCGGCCTGAATCAGGTCGATACGATCATTGAGGAAAGCGCGCTCGGAAAATTCTCCGGGTCTGGCCATGCGCGCACCGTGCACGCACGCCGCCTGCACGATCTGGTTGAGTACGACTGGGCCGCCGTGACCCTGAATTTCGACCACATCCTCGCCGGTAAAGGAATTAGGCCCTGGGAACGCAATGACAATGGCCTGGTCACACTCCTGACCTTTGGCATCGCGGATATTTCGTAGCCGCGCCTGTCTTGGGGCGGGCAGTTTTCCGCACATCTTCTCCGCAATATCGAAAGCCTGCGGACCGGACAATCTGACGATGCCCACCGCGCCGGGTCCCGCCGCGGTGGCGATAGCGACGATGGTTTCAGTCACGATGGGACGTTCACCAGGCTCGTCGCGTTAGGTGGTTTTGGCGTTCTTGCCCAGGCCTTCTGTGGCGAGCTTGCGATTGATGAACCATTGCTGCGCCATGCCGATCAAGTTCGACACCAACCAGTAGAGAACCAGACCCGCCTGAAAGAAAGTGAAGAAGGCGGTCATCATGATCGGCATGATGTTCATGATCTTCTGCTGCATCGGATCCATCGTGGCCGTTGCACCGGACCATTTCTGCTGGATGTAGAAGCTCAGTCCGAACAGCAGCGGCAAGACGTAGTAGGGATCCGGCGCTGAGAGATCATTAATCCACAGTGCGAAATCAGCCTGGCGCAGCTCAACACTTTCGAGCAATACCCAGTACAGCGAGATGAAAACCGGGAACTGCACCAGCAGCGGCCAGCAGCCTGCGAGCGGGTTGAAGCCTTCCTTCTTGTAGAGGTCCATCATGGCCTTGGACATGCGCTCGCGGTCATCGCCATAACGTTCCTTGATGTCCTGAATTCGCGGCGCGAATTTTTTCATCTTGCCCATCGAGCGGTATTGCGCTTCGGACAATTTGTAGAACGCGGCCTTGACCACGATGGTCAGCAGGATGATGGACCAGCCCCAGTTTCCGGTGAGCTTGTGAAACTTGGAGAGCAGCCAGAACAGGGGTTCGCAGAGTGCGGTGAGCCATCCGTAATCAACGGTAAGTTCAAGGCCACGTGCGATGTTGTCCATGCCGCCGCCCTTGAAGAAGCCGCCCTCGTGGCCTTCGGTTTCCAGCCCCGTCTGCAGCTTGGGTCCAATGTAAAGGCCCAATGGGAAAGTTTGTGTCTCGCCCGGCGCCACTTTGACGCCGGTGCCGACGTACTGTGCCGAGTAGGTCTGATCCTTGCTGCTCTGCTTGGCGGAGAACACACCTTCCGAGTTTTCCGGCGGCAGGATGGCGGCGACAAAATAATGCTGGAGCATTGCGATCCAGCCATCGGGCTGGCGTTTTTCGAAAGCGTCGTCGTCCAGATTATCGAGTTTGGTTTTCACGAAACGATAGCCGTCTGAGCCATCCTTCTTCTCGAAGAAGCCCACACCAAGGAATGTGGCTACGAACTTGGGCAGGCTGCCGACCACAACATCGTTGCGTTTGAATCGTGCGTAAGGACTGACGGTTAGCGCAGATGGGCCAGCATTGTTGACGGACTGCTCGACAACCACGCGATAGCTGCCACGGGCGAAGCGGTAAACCTTGCGCACCGTCACACCGTTGGCATTGACATGTTCAAGCTCAACTTCCAGTTGCTTCTGCCCGTCAGCCAACTGGTAGCTGGTTTGGCTGGACTGGTAAGCCGTGCTGGAGCTGGCCACCGGAACGCTCTCGCCGGCAAGACCGGATTGGAAGATGAAAAACTGCCCGTCACGATCACCGAGAAGCGGGATTGGCGTTTCGGGATGATCCTTGGAGACCGGGTAGTCCTTGAGTTCAACCCGGCGGATTTCGCCACCCTGCAGACTGATCTGCGCCTTGATGACATCGGTCTCTACCGAGATAAGCTGACCGTTCGGTGTTGCAACGGTCTGGTCTTCCTCCAAAGGACCAGCACTGACGGCGGTTGGCGCATCGCCCTGGTCGGCTGGCAGGGCGGCGGTTGGTGCATCGTCTGGCACATCTCGAACCGGACGGGTCTGCGCCTCGTCCGGAACATTAAGTTGCGGCGTCGGGTTGCTGGCGACAACATTGTCGTTGCCGTAGTCGTCCTGCCATGCTTGGTAGAGAAAGAACAGCACGACCACAAACAGGGCGATCAGGATGAATCTGCGATTTTCCATTTTGATTTATTTCGCTTCGCGATGCGGAACCGGATCTTCGCCACCCGGATTCAGAGGATGGCAGCGCGTCAGTCGACGCAATGCGAGCCAACTGCCACGCAGGCTGCCGTGTTGTTCAATAGCCTGCGTCGCATAACGCGAGCAGCTGGGATAGAAACGGCATTGATTGCCGATGAAAGGACTGAGTACGCGCTGATAGCAGCGGATCAGGAAGATCAGGAAACTGGCCATCGCTTTCGCAGTTGTATCCAGTATTGACTCAATTCTTCAGCGAGTTCGGGACGGCTGATCTTGCGTGCTCTGGGTGTCGCCATGATGACGACGTCCGCAACGGGTAGATCGGAACTCTTACGAAACGATTCTCGAACCAATCGTTTGAATCGGTTCCGGTCTACTGCGCGCGGCATGGCCTTTTTGGATACAGCCAGACCCATCCTTGCGCTGCTCGCCGGAAGCTGGGCTTCCGGGCCTTGCGCCGCGACGACAAACTCGTATGCGGTAAAACAGGGACTTCTTCTTCTACGACCCTTGCTGATCACCCGCTTGAAGTCAGCGGGCTTGAGCAGACGGGCCGCTCGCGGGAAACCGGCCAATCGTTTGATGGCCTGCGCCGCCAACTGCCTTGCTTAAGGTGCCAGTCGGGCGCGGCCTTTGGCGCGACGACGTGCAATTACTGCGCGACCACCGACAGTTGCCATGCGGGCACGAAAACCATGAGTGCGCTTGCGGCGGATGACGCTGGGTTGATAGGTGCGTTTCATGACGTGTTGCTCGGCCAAAAGAAAAAGGGCGCGGAGTTTACCGACTATATGGTGCTCACGACAAGATCAGAGTTCAGGTGCGGCTTGCCTCGGCCCTGTGGATAAGTCTTCGCCCAGGGTATAGAATTGCCTGCTGACTTCGCTTCAACCCACTCCAGTCCCCTTATCCTCCATGGCGCTTGCCGACGATCCCGGTTGGACCCTTTGCGTTGAACGCCTAGAAGGCGAAATGCCGGCCGAAGAGCTGAATAGCTGGATTCGGCCGCTTCAGGCGCGCCGCGAAGGTGACCGTCTGGTGCTGATCGCTCCCAATCGCATGGTCATGCAGCGCGTGGCAGCGGATTTTCGCTCACAGATTCAACGCGCCTGGGTCGCTAGCGACGGTACGGACATAGAAGTGGAAGTGGTGGCCGCTGCCGAAGTCAGCGCCGCGCCGGCAGACCCCAAGACCTCGGTGGAGAATGCGCATCAGGGCACGACGCGTCTGGATGCTCGCTATACCTTCGACTCTTTCATTCAGGGTAAGTCCAATGCCCAGGCTAATGCGGCTGCGCAGCAAGTCGCCGAATCTCCCGGCGTGGCCTACAACCCTTTGCTGATCTACGGCGCTTCCGGCCTCGGCAAAACGCATCTGATGCACGCCGCGGGCAATGCGCTGCTAGGTAGTGGCCCGAATGTGCGGGTGGTTTACGTGCCCTCCGAGCAATGGATGAACCAGTTCATCTCGGCCATGCGCCACAACACCACAGAAGAATTCAAGGCCACCTATCGCTCAGCCGATGCCTTGCTCATCGACGACATCCAGTTTTTTGCTGGAAAGCCCACGACTCAGGAAGAGTTTTTCCATACTTTCAATAGTTTAATGGATGGTCGCAAGCAGATTATTCTGACTTGCGACCGCTTCCCCAAGGATCTGGATCGCCTGGATGACCGCCTGAAGTCGCGTTTTTCTTCGGGTCTGACCGTCTCCGTGGAGCCGCCTGACCTGGAAACCCGTGTCGCCATCCTGTTATCCAAGGCCGAGCAGTTTGGTCTGGCGCTGAATAATGACGTGGCCTTCTTTGTTGCTCAGCACGTGCGTTCCAATGTGCGTGAGCTTGAAGGGGTGCTGCTGCGACTGTCTGCGGGCATGCGTCTGCAAGGCGAAGCCATTACGGTGGAGTTTGCGCGCCAGACGCTGCGAGACATGCTCGCCCATTACGAACGCAAGGTGACCATCGAGAACATCATGTCGACGGTCGCCAAGTATTACGGTATCCCGCACAAAGATCTGCGCTCGCCCAGACGCTCCAGGATGCTGGCGCGACCCCGACAGGTCGCGATGGCGCTGGCTCGTGAATTGACCGAGCACAGCCTGCCGGATATTGGTCAGCACTTTGAGAAGGATCACACGACGGTCCTGCATGCTGATCGCAAGATCAAGGAATTGCGCGAAACCGATATCCGGATTCGCGAGGATTACGAGAATTTGTTGCGCCAGTTAAGCTATTGAATAAGCGTTGAAAGTTTGACCCTTAAGCGTGTTGGAAAGCTGTGGAAAAGTAGCAGCTCGAAATGTGTCCACAACTTGGACACAGATCGTCCAGACGGGAGCCGGGGGTTTTAGAGGAAAGATTTTTAAGGTTAAGTTTATGATTAATTTAAGAAAAATAAACTTATCCAATGCATCGCTCTTGTACTACTACTGTTTATTTCTTTTAAAGAAAGAAAGTTCTAAGCAGACAAACGTCATCAGGTGACACTTATGAAGATCAAGGTAGGGAGAAACGAGTTATTGACCGCTCTGCAGGCCGTGGTCGGCGTTGTCGAACGTCGGCAGACCTTGCCCGTGCTGGCCAATTTTCTGCTCGAAGTCAAAGACGACGAACTCGTCGTCACCGGTACCGACCTGGAAATGGAACTGATTTCGCGTGCCAGCGTGCAGGCTCAGGCTCCTGGCAAAGTGACTGTGCCCGCCCGCAAGCTGTTCGATATCTGCAGGGGTTTGCCTGAAGGCGCTGACATCAGTCTTGAAGCGCGCGAGGACAAGGTCACCGTTCGATCGGGCAAGAGCCGTTTCACGCTCGCCGCGCTCAAAGCCGAAGAGTTTCCCGCGATGGGCCAGGTTCGTGGCGGCAAGCACATCCGCCTGCAACGCGCTGAGCTGAAGAATCTGATCGAGAAGACCCAGTTTGCGATGGCGCAGCAGGATGTTCGCTATTACCTCAATGGTTTGCTGCTTGAAGCCAGTGCCAACCGACTACGCGCCGTGGCCACGGATGGTCATCGGCTCGCATTCAGTGAGCGGCTTGGCGAAACCGCACTCGAAGAACCGGTGCAGGCCATCCTTCCACGCAAATCAGTCCAGGAGCTCAATCGCCTGCTGGACAACAGCGATACAGAAGTCACCCTGATCGTCGGCGAAGGTCAGGTCCAGGTGGAGATCGACACCGTTCGCCTGACCACCAAGACCATCGATGGCCGCTTCCCGGATTATGAAAGGGTGATTCCCGATCACGGCGACAAGCAGGTCGTGGCCGATCGCGAAACATTCCGCCGATCATTGGCGCGCACCGCAATTCTCTCCAACGAAAAGTTTCGCGGCGTTCGCCTGCAACTGGAGTCCGGACAGCTGAAGTTGCAGACGCACAATCCAGAGCACGAAGAAGCTGAAGAAGAGATCGAAGTGGATTACAGCGGCGAAGGGCTCGAGATCGGCTTCAACGTCAATTACCTGCTGGACGCGCTTGGCGCCATTGCTGGCGACGAGATCGTGCTGGAACTGAAGAACTCGGATTCCAGCGGTTTGCTTTACCAATCCGGCGATCCGTCATCGAAGTACGTGATCATGCCGATGCGGCTTTGACAGGATGCCGATGTGAGTGTCGCCCTGTTGCGGGGCGAAAACCTCCGTCTGTACAAGAAATTTCAGATCGAGCCACACCCGGTGCTCAATCTAATTTTGGGAGACAACGCTGCCGGCAAGACCAGCTTGCTCGAGGCCTTGTTTCTCACGGCCAGGGGCCGCAGTTTTCGCGCACAGAATCTGGCCGAAGTCTGCGGGCCTGCACAAGCGGGCTGGAACGCATTCGTTGAAACACGTAATGAGTCCGACATTCACAAGCTGGGCATTGGCTGGACGCGAGACGGAACAGAAATGAGGCTTGATCAGATTAAAGGCGTTCGGATTGCAGAGGTGGTGAAAGCCATGCCGCTGCAATTAATCGAGCCCTTGTCTCATCGCCTGCTCGAAGAAGGCCCGTCGTATCGGCGCAGTTTTGTGGATTGGGGTGTGTTCCACGTGGAACATCGCTTTCTGGAAGTCTGGCGACGTTGTCAGCGAGCCCTCAAACAACGCAATAAATCCCTTCGGGAAGCGCTACCGGGTAAGGCTGTATCCGCATGGAACCGGGAATTGGTTGAGTCTTCAATTGAACTCACCGCCATGCGACAGGCCCACGTGGCCGAGGCCGCGCCAATTTTCCAAAAAGAAGTGGCAGATATGCTCGAACAAGGCCGCGCCCGCCTGGAATGGAACCAGGGTTGGCCGGCCGATCAGGACTATGCCGAGCTTCTGGAGCGCAACCTGGCTCAGCACCAGCGCTTGGGCACGACTGTCCAAGGACCGCACCGCGCTGAACTGAAAATCACACTGGCTGACGCAAAGGCGAAAGGGCGTGTCAGTCGAGGCCAGCAGAAAATGCTGGTCTCTGCCATGGTGCTCGCGCAGGCGCAGGTTCTGCGGGCCCATGGTGTGAGCGCTCCAGTGTTGTTGTTGGATGATTTTGCCTCCGAACTGGCTCCCGAATTCCAAAATCGTCTGGCTAATGCCCTTGGTCGGTACCCCGGGCAGAAGTTTGTTACCGCTTTTTCCATGCCAGACGCTTTCGCGGACGGCGATTCAAAGATGTTCCACGTGGAACATGGAACAGTCCGCCAGACTGATGCCATTCATTGATTGAACCAAGAAGTCACTTATGAACGACGAAACCACGCAAAACGAAGACGCTATCCAGGGTTCTTACGATTCTTCCTCGATTCGTGTCCTGAAAGGCTTGGAAGCAGTGCGTCAGCGCCCCGGTATGTATATCGGCGATACCGATGACGGCACTGGCCTGCACCACATGGTGTTTGAAGTCGTCGACAACGCTATTGATGAGGCACTGGCAGGCTGGTGCAGCGAGATTCAGGTGATTTTGCACGACGATAACTCAGTCAGCGTGCAGGACAACGGTCGAGGTATCCCCACGGATATCCACAAGGAAGAAGGGCGTTCTGCGGCCGAAGTCATTATGACCATATTGCACGCCGGCGGTAAGTTTGGCGGCAGTGGGTACAAAGTTAGCGGTGGTTTGCACGGAGTTGGCGTTTCTGTGGTGAATGCGCTTTCCGACAAGCTGCTGTTGGATATACACAGGGATGGGCAGCACCACCATCAGGAATATCACCTGGGTGAACCACAGGCGCCGCTCGCCGTGGTCGGCCCGACTGAAAAGCGTGGAACGATGGTCCGATTCCATCCAAGCCCCACGGTCTTTACCAATCTCGATTTCCATTACGACATCCTGGCTAAGCGACTGCGCGAGCTGTCCTTCCTGAACTCCGGGGTTCGCATCGTTCTCAAGGAAGAATCAAGCGATCGCGAGGACGTCTTTGAATACAAAGGCGGCATTCAGGCGTTTGTCGAGTATCTGAATAAGGCCAAGACCACCATCCACAGCAACATCCTGAGCATCAAGACGGAACAGGATGGCGTGGTCGTGGAGGCCGCCTTGCAGTGGAGCGATACCTACACCGAGAACGTGTTTGTATATACCAACAACATTCCCCAGAAGGACGGCGGCACTCATCTAACGGGATTTCGCAATGCGCTGACCCGTGTAATGAACGACTTTCTGGAATCGGAAGGCATTTCCAAGCGAGAAAAGATCAATCCGGTGGGCGACGATGCCCGTGAGGGGCTGACGGCGGTTTTGTCGGTGAAGGTGCGAGATCCGAAGTTCTCCAGCCAGACCAAGGAAAAGCTCGTTTCTTCAGAGGTCACACCGGTGGTATCCGGTGTTGTAGGCGACAAACTCAAGGAATTCCTGCTAGAGAATCCACGGGAAGCCAAGCTGATCGCGGCCAAAGTGACTGAGGCGGCAAGGGCTCGCGAGGCGGCAAGAAAGGCGCGGGACCTGAATCGGCGCAAGAGTGTGCTTGATATCGCCGGCCTGCCGGGTAAGTTGGCTGACTGCCAGGAGAAAGATCCGAGTAAGTCTGAAATTTTCCTGGTTGAGGGCGATTCTGCAGGCGGATCAGCCAAACAGGGTCGAGACCGGCATTTTCAGGCCATTCTGCCCCTTAAGGGCAAGATTCTGAATGTTGAGCGCGCCAGACTGGAAAAAATGCTGTCCTCAGCAGAAGTCGGGACCCTGATCACTGCTTTGGGCTGCGGCATCGGCAAGGAAGACTTCAAGGTCGAAAAGCTGCGCTATCACCGCATCATCATCATGACTGACGCCGACGTGGACGGCGCTCATATCCGGACCTTGTTGCTGACCTTCTTCTATCGGCACATGTTTGCCCTGATCGAGAATGGCTACGTCTACATTGCCCAGCCACCGCTCTACAAAGTGAAGTCAGGTAAGCAGGAAGCCTATGTGAAGGACGATCATGAATTGTCCGAATGGCTGCTCAAGTCGGCGATGAATAACGTCCAGCTAATTCCAGCCAGTGGCCAGGAAGCGTTGCCGACCGAAAATCTAGCGGAAATGGTTCGCCAGCAGACCGCTGTTCTAGAGAGCATTCAGCGTCTGAGCCGCCGTTATGATCGAAAACTCCTGGAGACTTTGTTCGCCGTAGCGCCTGTTCCCGCTACTGAAGAGGCGCTTTCCTCTTGGGGAGATAATATCGGTAAGATATTGAATATTAACGATAAAATGGGTTTCTATGAAATCCAGACAGCGCTGCAGGGTGGATCTCCGAGCGCGCGAATCACACGTCGTCTGCACGGCGCAGTTCAGACCATCGAGCTCGGCCCTGATTTCTTCACCTCACAGGACTATCAGCGCATGGCCAAGCTGCGCGCGGCAAGCGAATCACTGATGGGAGAGGGAGCTGAAATCCGTCGTGGCGAGAAAGTGCAGGCTGTTGAGAGTTTCGACCAGGCTTACGACTGGATTCAGGCAGAGGCACGCCGCGGCCTGGGCATTCAGCGTTACAAAGGCCTGGGCGAGATGAATCCGGAGCAGCTCTTCACTACCACACTGGATCCAGAGAACCGCCGACTGGTGCGTGTGATGGTGGAGGATGCCGTGGCTGCAGATCAGATGTTCACCACCTTGATGGGAGAGCAGGTCGAGCCACGCCGCGAGTTCATCGAAAAGCATGCCCTGCAGGTTGGCAATCTCGATATCTGACGGCAGGCGCCGGGCTACAAAAGATTAAATCGCCACGGTGGATAAACACCTGCCTCCGTGGCGATGCTCGAGCAGGAAGTCAGCAGGGAAAGGAAACCGAAAAACAGTAACCCGTCGTCGTCCCATACTGGCAGGCGTATAGCGTGCTGGTACCAAAGCCCTGAGATTGCGCGGTGCGCATGAACTGATGGCCTTTTTCCTCAAGAATGAAGACGCCGACTTCATCCGTGCAAAGTTTTGAAGAGACGGTCATCAGTCTGGTGGACTGCGTCTCATCAGAGCGCTCAAACGCTACGGCGGTGGTTGCCAGCAGGCATAGAACACTCGCGGTGAAGGTGGATTTTAATTGGCTTTGCATGTCGTCTCTCCCATTCGCTGAAACAGGAATCAACCTTAGTCCTGTGCGGTGCTCAGAAACACCATCACTCCACCCGGCTCTGAGACATGGCGCACGCGCACAAGCAGCAATCGATCACGCGGTAGCAGCACAGCGTCCTCCAATGCATGCCTGTACCTGTCGGAATCCATGCGAGTGAGAAGCCGCACTGGAATACTGGCAGCGTGAAACAGCCCACTCAGAATCATCTTCGCCAGCTGCTCGAAACCTGGAGTCGGTTTGTTTGCGCGCGCGCGAAATATGTCGTCTTCAGCTACGCCGTGCTCACCCTCATATCTGCCTACGCTGCGATAACACACCTGAGCGTGGACACCGACACCTCCGGGATGCTGTCACCTGAACTGCAATGGCGTCTTGCGGAAGAGCATTTCAAAGCAGCCTTTCCCGACCAGGACTGGAGAATCATTGTTGTCGTTGACGCGGCGCACCCGGAACAGGCTGAGCGAAGCATCACGAGCATCCTGCAAGCCATCAGCGATCGGCCAGATCTATTCAAGCGCTCTGAAGCACCTTTCAGCAGCTCATTCTTCAAGCGCAATGGACTGCTCTATCTGAGCCTTGAAGAACTCGAGTCTTTGTCACTCGAACTCGAATCCGCACAAGCTTTGCTGGGCCGACTTTCCAGGCAGACCAGCCTAGCCGGACTGTTTGATCTCTTGTCGCAGGCCATGAAGGGCCATGAACAAGACGTCACGGATCGTCTGCCTGAAGTGTTGCGCAGCATTGCACAAGCGATACCGCAAGGCGAAACGCAAACACTTTCATGGCGTGCATTGCTCGCAAAGAAAAGCGATAACCCACCGCCACCCCGTCTTGTCCTGATACAGGTTGCGAACCAGGACACCGAAAATCTGGCTGTTGAATACCTGCGCAATGTCATCGCCACGCTTCCCGAAGAGCAGGCGCGCAGCATCGAATTGACCGGTGAAGCACCATTGTGGGTAGATCAACTCAACGCTGCGCGACAAGGGGCGATGCTCTCGGCTGTCCTTGCCCTGGTGCTGGGCGCAACTCTGTTGTACGCAGGCTTGCAATCGGGTCATCTCGTTGCGGCCTGCGTGATCAGCTTGATGACAGGACTTGTTCTCACAGCGGGATTTGCAAGTGTGACAATCGGTCGCCTCAACATGATCTCGGTGGCCTTCGCCACGCTCTACATCGGCATCGCAATTGACTACGGCGTACACCTGAGCCTGCGCTATCGCGAACTCGTATTCGACGGTCTTGAGCACAGCAAAGCGCTGATAGAAGCGGCCAGTGGTATTGGGCCTGCATTGAGTTTGTGTGCCTTCACTAGCCTTGCCGCGTTTCTGGCCTTCATTCCAACAGACTATCCAGGGATATCAGAACTCGGCTGGATCAGCGGCGGCGGCATTCTAATCGGCCTATTCCTCAGCCTGAGTTTGCTCCCAGCACTCATTCAACTCATGAGGCCTCAACTGCAACCAGGCAAGACAGCTTTGCTCCATCCACTGCTAGAGCGCCTGGCGAAAATCCCTCATCAACACCCAGGAAAAATGATCAGTCTCTCGCTGTTGCTCTGCCTGCTGGCGATCCCGGTAGCGCTGCAATTGCAGTTTGATCACAACCCGATGCATCTTAATCCGCCGGAATCAGAATCGATGCGCGCTTATGATCGCCTCCGGCACCAAAGCCATTCGCCAATGACGGTCTCCGCCATCGCGCAAGACGAGCAGCAACTGCAACAGCTGACGGAAGGTTTCTCAAGTTTGAATGTTGTCGGAAACGTCATCCGTCTTGAAGACTGGGTACCACAAGCGCAAACCGAAAAAATGGAACTGATCGAGGCGCTGAAGTGGAGCCTCGCATTGCCAGAACAAACGACTCAGACCACGGTTGAACCGGAACGCGATCGACTGGCCATACAAGAACTGCTCAAAGCATCTTCCATGCGCTTTGACAAAGAAGAAATGCACAGGGCCGCACGCGATCTGCACGCCAAACTCAGCGTCTACACACAAGCAGACGCCGAACAACTGACGCGCCTGCAACAAGTCTTGCTCGGTGAATTTCCAGCGACCGCGTCAGCCATTCGAGAGGCACTGGAAGCGCAGCCATTTTCGCGCAATGACCTGCCAGACAATCTTGCAAGACAATGGCTAAACAATGCGGGTCAATATCGCATCGAGATCACAGCTGCTGATTCGCTTGAACACGACCAAACACTCATTGCATTTGTCGATGCCTTGAACACGGTATCGAACCAGATCAGTGGGTCGCCTGTGGCATTCGTGGGCGCCGCGCGCAGTGTGAAATCTGCATTCGTCCAGGCGTTTGCGCTGGCAGCCATATTGATCTTCGCGCTCCTGATCGTGGTACTGAGAAATGTCGCTGACACGCTCAGAGCGCTCGCACCGCTGATGCTCGGGACAATTATCTTGCTGGCGTGCATGGTTATGCTCGGTATTCCGATGAACTTTGCCAATGTCATCGCCCTTCCGTTGTTGCTGGGGATGGGTGTCGACATTGGTCTGCTGATGCTCTGGCGTTCGCGACTGCAATCCAGCGCCGAGGAAAACCCATTAGTGTCGGCCACGGGACGTGCAGTGCTGGTTTGTGTGTTCGCAACACTTGCCAGCTTTGCGTCCCTGAGTGTTTCAGCCGATCGAGGCATGAGCAGTATCGGTGTCCTGCTCAGTCTGGGTCTGGCAATCCACTTGATGACGACCATCTTGTTGCTGCCAGCGCTGCTGACGAAGGTCTCGACAGTCACTTTTAGAAAATCCTGATGAGAAATACCCGCCTGAAAAACGGTCTGATCAGTTTCTGCATCTTGACCTGTGCCTCGATCGCCACGGCTGCTCCTGTCGGCCCCGATTTGGTCACAAACCAGTTACACCTGCTCCTGTTGAACAACATGAAGCAAGGTGAACACCAGACCTGCCTGTCACGCCTTGAAAAGCTATCGCCGATGGTAGAGCGCGCTTTTGATATTGAATTCATATCCAGACAAGTCCTTCGTCGATCATGGAAAACCATGACGCCGGAACTCCAAGGGCGCTTCATTGCACTTCTAAAGCAACAGATTGCGCTGAGTTATGCGCTGAACTTTGATGCCTACGCGGGAGAATCCTTTGTTCCTGAGATTTTTGATCCGGAAGGAAAGCAAAGCGCCAAACATCTGGTGAGGTTTCATCGACCTGATCAACCACCACTGCAATTTGAGTACGTCTTGCGTCTTCGTCAGGATATCTGGCGCATTGCCAACATCGTGGTCGACGGAGTGAGTGATCTTGCGTTGCGTTCAGCTCAGTACCGAACGGCGATCCGTGATGGCGGCATCACGCATCTTCTGGACACCCTTTCCGGGCAGATCGAACAGTCGCGCCAGAACTGCGTTGGGGTATCGTATTGATCCGGCTCCGAACCGCTGTGCTCTCGTCATTGGCTGTGTGCAGCCTCGGCGCACCTTTGCAGGCAAACCAGCAAGACGAGGAACTTCCCACGATTGTTGTCACCGCGCAGAAGGTGACGCAATCCCAGGATCAGGTTCCTGCATCCATCAGCGTGGTGAACGAAGGCGTGTTTCGTGACAACGCGTCCAGGTCATTCAGTGATCTCCAGGACTTCACGCCAAACCTGAGCATGTCACTCTCCGGAAGCGCCGGAACATTCGGGATTCGTGGGCTGACGACACCCGATACCAACACGGCGTTTGAACCCAGTGTTGCCACCACCGTCGACGGTGTTTCATATGGGCGTTCTAATTTCCTCATCGGCTTTTTCAACGACATTGATCACATAGAAGTCTTGCGCGGGCCGCAGGGGACGCTAACAGGCAAGAATGCGACGGCCGGACTCTTGAATCTGGTCACCCGCGCACCCGAAGCAGGCCATGCTGTAGGTTCAGAATTTCTGTTCCAGAGCATTGGCGATGTTTCTCTGCGTCCCGTTGCCAATTTCGCATTCGGCGACTCTGCAGCCATTCGGATATCAGGCATCTATGACGCCGGCAACGGCTCCCGCTTGAAGAATCCGTTTCTCGATCGGGATGAAGACAACACCGAGCAATCGAGTACGCGGTTGCGATTACGATACTTGGCAGGCGATACGCTCACCATTGATCTGGGTGCGTTTCACTCTCGGCAGAACGCCAACTTCAACATTTTTCAGCTGACCCATGCCACTCCGGAAATGCTGGCGGCGGCGCGCACGTACGATGCAACCGCAGAAGCGCGCTTCGACGATCAGACCTCGGCTAATTTCCCAAGTAAGGAGGATGCACGTTTCGCTGGAACGAGCCTGACCTTGGAATGGCAGCCGCCTACCTTCTTGCAACTGCTCGACCCCCTGATTACATCCGTATCAGCCTGGGCGCGTGCCACAACTGAGCATCGCGATTTCGACGCGGACTTCACCGCCATCCCCTTCATCACCGACCGTCTTGCAGAGCCCTCGGTGTTCCAGCAGTTCAGCGAAGAACTGCGCCTTGCAGCCACCGCGCCAGATTTGTTCGGATGGGGACAGGGAATGCACTTCGTGACTGGCCTCTACATTTACGATTCAAGCTTCAGCACTTCCGATATTTTCTCTCTCGAAGATCTGGGCGCTGCCTTCACCTACATCACTGCAGCCAATGCAGGGTCGATGAACAATGCAAATCCAAACAACGCCGGCGGAATTGCCGGTGCTCTGGGTCCAGGTTTCAGTGAGCTGCTGGCGCTGCTCAATCCGCTTACCAGTCCGCTGATCGGTGAAACGCAATCCGCCAGTGTGACGCTGGACCAGACCGCGCAATCGATCGCCTACTTCGGTCAGTTTGAGCATCTGATCTTCGAAGACTGGGCAATCATTGGCGGATTGCGTTACGGCGTAGAGCGCAAAAAGGCGCGTGCCACCAGCACGGCACAAGGCGTGCTGGTGCCATTGATTGCCGATCAATCCGACCATGACACGCGCCTGTCACGCATCGAGCACGATCTTTCTCCCAAGGCCGGACTCAAGTGGCTACCCAGTGCGAATGTACAGATGTATGCCACCTGGGGGCGGGCATACAAGAGCGGCGGCTTCAACGCCTTGCCCCTGAATGATCGCAACATCGAGTACGGCCGCGAACTCGCTACCGGCTACGAAGTGGGCAGCAAATTTTCCGGAGAACTTCTGGGCTCGCCATATCGCGCTTCCCTGGCTGTGTTTTCTACCGATTATGAAGACCTGCAGGTCTCGACCTTCCTCGGCGGCAGCTTTGTCATTCTCAATGCTGCCGAAGTGCGAACGCAGGGTTTCGAGTGGGAGATGCAGTGGTTACCACCGATTCAAGATATGAGTCTCCAGGCTTCGGTGGGTTACGCCCGGGCGCGGTATCTGAGTTATCCCAACGCGCCCAATCGATCCGATGCCGAAGCGCCGTCGCAGGATTTGCGCGGGCAGCCGCTCGCGTTTGCACCTCTGTGGACCGCCAATCTTGTCCCTTCCTACAGCCCCTACCTGAGCGAGCATTTCGATGTGATGTTCTCGCTCAATCTGAGTTTCAAGGACGAGCGCTTTACGGATCTGGACAACGATCCGCGCAAACTTCAGTCCGCCACCACCACGCTGGATCTCCGCGCGGCCCTGAGCGATCCCCAACAAGCTTGGCGACTGAACCTGGTTGCGCACAACCTGACCGGCGAGAAAATTTCCGATCAATCCATCAGCCAGCCGCTAGCCCCGGGAAACTTTGTTGCAACGCGAACCGACCATGGTCGCTACTGGTCTTTATCCTTGAGCTACCATTTTCATGCGCTTCACTAGAGGCCCGATGCTTGGCCCAAACCGTCGACATGGCGCATCATCGGGTCTTTGCTGCACCACTGGCAGCAACCTTTTCCTGACTCTGAGAACAACATGACTACACGATGGATGATTGGCCTTGCCGCCTCCGGACTGATGGGCCTCAACGTTGCCATGGCTGATTCCGAGCCATTGAGTCGCGAGTCCCTGGCACGATGTGCATCGCAGGTACAGACCCTCCGGGATGAATCCACTCGCCTCACGCGAGAAAGCACGGCCCTGGACCGACGGCGTGAAGGCATCGAAGAGCGCAGTGCGCAGCTGAGGCTGGAAAGAGAAAATCCCGTGCAGGACGATCTCGAGGCCGGCCTTGATTTCCGGCAGCGCCAGATTGAGCACAAGGCGCAGACAGTTGCGTTCAACGCCGATATCCAGACCCTGCGCGATCAGATCACCGCACTCAATGCGCTCAAGTTTGATTACGAGCAGCGCTGCGCCAAGCGTGCGTATCGTCGTGCTGATCTGGAATCCCTGTCGTCGGAAGATCAATCCGCCATGCGCGAGGGCCTTGGAGACGTCAAGGTGCCCTACATTGATCCGGCATCAACGCCGCCTCCGCAATCGCAGCCCTGAGAAGACCTGCGACGCTGATCGCGAGCCGCTGTTGTATCGGCGAAGCGAGCCCTCACGGCGCCAGCGCTCTGGCGCGGCGGCAGATTCAGGTTGATGCGAGCTTGCCGGGGAAGGCCTTGCGCGAATGAGGCTTTCCTCGTGACCCAAGCGCGCTATAATTGCGAACCATTCTCATTTACGAACTCTCATGCGCAGCCTCGTCGCTTTCGCCCTGATTCTTGGAACCCTGTCCGGTGTTGCCCGTGCTGCCGAACTGACCGTCTACTCGGCTCGCATTGAAGATCTGATCAAGCC
>TARA_R110000850_G_scaffold62_1_pt1 | contig 37925 bp, 36 predicted proteins | sample TARA_R110000850 | Tara Oceans TARA_R110000850 (sample SAMEA4397586) | marine metagenome | biome: Polar Biome; feature: [SRF] surface water layer (ENVO:00010504); material: water (ENVO:00002006), including particulate matter (ENVO:01000060) such as... | depth 5 m
CCCGCCATAGCCGGACCGGCGGATGGCGACGAGCGCCATGTCCTGGCTGCCGACAATGCCTTCCTGCGGGCGATGGCCACCGACCATGACAAGGCGGTCGACCTTGCCGGCCTCGAGCAGGGCAATGCCCTTGTCGATGCGCGCATCCGCTTCGCGGGCCGAACCGGAATAGAAGACCACGCCTGCGCCATGGGTGATCTGTCCCGTCTGATCGACGAGGCGGGTGAGGCCGAAAAAGGCGAGGGTCGCAATCAGGTCTGCAACCAGTAGCCGCACCAACAGGATTCGCACGTGTCTCATGCCTGCTTATTAGCAGAATTCAGGAGGTCGGCGAGGCCGCCGACGCTGTTTCAAGGCTCGCAATCAGCGCCTGGGTGGGTATCGTCAGCCGGGAAGGAAGCGCGTCGAGGGCGTACCAGCCGAAACCTCCATGTTTTTCAGGCTCCATCAGGCGGGGTGTGCCCGAAACGACGCGGGCAAAAAAAATCGGAGACACCCAGTGGCGCCCGTCGCCCTGATCGAGAATCTCCGCAATGCAGGCCAGGCCTGTCACTTCAATGTCGATTCCGAGTTCTTCGGCGATCTCGCGCCGGGCTGTCACGCGAGCCGGTTCCCCGAAATCGATCTTGCCGCCGGGCAATCCCCATGCGCCCGCTTCCGGCTCGGTCAGGCGCTGGATCAGGAGGAGGCGTCCGGAGGGGTCGAAAATGGCCGCGCCGCAACCGACCTCGGGATAGGCGACACTGGCGGCCGGCAGATCAGCCATCCTGTCAGAGCTCCCCGAATGATTTCAGTGCCGCAAGGGCGACGGGCCCTCCCCATTCCTGCACGAAGTGTCCGGCCTCGGCGACGACCATGGGTTCGGGACAGCCACGGATTGTCCTGCGCAGTTTTTCCATCTGATCAGGGCCGAGGACGGGGTCTTGTGCGCCAATGGCCATGAAGCTGTCACCCATCCAGTCATTCGCCCACCAGTCGGCCGCGCGCCGCGAGATGTCGACGCCTTCCATGCCAGGCTTGACCATGACCAGTTCAGGGAACATGCGCACGCCGGCCTTGTAGGTCGCATCCGGGAAAGGGGCGGCATAGGCGGCCGCTTCAGCGTCGGAGAGAACGGGCGCGCCACGCTTCATCAGGGCGGCAATGTCCATGTCGGGCTGCGACCGGTTATAGGCTTTCCACTGGTCAAACCCGGCACCAGGCGATGTGCCCGTGGCGATGGCGGTATTCATCACGATCAGGCGCTCGAACGTGTCGGGCATGTCCATCGGGATGGTGAGGCCGAGCAGGCCACCCCAGTCCTGGCAGACGAGTGTTACGGTTTTCAGGCCGAGGCGCCTGATCAGTTCCACCATCATGTTGCGATGAAAACTGAACGAATAGACTGTGTCATCGACAGGCTTGTCCGACCGGCCAAAGCCGAGCCAGTCAGGCGCGACGACGCGCGCACCGCTGTCGAGGAAGACCGGGATCATCTTGCGGTAGAGATAACTCCATGTCGGCTGCCCATGCAGGCAGAGATAGGTGCGGACCGCATCCTGCGGGCCTTCGTCGACATAATGGACCTGCAAGCCTTCATAGCCGGGCAGGTCGCTCACATAGTGCGGGGCATAATCAAATCCCGGCAGGTTGTCGAAGCGTGCATCCGGCGTGCGTTTGGCATCGATCGGCATGGTGTATCCTCTGGTCAGCCCTGGTGGACACCATGGAGCAGGGCGTCCTGGTTGCCAACAGCGACGATCTTGCGAAGGCGCCTGATCTTGCCCGGCGAATGTGGTAGGCAGGCAGGGAGCGAACCCGGGACCTGGGCCGCCACCTGGAGATCATCATGACCTACACAATCAATCGAACCGTTTCCGGTGCCAGCTTTGATGCTGTTGACCAACGCACGCGGCAGGCTCTGGCTGACAGGGGGTTTGGCGTGCTGACCGAGATCGACGTGAAAGCGACGATGAAGAAAAAGCTCGATGCCGAGATGCCGCCATATCGAATCCTCGGCGCCTGCAATCCGCAAATGGCCTATCAGGCCATCCAGATCGAGCCGCGCGTCGGCGCCATGCTGCCTTGCAATGTCATCATCCGGCAGGTCGACGATGCGGTCGAAGTCAGCGCGGTTGATCCGGTTGCATCAATGCAGGCGATCGGGAATGATGAGTTGAAACGGGTCGCAGGCGATGTGCGTGACCTGCTGGCGGCTGCCATCGCGGCCATTTGAAAGGGAGACGGCAATGGCGAAGGTCATCGGCCTGGGAGGCCTGTTTTTTCTGTGTAAGGACGTTGACGCGACGCGCGCATGGTATTCGCGCGTGCTGGGGATTGCGATTGATGATTATGGCGGCAGCAGTTTCAGTCATGCAGACGCGGCGGGCGTTTTCCCGAAAGGCGCGCAGACCATCTGGGCGCCGTTCAAGGGAGAGAGCGATTATTTCAAGCCATCTACCAGCGATTTCATGATGAACCTGATGGTGGATGACATGCCGGGCATGCTGGCGCGCATCAAGGCGGAAGGTGTCGAACTGGAAGGTGAGCCAATGAGCGAAAGCTATGGCCACTTTGCCTGGGTCATGGATCCGGATGGACGCAAGGTCGAGCTATGGCAACCTCTGGAACCTGCAGGCGCATAAAAAGCGGCCGCCCCGGTTTCCCGTGGCGGCCCGAGGAGAGGCTCTTGAAGACTGGCAGAGCAATCTAGCTTTTCGCGGAAGCCTTGCAGGCTTCGAGATCGGAAGCGTCCAGTTCGGAACTGTCATTGCGAAGGGCAGTGATTTCACCGACTTCCTTGGCGATTTTCTTGCAGATGCGGAGTGAGACCTTCTTGCGGTCGAGATCGCCGACACAGGTCGTGCCTTCGCAGGTCCAGACAACGCTTTCCGCGATGACACGCTTTTCAGCGACAGGCGCAGCCGTTTCGAAAATGAATGTGCCAGCAAGGGCGGGTGAAGCGAGCGCCAGGGCAGCGGCGCTGATGAGAGTAGAACGGAGCATGGGAGGGCTGCCTTTCGTTCGGGGTTGGTGATGAGTGTGCAACGCGGTGGAAAAAAGGGAAAACAGCCCCTTCAGAGCAATGACTATCAAACGCTGAATATTTGGTCAAGTGTTCAGAATGCAGATTTCGTATCATTTCCCGAAGGGAATCTCGCAGGTGTCGCGGTTGCCCCTACGACACAAATTGCTCCTGTCCCTGCGTAGGTTAGAGTGTCTCAAAGAACAGAGGCGCGCGCCCGGGAGAGAAGCATCATGGATTTCAACATTCCAAAGGACATTTCCGATTACCTGATCGTTCTCGATCAGTTCATCGAGGACAAGATCAAGCCGCTGGAGCAGCAGGACGACAATATACGGTTCTTCGATCATCGCCGCGAATGGGCCCGAACCGATTTCGAGAACCAGGGCCTGCCGCGCAAGGAATGGGAAGAGTTGCTGGGCAAGGCGAAGCGCCTGGCGGACGAGGCCGGGCATTTCCGGTTCGGCCTGCCGAAAGAGTATGGCGGCCAGAACGGGTCCAACCTCGCCATGGCGATTATCCGCGAACATCTCGCGCGCAAGGGCCTTGGCCTGCACAATGACCTGCAGAACGAGCATTCCATCGTCGCCAATTATCCGCAGATCCTGATGCTGCGCGACTTTGCCCGCGAGGATCAGAAGCATCTCGCGACGGCCGCCCTGGAGGGCAAGTTCCGCGCGACGTTCGGACTGACCGAGCCGAACCATGGCTCCGACGCGACGCACATGGAGACACGCGCCGTGCGCCACAAGAAGGACGGCAAGGATGGCTGGCTCATCAATGGCGAGAAGATGTGGATCACGGGGATGCACCACGCCACCCACATGATGTGTTTCGCGCGCACCAGCGGCGAGGATGGCGATGCCCGCGGTATTACGTGCCTGCTGGTACCGGCGGACGATCCGGGCATCGAGATCCTGGAATACATGTGGACATTCAACATGCCCACAGACCACCCCCGCCTGACCATCAAGGATGTCTGGGTGCCCGACAGTGCGGTATTCGGCCCGCCAGAAGGCGGCCTCGCGCTGGCCCAGCATTTCGTGCACGAGAACCGGATCCGTCAGGCGGCCAGCTCTGTCGGCGCGGCGCTGTTCTGCATCGACGAGTCGATTGACTATGCGAATACGCGCGCGCCTTTCGGCAAGAAGCTGTCGACCAACCAGGCGATCCAGTTTCCCATCGTCGAGCTCGCTTCGGAAGCAGAAATGCTCCGTCTGCTGATTTTCAAGACGGCCTGGGAAATGGACCAGATGTCGAAGCCGGAAGTGGCAATCAAGCTGTCAGACAAAGTGTCGATGTGCAATTACCGGGCAAACCGGCTCTGCTGCAACGCGGCCGACCGGGCGATGCAGATCCACGGCGGCATGGGCTATTCACGCCACACGCCGTTCGAACACATCTATCGCCACCACCGCCGCTATCGCATTACCGAGGGCTCTGAAGAGATCCAGATGCGCAAGGTTGCCGGGCATATTTTCGGCTTCATGGGCGCGCAGAAGCATGGCCAGTCCCGCGGCGAAAAAGACGCCAAGGGCAAGAGCACCGAACCCACGGATTTTGCCGTCCGGTAGGCGATGACTGTCATGTGACCGGAGGAAATCCGGGGCGCGGCGCAAAGGGTTAATTTCACGGTAACCTTCGTGGGGCCAGAATCACTGTCAGATTCACCACACTGGAGTTCCCGTCATGTCCCTGCTGGAACGGGTTATCCGTGCGCACCGCTGCACGTCGACACATCATCATATCGCATTCAATGCGCTGGACCTGATTGACGCCGAAACGGGAGAGCAGTGGAAGTCGCTGTTCCTGGTGCACCATGAGCACCTTCTGAAAGGCGCCAAGGCGCCGGACAAGACTTTCAGGGATTTCCGGAACCACGTCCTGCACATTTCCGAAGGCGAATGGGGCGGTGCCCGCGACAAGGCGACCGAATGGTATGCCAGGTCTGTCGAGCTGCTGGCGAAGAAGAAGTGGAGCGAGGCGGCCTATGCGCTCGGCGTGCTGAGCCATTATTATGCTGACCCGCTCCAGCCCTTCCATACAGGTCAGACCGAGGAAGAGGGCGCGATCCATCGCGCCGTCGAATGGAGCATCGCCAGGTCGCATGACGAGATCGCAGCGCGCATCGAAGCGGGCGGTTATCCGGCGATTGATGTGCCGGGCGGCGTTGGTTTCGTCTCCGACATGGTGCGGGCTGGTGCGCAGCGGTCCCATCCGCACTACCAGACGTTCATCGACCATTACGACCTTGATGCCGGCGTGAAGGACCCGCCTGCGGGCCTTGACGAGACGATGCTGGAGATCGTGGCCGACCTTGTCGCCTATGCCACAGCAGGCATGGGCGTGCTGATGTCGCGGGCCATTGCAGAGGCCGCCGTCGCGCCGCCGAAAGTGAACCTGACCATCCAGGGCTATATCGAGACGCTGGACATTCCGCTGCGCATGATTTCGAAAAAGCTGGCAGATGCCGGTGACCGGCGCCAGGTCGGGCGGATGTATGCCGAGTTCCAGAAGACCGGCAAAGTGGTGAAGACGCTGCCGGATGATGACAAGGCGATCCGGAAGCTGCATGCCAGACAGGTGCTGCGTGTGCCTGTGAAACAGCTCGATGCACAGGAACTGGCACCGCTTGGTGCCGCGCGGATCAGGCCGGACGGGGCACCTGTTGCGACCAGGCCGGCACCCGCACCCGCGCCTGAACCAAAACCAGCGCCCGAACCGGTGGTCAAAGCCGCAGCGAAGCCTGAGCCGAAACCCGCGCCAAGGCCCGAGCCGGTCAGGCAAGCGCCCAGGCCCGCCCCTGAACCTGTTGCGGAGATTGTGCCTGAAGCCGAACCGGTTGCGACGATTGGCGGACAGGGGCGTCTTACGCGCGAATCGCCCATCGTTGATGCGCCGTCGATTGGCCGCAAGACCGCGCGGCGGCTCGGAAAGGCCGGTATCACCAATGTCGGCGACCTCATGGACTGCGATATCGACGAGACGGTCCACCTGCTGAACGCGCGCCACATCGACGCCGACGCCCTGACCGACTGGCAGGACCAGTCGCGCCTGATGATGGATGTTCCCGGATTGCGGGTTCACGACGCACAGATCCTTGTCGGCGCGGGAATCCGCTCGGCCAGCGACCTGGCTTGTGCCTCCGCACGCGACGTGTTCCTTGCGGCCATGGACTTCCTGACGACGCCGCAGGGGGACCGTGTGCTGTGGGAAGATGCCCAGTTCGAGGAAGAGGAAGTCGAAGGCTGGATCAGCATGGCGCAGGCAAGCGCCAGCTGATTACATCCCACGCGGAGACAGGCCCGCAGCGCGGTAGATCGCGTCAATGGCGGCCATGTTTCCGACAGCATCCCGGCCACCCGTCAAGGCATCCGAGCGCCCGCAAAGCACGTCCATCACGTGGGCGAGCTGGTGGTCATATGTGGTTTGACCGGGGGCCGTGACGGTGCGGGAGGTGCCGCCCAGGGTCGTGGTAATGGCGTGGCCGCGATGGGGGTGGATCGGATTGGTGATCTTGAGCTGGCCGCGCGCGCCATCAACCCGGATCCAGGCGTCGAATTTCGTATCAGGCGCCATGGTGGTGTGGATTGATCCGGTCTCTCCGCCCGGAAAGCGGAATTCGGCTTCCATACTTGTGTCGACGCCCGGCCGCTCGCATTCCGCCCGGGCTGAAACGATTTCGGGTTCGGCGCCGATCAGCGTCCGGACCCAGTGCACCGGATAACAGCCAAGATCCATCAGCGCGCCGCCGCCGACGCCCGGCGTGTGGCGCAATTCGCCGGGTCGATAGGGTATGGCGACACTGAATGCGGCCTCGATACGCCGGATCGTGCCAAGCTGGCCGCTGTGCACGATGTCGAACACGCGCTGGAAGGCGGGGTGGAAGCGATAGTGAAAGGCTTCGATCAGAACCCCGCCGGTGCGCTGCGCCGCGTCGACCATCCGGGCGGCTTCCGGCGCGTTCATGGCAAACGGTTTTTCGCAGAGGACAGCCCTGCCTGCCTCAAGCGCGGCGATGGTCAGGTCGGCATGGCGATGCGGCGGCAGGGCGTTGTAGATGAGATCAATGTCCGGTCGTGCGATGAGCGCCTCGTAGGAATCGCAGATGTCAGGGATGTCGTTTTCGCCGGCATAGTTGCGGGCGCGTACCGCGTCGCGCGCGGCCACGGCGACGATTTTGCAATCGCTCCGCAGGGCGGCCGGTTTCAGGATGGCGGCAGGTGCAATTCTGGCTGCGCCGAGGATGCCGATACCGATCATGGGGAGTGCCTTGTTTTCATTCGTGCGCGGCCGGGCCTGTGGATAAGGCGTAAACAGGAAATGCCCGCCTGTTTACCCCGACCTAACAGCGCTTAACCCTCTTTCGCAAATCAAGTGTGCGCGCGGCACTGACAGTAACGAATCGGAAAGCATGTAGGAGGTTAATGGGGGTTCCGGAGCCATTAATCCTAGGAGTGCCACGCTAATGCTGAATGATCTCATTGCGCACATCGCTACAATCAATGGACTCTCGGAATCGACTGCTAAAACGGCGCTGGGGATTGTTTTGAATTCAGCTGAGCGACAGGCTTCACCCTTCGCACCGGCGATGTTCAAGACCATTCCTGGCGCTCGCGCTCTTGCAGCCCGCACAGGATCTGAGTTCGGTGAGGCGACGGGCATCATTGCCCGCCTGATCGAACAGACGCCCGGCGGAAAGCGTGTTGTTGCCCAGTCCATGATCACGTCGCTGCATGCGATTGGCCTGGATCACAAGGCTATTGGCCACTTGCTGCCGTCGATCTCGACCTTCATGGAAGAGACATATGAGATGACGGGTTTCGGCCATCTCGGAGACCTGATTGGCCACGACCTCGATGCAGAGATCAGCGCGGCCAAGGCCGCCTGATCCGGCAAGTCGCCGCTGCGCCATTCAAACAGGGCCGCCCCGATGGGCGGCTTTTTTTGTTGCCTTTGGCTGCATGCCGGGCCGGCATGGCCCTTTTCAATGCGGGCGCGGGTGGATAGAGCACTGCCTGCTGACTTGAACGAGGATACGTGATGCGAACCGAAACCGGACTGCGCGCTGATGAAGCTCTGGCGCTGGACCTGATGGCGGCAATCCGTGCGGACGCGGAAGCCCGCTGCGCGCCTGACAGGGTGGAGCTGGTTTCGGTGACGATCGACGTCACCGGCGCCGATGTGCACGGCCAGCCGGAATTTACCGCACGCATTGACCGGAAAACCCGCACCGTCCTGTTCACGGGCGGGGCGGCCAGGTGCGGCGACGATATCGTGATGAACGCAACCGCCGTTTACCGGATCGTCTCGGCCTAGGCCTACATCGGCGTATCGCGCAGTTTCATCAGGTCCGGGAATTCCGGGTCACGCTTTTCAGCACGGGCAGCGAAGGCTTCCTGCATGTGCGGGGGCGGGATCATGCCGGCATTCCACACGCCGATATAATCGAGCGTGTCGGCCGTGTTATGGTCGCGGCCATAATTGATGAGCGTCTTGCAGCCGGTGACGGTCAGCGGGTCTTTCGTGGCGATTTCCTTCGCCGTCGCCAGAACATGCGCCACGCATGCCTCATGCGTGTCGAAGACATCATTCACGAGGCCGATTTCCTTTGCCTTGGCCGCGTCGATGCGCCGGCCCGTATAGGCCATTTCCTTGACCCAGCCTTCGGGGATGTAGCGCTGCAGGCGCGGGAAGGTGCCGACATCGGCCGTCATGGCGATATTGGTTTCCATGATCGTGAAGAAGGCATCCTGCGTGCACCAGCGGATATCGCCGGCCGAGATCATGTCGATCGCGCCGCCGATGACGCCGCCATGCAGGGCGAAGAGGACCGGCATGCGGGCCTCCTCCAGCGCGTTGAAGCTGGACTGGATCTGGCGGATGTTCGACCGGAAGGCTTCAGCGGCGACATAGCGGTCTGGCGAACCGCCGCCTTCACCGGCCCCGAACACGGCGAGGTCCATGCCGGCCGAGAAATGCTTGCCAGTTGACGAGATGACGATGCAACGGGCACGCGCGTTCATGTCGATGTCGCGGACGATGGCGGGCAGTTCGTTCCAGAATGCCTTGTTCATCGTGTTCATCGCCTCGGGGCGATTCATCTTGATATGGGCGACCTTGTCGGTGATGTCGACGGTGAAAGCTTCATAGGTTTTCTGCAGCATGGGTGCGTTTCCTCGATTTTACCGAAGACTAGCACAGGCCGGTTGCAGGGCCAGATGTGACGCCGCGAAAGCCTCAGGCGTGGCGCAGCCCGGCCATGGCTGCCGGCTTCCTTCACAGGGATGCATGGGCTCTCCGTGTTTATGGCAGCGGGTCTGGCGAGGAAGGCCATGAAGGCCTGCCGGACCGGTTCAGGACGATGTTCCGACAGGACGTCACGCGCGTGGCCATTGGCAAAGGCTAAACCCCGGCGGGCGGTCTCGTCCACCTTAAGGCGCATTTTAATCGAAGCGGTGCGGGCTGATCCACTCGATTAACAAGGAGCGGAGCCATCCGAACATGCGCACATCCCTATGGACATTCGACACGGTCACCGTCGATCTTGAAGACAGGGACTGCTCGGTCAGGGCGGTCCATGCAATCAGCCTGGCGGCGGTCACGATCGACTTCCGTCTGACAGACCGGCAGCTGAAAGGCTCACCCGGCAAGCTCAGGAAGGCGATCGAAATACTTGCCACCGACAAGATCCTGGACCTTGCATCCTTCCTCGACCAGATGCCGCCCGGCTGACAGCTCAAACGGGAGCCAACACGAGCAAGGCGAGCAAGCTGGCAAATCGCATGGCAGCCGTCACCCGGATCCATCCGGGCAAGGGAAGCGGCCCATACTGCCTGTTCCTGTCATCAGCCGTCCCATGGCTGTGAGCCTGTTTCTGCAAATGCGTGAATCATGATCAGCTTGAGTCATGAGACATATGCATACCGCCACTTTTTCAATGATCCTGCTCCTTGCCGCCTGCGGACAGATGAACGGCGATGCGGGGCGCGCTGCCGCGGCAGGCGATCAATCAGACCGGATTGCCGGTGTTGCGTCCGTTATTGACGGCGACACAATCGAGATACACGGGCAGCGTATCCGCCTCTCGGGATTTGACTCGCCCGAGCGCGGAAAGACCTGCGCCGGCACCAATGTCTACCAGAAGGCGGCGCTTTTCCTGTCCGACCAGATTGGCAGCCGAACCGTAACCTGCACCAGCACCGGAAAGGACTCGTATGAGCGCACTGTCGCGACGTGCAGTGTAAACGGCGCCGACCTCGGCGACCTCATGGTCGGCGCTGGCTGGGCCCGCGACTGGCCGAAATACAGCCAGGGCGCGTATGCGGATTCGGAAGCACGAGCCCGCGCTGCGCGAAAGGGCGTCTGGAATCTTGACTGCCCGAATGACCTCTGGGGCAATCGGAAATATGACTAGGGCGGTCCCTCCTGTGCCTGGACCGCTCCAGGACATGTTCATCTGACGCGCAAACCTGTCCTGCCTGTCGCCTTGCGGCTCCAGGTGCTGCCCGTTTCTTTTGCCGCATGACTCCAGTTTCTCGTTGAGTCTCGTGATGCCCGGCGCATCAGGGAAAGCCCGGTGCTGGCAATGCATGAAGGCTATGACATGAGGCATGCAGGTTGGAATGCGGAGGATGCACCAGTCCGGCCCGGATGGGTGGATCACCCTTCTCCTTTCGGTACCGGAGGACGCGAGCCATGACCGGCTGCAGGCCGAGAGCAGCGCGGGCACCTTCCGAAATGGATTTGCGGGTCTCCGCGCATCTGCGGGCGCACCGTCAGGCCCGCAGCATGACGCTTGTGGAGCTCGCCGGGCTTCTGAGCATATCGCATCAGCAGTTGCAGAAGTACGAAACCGGCACAAACCGGATTTCTGCAGGCATGCTGTACGAGGTGGCAAAACGGCTCGACGTGCCTCTTGCCGACTTCTTTGTGTGCGAGGCGCCTGCTGAGGAGGACTTCGACTCGCCGTCGCAACCACCTGAGGTGAAGTGACCCTGCCGCGCGCATTCCGATGAAGGACGCTGGTTACGCCCTGCAAACGCCCATGCCCCGTTGCCGGCATGTCGGTGCGCAGTCAAATCGTGTCACATCAGGATGTGCCCGAATTCCATGACGTACCCGATCTATATGCGTTGAGCCTCCTGTCGCCAGGCAGGCAGAATGGATGCAAAAATGCAATCTTAAAAGGAATTACTGGATTCTGAGGCAACCGTATGTCGAGGTGTTTTCGGCTGAATTATAAGGCTAAAATTGATAATATAATTCATTGTTTGACGGTCAGGATATCTGCGCCAAAAAGTATGCTAAGGTAGAAAATCAAGAGATCGAATATTGATTTAGGGTGCCTCATGCGGCCAGCTAGTTGGAACAGTCTAGTCCGCGCCATTCCTGCGCTGCGGAAAGAGCTGGACGCTGCGGACGGCCTCAACATTCTGATTGCGCTGGCCTGCGTCGTCGGCATGTCGGTCGTGGGTGCATTCGGTCCTTTCGCACTGAAACTTCTGATCGACTGGCTTTCAGCTCATGGCGCAGACAGCTTTCAGCAGAACCAGGGTCTCATTCTGGCCGCGCTGGTAGCATCTTATGTGGCCGCGCAGGTGCTTGGCCGGATCGCAGCTGAGGTCAGGATGTTCCTGTTCGGGGCAGCCGACCAGGCAGTCGCCCGTAAGCTCGGGCGAAAGGTGTTCGCCCATGTGATTGCACTGCCTCTTTCGTTCCACCGTGAGACGTCGACCGGTGCTTTGACGCAAACAGTCGAGAACGGCCTGCAGGGGTTTCGGCTTGTGATGCAGCATGCCTTCTTCACGATCCTGCCGGGCGTGATTGAAGTCGTGCTCATGAGCCTTGTCATTGCCCGTGTACTTGACCTTGCTTTCCTGGCCATATTCAGCGCCTGCGCCCTGGCCTATGCGATCGTCTTTTCTGCAGGCGCGCGGACAATCATGCAGGCAAGCCGTGTAATCTCCTCAGCTCGAATTGAGGCGAATGCAGCGCTGGCCGACAGTCTGCTCAATGTCGAGACCGTCAAGGCGTTCGGGGGTGAGGAGGCGGTCATCGGCAGGTTCGACGCAGCTCTCGCCTATGCGCAGGAGCGCTGGCGGTCCTTCTATCGCGCGCGATTCACGAACGGTCTGCTTATCGCCTTTGTATTTTGCGCGGGACTGACCGCTACACTCTGCCTTGCAATCATCCAGGTCCGGTCCGGCGCCATGACGGTCGGTGATCTCGTGCTGGTCAACACCTACATGCTTCAGGTCGTCCGGCCGATGGAACTGCTCGGTGCCGGCGTGAGGGATATCGGACAGGGGACTGCGTTCGCGGAGCGGCTTCTCGATCTGCTTGATACGCCCCTCAGGGAAAAGTCAGACGCAGGTGGAACGCGGGTCTCTCCGGATACAGCGCTGCCGGCGATCCGTTTCGAAGATGTGCGCTTTGCCTACCAGGCAAAGCAGCCTGTACTCGACGGCGTGAGCTTTGACATTGCTCCTGGTTCCACAACGGCGATTGTGGGGACTTCAGGCGCTGGCAAATCGACCATCTGTCGCCTGCTCCTGCGGTTTCATGAACCGGATTCGGGCCGCATCCTTATCAACGGCATTCCGATTTCTCATTATGCACCGGAAGTCCTGCAACAGGTGATGGCCGTGATTCCTCAGGACACAACGCTTTTCAATACCAGCCTGGCCTCCAATATCGCATTCCCTGACTTCGGGGCTGCGACGGAGGATGTCGAATGGGCTGCGCGGCTCGCCCATCTCGAACACCTCATTTCGGGCCTTCCTGAGGGCCTTGCCACGATTGTCGGTGAGCGAGGCCTCAAGCTTTCAGGGGGTGAGAAGCAACGCGTTGCCATAGCCCGGGCCATGCTCCGTCATCCAAAACTGCTCATCGCGGATGAGGCAACTTCTGCGCTCGATTCAGCCGCCGAAGCGAGCATCCTTCGTAACATCAAAACGGCGGGGCAGGGAACGACCACAATAATTATCGCCCATCGCCTTTCCAGCATCATGGACGCCGATCAAATCATCGTTCTGGACAAGGGACGGGTCGCCGAAAGCGGACGCCACGAAGACCTGCTAGAAATTGATGGTCTGTATGGAACACTTTGGAGAGCTCAGAATCGGGAATCTGAACCGAATGCAAGTAAAACAATGTAGACGGAAATTATCAGCCGCCCTTCAATGCTTCCAGCATTTTCTGGGTCCGGACTAATTGCTTGTCATTCATATTTGCGAGAATGCCATTTATATTGCGGAGCGTCTCTCCTCGAGTGCCAGAAGGAAATGACTTTGCGCCCAACAGGACTTGTGGGGAGACTCCAAGAGTCGTGGCAATCTTTTCTACGGTTTCAAATAGTGGCGCTGAAATGCCACGTTCAATTTTTCCAATGGTTTCTCGCGAGACGCCAACCTCGCCGGCCAATTGTTCAAGAGTCCAACCTACTGCACGCCTGTGGTGTCGAACGTTGGCCCCAAAAATTTTTTGAAGTTCCATGGATCAGCTCTCCTCCGCGCAGAGAAAGGTGAGCCGGGGTACGTTACGAGAAATAGGAACTTTACATTTTTCGAAATGAGAACTACAACTTTACATTGTTTCAATATGGAAAGTAGGGCGCGTTCTCTTTTTGAGATCGCGGAGACTTAATGTCCGAAGCGCGCAACGATTCTCAATTCTCAAAGCGGCACGTGAGAGGTTCGTCCAGCCCTCACGAAAGCAGCTCCAGTTCAAAATCTCGACAATCAGCAACTCTCATCGATTTCCATCAAGAGCCTGGCGACCTCGCAGGTCCTGAAGCCCTGAATTATATCTTCCGGCTTCATCGCAGCGAACTCCTTCGATTCTGCCGTACGCGGATTGGCAATTCCGATGATGCTGAAGATCTAGTCCAGGAAGCCTTCATCTCGGCAGGGCGTGCCTACAGCGACAAGCCCATCGAGGAATTGCGACCTCTCCTGTTCACAATCCTGCGGAATCTGACCCGCGACTACCTGAAGTCGGGTTATACGCGGAGCTGGCGCGATAGTGCAGACATTGGGGAGCTGGGCGACAGGCTGGCCTGCTGCCAGACTATGACGCCGGAACAACAGGTTCAGGATGCGCAATTGCTCGCGATGGCGGAGACAGCCATCGCGGGACTCAAATCTCGTGAAAGGCAGGCGCTTCAGTTGCACCGACTGGAGGGATTGACCCATGAGGCCATTGCGATTCGTCTGTCCGTGTCGCCAAGAACTGTCAGAAGTGATATAGCCGCAGCGCTGGCAGCCGTCGCGAAAGTCCTTTCGCGTTCCGGCGGCTGGCGTCCAGATACGGCTGAGTGATCGACGTGATGACAGATATTGAGGAGGACACGGGCAGGCTAGATGCCGCCGCTCGCTGGTACAGCGAACTCCAGCGCGAAGACGTCGAAGTCGAGACTTGGGACGAGTTCCTCGCCTGGGAACGTGATCCGCAAAACGCCGCAGCGTTCCGCCAGATCCAGGCAAACCTCGCGATCATTGACCGGTCACTGCGTGCGGGCACCAGGACTGCTGGTTCAGGTCCACAGGCAAAGACGCCGCCGGGATCAGCACTGCGAAAGCGCGCCTGGCTGTCTGGCCTGGCGGCCGTGCTTTCTTTCGCAGCACTTGGCTGGTGGATTGTAAGCAAAAACACAAAACCTGAACCCGAGACTTTCACGACACTTGTCGGGGAGCAGCAGACTGTCACGTTATCTGATGGATCGACGATCACGCTCAACACGGATACGTCGCTCGAAGTGATGTACTCAGAGCGCGAGCGTCGGATCGGCCTCCGACAGGGCCAGGCCTTTTTCGATGTCGCACGCGCTGACGTGCCATTCCATGTCGACGCGGGCGGCAGTCGTACGACGGCACTCGGAACACAATTCGACATCTATGCGCAGCCAGGCCAGGTCGCCGTAACCTTGCTGGAAGGTTCTGTTGTGGTTTCTGATTCACCTGAGAGTGAGAGGGGCTCAGTCAGTCCAGAACGCTCAGACGCCGCCGAGCCAAGACGCCAGATGCTCGCCCCCGGCGACAGGCTCGAAATCATGCAGGACGGTTCTCAAACCCTGTCCAGAGTGGAGCCGGCAACTGCGCTGCAATGGCGAAGCGGCGTCCTTCAATTTGATAATGTCACACTGGCTGAAGCCGTCGCCGAACTGAATCGATATTCGGAAACGAGGATAAGTGTACCCGATCATGATCTCGCCTCAGAACGCCTGAGCGGAAGCTTCCCGACAGGTGAGCCTGAAGAATTCGTATCGGGTCTCGCGCTTTTCCTGCCAGTCAGGCCAGAGCGATCCGAAAATCTGATCACACTTATGCCCATAGATCCTGATTAACGTGACAAGAGTGTCAGTGGCGAATAACTGAAATTGCTGCCAGTCGGGCCCTGAAGCAGGGACGGCTTTCCCGGGTCAATCGCGGGCTCTCTGTGCTGGTTCGTCCTTGCGCACAAGGTTCAGCTCACCTGTATGCGGATGCTCAGGCCCGCGAGCCTGCCAGAGCTGGTGCCTTTTAGGCAGCTCTGTCATTTCACGGCTCAATTTCAGAGACGGCAGCTTTCCTGCTCGTTCCTTTAACAGCTTGGACGGAATCTGCCTGTCAGGTCTCCCATCACAATTGGTGCGTGGGCGGAAGCTGTTCGCACAGGCAGGCGCTGGATGAGGCCTCTGCCGGTCTATCGGATGATAAGACTGCCACATCTTCTTTCCCGCTCGTTGAACCTGGTGCGCGTCCGGGCCGAAGCCCTGACGGGGGAAATTAATCCGGAGGGGAATATGTTCAACAAGACACAATTCAACGCGCGGCTGTTCAGCGCGGCGGCTGCATCCATCATCCTGTCGACCGGCCTGACCAGCGCACATGCCGATGTGCTCACACCCGGAGGCCAGGTCGAATTCGATATTGACGCACCCATGCTCGCAGACGCGTTGCGCGCGTTTGGTGCCCAGTCGGGTACGCCTATCCTGTTTGCCGAAGCGTTGGTCGCTGGGCGCAAGGCGCCAAGGCTCAGCGGAAGTTTTGTGCCGACTGATGCGCTGGACCGCCTCCTTCTGGGGAGCGGGCTTGTAGCGGTCAAGGGCCCGGGTCGGGCGATCATCATTCGGGCGCAGGATGTTGCACCCGAGCAGGCTCCTCCGCCAGCGCATGCGGGGCAGGCGCAGGTGCCTGCACAAACCCTCACAGCTCCTGACGTGGCCGATTCAGAAGACGGCACATTGCGGGTCGATACGGTCACCGTCACGGGCACAAGCTTGCGCGGGATATCTCCGGAAAGTTCGCCTTTGCAGATATACAGCCGGGAGGACATCCTCGGATCAGGCGTCACAACGACAGAACAATTCATCCGGACATTGCCGCAGAATTTTGGCGGCGGGTCCAGCGAGTTCGCGCCCGGTGGCCTGCCCAATGATATCAATTCGCGCCAGAACAATACGTTTGGCACCAGCGCCAATCTTCGCGGACTGGGGTCGCGCGGGACACTGGTCCTGCTCAATGGCAACCGCCTGGCACCAACATCCAAGGTCGGTGATTTCGTGGACCTGTCCCTGATTCCCGTTTCGGCACTTGAGCGGATTGATGTCCTCACTGATGGAGCGTCTTCGATCTATGGCGGAGACGCTGTGGCAGGCGTCATCAACTTTGTCCTCCGGGACGATTTCGAAGGGGCCGAGACCAGCGCGCGGTTCGGCTCGGTGACCGATGGGGACATGAAGGAATACCGTCTCAGCCAGACGCTCGGTTCGGCCTGGAGCAGCGGAAACATCCTCGGAACCTATGAATATTTTGATCGCGGAAACCTGACACTCGCGGACCGCCCGAATATTGGCCTCCCTCTTCTGACGGACGGTGAGCCGGTACCGGACACGGGCGCAGTCGACCTCCTGCCAAAGCAGCGTCGACACAGCGCTGTTGTGTCCGCGCGGCAAGCCCTCGGCCCCGCACTCGAACTCACTGGTTCAGGGCTCTACTCAAAGCGGGATGTGGTCAGTCACTCTATCCTGAGTTCGGCGCCGGGATACAAGCAGATCTACAACACGAAATCAGAATCACTGTCCGGCAGCTTTGGAGTTGATTATGAATTGGCCGCAGGCTGGTTTGTCGCCGCCGATGCGACCTATAGTCAGATCCGCAACGAAGAGACGCTGACATTTTTCCTGACGCAGGATCCGAGCGTGGATCAGACGGAAAGTCGATCGGATCTCTGGTCGCTCGATGCTCAGCTCAATGGCGATCTGCTGAATATTCCCGGTGGTCCGATCAAGGCTGCGCTCGGAGGACACTTTCGGCGGGAATCCTTCACAAATGAGTCGCAATCAAGCGGAGTGAACCGTGATGCTGAACGGGATGTGTCGGCTGTCTATGGAGAGTTGCTCCTGCCGATCGTCGGAGAAGGCAATACACTGCCACTGGCAAGGCGTCTTGAACTGAACCTGTCAGGCCGGTTTGACGACTATTCCGATTTCGGCAGCAGTTTCAGCCCCAAGGCTGGGATTCTATGGTCGCCGGCGTCGGGATTGAACCTGCGAACTTCCTACAGTGAGTCCTTCGCGCCGCCTCCGCTGGGCAGGGTCGGCGCGCTCGACAGGACAGGAAGCGTCTCGCCCTACCAGCTTATTCTCGACCGACTTGGCTTGCCACTACCGGATGCCTCTCTGGCGGGTGTTGACTACATGGTTCTTGGCGGTACCGCAGAAAATCTTGATGCAGAAGAGTCGCGTACGTTTACAGCCGGACTGGATTTCTCTCGTGACGCGGGCAGCCATGCATGGTCAGCAACTGCCAACTATTACGACATCACGTTTGAGGGGCGTCTCGGCAGCACACCCGTGCCAGGGAATGTGAATATCAACGCTGCACCGGGCATTGCGTTCTCGATGCCCGGATCGTTTCCCGAAGGCATAATCATTTTCAATCCGTCACCGGAAGAATTGAGCGCCATCCTGGCGGGCCTGTCCCATCCGGTGCGGCTCAATTCAGGGGCGAGTCTCGACAATATCGCGATTGTAAATTCAGTAAACGTCGTGCGCAACATTGCGGAAACACAGACCCGGGGGCTGGATGCGCAGATCAATTACAGTGCCGACACCCGGCTTGGCCGCATCTCAACGGGGCTGAATGCCAACTATATTCTGGAGTTTAGCGAGCAAGCCGCTGCAACGACACCACCGGTCGAAACGACGAATACGCTTTATAACCCGGTCGACCTGAAAATCCGGGCAAATGCCGGAATTCACCGGGGCGGGTTCAAGGGCACGCTCTTTCTCAATTATTCTGACAGCTACCAGACCGATACGACGGCTGATGCGTCCGACATCGGGTCATGGACCACAGTCGATGCCACCGTGTCATACACATTCGAAGACCAGGTCGGATGGCTCGATGGTGCCGCCGCCAGTCTTTCCGTTACGAACCTTTTCGACAGAAACCCACCATCGGCTCCGTCGCGCGGTTCCTTCCTGATATCTGGTTTCGATCCGACCAATGCATCACCGCTTGGAAGATTTGTGGCCCTTGAATTGCGCAAGCGCTTCTGAGCGGATGCTCGGACGTGCGTTGGAGCGCCGCAGCGAAGCGGCGCACCCATCCTTTATTCTCCAGAACGTGGTAACGCCCATCATGCCCAGACGCTTCCGAGATGCGATCACGCTCTTCATCGTGAGTGCCATCATCGCCTGCTTTCCAACCGCTCTGGCGGAGCCCCGTGCGTTTGGGCTTGATGACCTCCTTCACATGGAAGGGCTGGGAGCTGCCGGTGCCGACCCGCAAGGCAGGTGGATGATGGTCGAGAAGATCCGACCCTATGACGAGATCACCGATTACAGCTTTCGGACCTATGCTTACCAGAAAAGTGGTCATCAGATATGGAGATACGATATGCGGGCAGGCGGCGAGCCTGAACGGCTTCCGGGCCTTGATCCGGAACCGCATACCTATCTCCAGGGCTTTTCACCTTTGGGCAAGTATCTCCTGCTGATGCAGTACCATTCCGGTGCGCTATCGATGCTTGCCTATGAGATGGATAGTGAGACGGTCCGGACGTTCAAGAAGACGCCCGCCTTCAGCCGTTCAGGTGAGCATAATCCGGTCTGGATCAGCGACACGGCCTTCGTATTCGCAGCGCTTCCGGACGGGGACCTGCCGGCCACTACGAGTGTGCGCGCGCGAACCGGAAAGGCATTGGCCAAGGGTTGGAGGGATGCCTGGAGTGGAGAAGCAGCGACAGCCGTCGAAGTGCGCACTTATGCAGAGGATCAGTCAAATCAACCTGAAGCCGGAGAACTGGTCGTCGCAGATGCCGACACAGGCCGTGTCGAAGTGCTGGCTGATGGGCTCTATGCCGACCTTCGCGTGTCACCTGACCAGAGGTGGCTTGCTGGTCTGGCGGTATCGAAACCGCGACCAGCCGATCCCGATCGACTGCTTGACCGCGAACCGCGTCGTTACAAGCTGGTGATGTTTGATCTCGAGACCCGGCAGGAAGTCCGTCTGGCCGAGAATCTCGAATTCTATCCCTATACGATCACCTGGTCGCCGGATGGCCGACGCCTCGCCGCCTATGGTTGGGAGCGCGGCAAGGATGCGGCAGAAGGCAGATTTCATGTCATCGATATCGCGTCGGGTTCCGTTACCCGTTTTGACCATCCCGGGCTCGATCTTGCCTCTGAGCGTGAACGCGGATGGCGGCAAAGGCCGGAGCGAGCCCTTTTTCTCGGTGACAGGCTGGCCGTATTTGCGCGGCGCGCGGCGGCAGGGTCTGATCCGGGTGGCACATTTACCGATCGAAATTTCATGCAGACCGGACTTGGCCGGGCCGATTGGTACACACTCGCCGGGGATGGCAAAACACACAATCTGACAGCTTCGTTGTCGGATGTGTCTGCCATTCCGGTCCATGCAGGCCCTGGCCACGTCACGCTGAAGGCCGCTGATGGCGTCTATCGCTTTTACATGGATGGGGGTGTGCGCCGACTGAGCCCGGACGTGGATGGGCAGCTGCAGATGCTGACACCTGGCACATTTGCAACGCGTAGCAGAGTTATCCGGCCGGAATTCAGCGCCGAGGCACTTTTCTCCGTGACTGGAGCGGGAGCCGCCAGGATACTCATGCTGGATCTGCGGGAAGATCAAACCGTAGCGCCGGTCCTGATCGACGCGCCGGACAGCCAAGCCTCCCCCCTGGCCGGAAGTCTTGCCGCCCGGACAGTGCTGTTTCGAACGGAGAATGGGCCCCAGTCGCATCTGTTCCTTGCGCGCTCAGGCTCGCAAGGGCGTCCCAGGGAGATCATGCGCATCAATTCGCATATGGCAGGACTCGATTTCGGTGAGTGGAGAATTTTGTCCTACAGTTTGGCGGATCCGGAAAGCCTCCTGAAAAACCAGACCGTGGAGAGCTGTATCCTTCTGCCTCCGGACTTTGATCCGCATGCGCCGCCACCTTTGATCGTGGATATTTATCCCGACATCGGACCGACGTGCCGCAAGGAGGGACCGAAACTTGCCTATCCGGATCCGGATTCGCCCTACGTTTGGGCCAGCAAAGGTTATGCCTACGCGCGGCTTACGACACCGCGAGAGCTGATCCGCACTGAAGACGGGCCGATTGCCGGAATGGATGAGGTCATCGGGGCAGGGGTCGATGCCATTCTCAAGGAAAAACTTGCCGATCCAGAGCGTATCGCGCTTTACGGGTTCAGTCAGGGTGGCGTATCTGCGCTCTACGTGGCAGCTCATTCAGATCGATACAAAGCAGTGATCGCGGCAAATAGCTGGGCAGATCTGTTCAGCAACTATTTCGGGCCCGCCGGAGTGTATTCCTACCTGTACGGCTCCTTTGGGGGGTTTGGCCGGTATGATGCGACCAGCGGCAGCGATTTCGGTATCGGTCGTACGCCCTTTCAGGATCCGGAAGTCTATTATCGCAATTCGCCCGTCTTCCTCGCACCACAGATCGATATTCCTGTCCTGCTTCTCCATTCTGACATGGACGAGTTCTCGATGTCACAATTCGACGAAATGTATGGCGCGCTGTTCCGGGCGGGAAAGGATGCCCGCTACGTCCGGTATTGGGGCGAGGGCCATGGTCCATCAGGGCGAGCAAATATCAGAGACATGTGGGAACGGTTTGACCAGTTTCTCAGTGATACTCATGTTGCGCCTGAGAATGGTGCTATGCCTGCCTGTCACGCTTGCCGATGATCCTTGTCCAGGTGCGTAACCAGGCTTCTATTGCGTACGCGACAAGGAGGCTGCGACCGATCCTGTGAGCACTCAGATTTTCCCTGCGTGTCATCTTCTCAAGCTCATCCCTGTCCATCAGACCCAGCTCTTCGAGTACGCCGGAGCGGAGCGTCTTCGCGAGCGTCTCAGAGTTGGCTTCGAGAAATTCCATGAAATAACTGGATGCGCTGCCCTTTGTCATTCTGTGCCTTATGCTGTCAGGTATCCTGCCTGAGAAAGCCTGGCGCGCGAGACCGCGGCTCTCACCGTTCGCCAGAAGCAGCGAGACAGGCAGGCGCAGGCAGAGCTCCATGAGAGGTTGGGAGATGAGAGGATGTACAATCGCTGCAGCGTCGGGTCGCGTCGCGGAATCTGAAACCTGCACCATATGCGGTAGGGAGCTGACCTGCAGGAATTTGGCAGGCGGCAACCCTTTTGCGTTTCTGACCCATTCCGGCAGACTGGCGTCCACGCTCGGGCCGGCGTCGACATGTCCTGACATCGTCTCCTGCCGGTGGCGGAAGGCAGATTGCATGACGCTTTCGCGCCGACCCAGAAGAAGGGCGGGCAGGCAGACATACAGGACCTCCCATATCGATCGCTGGGAGAGGCGTGACGCGCGGAGCAGGGCAGGCAGTGTACCTGCAAACAAGCCATGGGTCAGGATATGGTCGGCGAATGCCAGGGGTGTCCTGCGCTCCAGAAAAAGATGATCGCCTCCCTGGCCGGTGAAGAGCGCCGCGCGCTCACCAGGAGAAATCCTTCCTGCCAGCGAGGGCGCTTCGCCGATAAAGGATCTGTAGGGCCGGGCCGTTGGAGGATGCGCTGCCACATTCGGCAGGACGCTGTTTGGACGAACACGTATTGTTTCAAGCGGAATACCTGCAAGGGCCGCTGCGGACTTCGCATGACTTTCTTCCGACAGGTCACCAGATTCAAGGCGATAATGTATTGCCCCGACATCTCGCCCTCGTTGAGCGTCGGCGAGACAAGCAAGCACAATAGCTGAATCAAGCCCGCCCGAAAGACTTACATCGACTCTGTCGAAGCGCGATGCCCAAGCCTTAACAACCATCTGGCTGGTCTCCGCTAGCCGACGTTCTGCTTCCTTCTGGTCAGGTAACAAGACATCAGCGGCAAAATCTCTTGGGTCCCAGGCTAGCTCTGTCATTGTACGGGTGGACGTGACCACAAGGCGCTCGCCGCCCAGCAACTCCCTGACTTCGTTGAGGCCGGTCTCACCGGTCTGAACTTTGTCATAGATGACTAGCTTCGAGATGAAGTCGCGATTCAGGGTAAAGGCGGACCTGTCGATGAACCGGCAATCCTGAAGATGGGAGAAAACGAGTGTGACCCCGCACTGATCGGCATGGAAGCAGGGCAGGGAGGCGCTCGGATCCCTGACAATGACACAACGATCGCCACAATCGAGGAAGCCAATATAGCTTCCCCAATAATCCCTCAGGAGTTCATCACCGCGTGAGCGGCAGATGCGGGATGAAAAGGGAGGGTCGCTTGCCGCGATGTCCGATGCTGAGAGTGATTTACCGGACCTGTCGAACAGGCTGCCGAAGATGGCGCCTCCCATACCATCGGGAGAGTTTGGCAAGGCAAGAATGTTGCCGCCGAAGGGTAAGCGAGAGAAGTCAAAAAGTTCAAGGCCTGGCCGCGCGAAGTGGGAGTACGGTGCAAGGCCATCTCGCTCAATCCGTGAGCGGATATCCGTCACAAGATCGGCTGCAGCCGGGTCTTCTTCTTCCCAGATCATGGCAAAATAGGAAAGCATCGCGTGTGGATCCTAAACGGACATGATTTTTCTGTATTCTGAAACGTGACCCAAATGGTCATTGAGCACCATGCCGTCATGTTCGATCCAGCAATGGGCACTGAAAGGTAGCGGTCTCACGCCGAACTCCCAGTTGGCGCTTACGCCCATCAGGGACAGATATTTGAGCAGGACAAGGCTCCGGAAAAAGCAGGCTTCATGGCTGGTGAAGACGTAGGGCGTGAAGCTGTGAAAACGCCGCGTCAGATCCAGGATACAGTCCTTTGAGCAATGCGATGGAGCGACAGCTGCCCATTTTCTGGCGGAGGCGAGCGTTTGCTTTAGGTGAGACGTTCGCCTGACATGAGCGGCGACCGCAAATGCGAGCAGAAAGGCGGTCATGGGTCGCCAGCGCACGGGCGGTTCTCCACATGGTGGCAAGTCGTATAGCGACGTTTGCGGGTTCGGTCGGATCGGGCGGTTCAGGTCCGGCCTCTCAGGCTGATGGTGAGTGATCAGTTTCATGTCGAGAAGGCGTCGCGCAAATCGGACAGCCGCCGCTGATAATCCTGAACACTCGCGAGACCCACAGATTTCGGCAAACCAATCGCATTGTTGGCCAGAAAACCGGAAGTAGCGATCCATATTGCAGTCAAGCAGAATGTAGGACGTTCTGAATTCGCACACGTAGACATCCGGGCTCAGGGAGTAACTGCGTTTCGGGAGTGGCAGGTCCTGGGCGGATGCTGGTTGCATGTGCTCTATCTCTTCGGCGAAAGCGGGGGCGCGATGTAGCGCCCCCGCCATGGTTTACCGGGCCTATTCGCGGCTATTGACGCTGCCCTGGTTGAACTCGTCACCGAGGGGACCGATCCCACGTGTTTCCACGCTGACCGATCCCAGTTCGATGGGCTCGAACTCTTCATCCTGGTAGCGATCTTCTGTCTGGGTATTCATGACTAATTCTCCTTTCGGTTTGAGGGATGTCGCTGGCCGGGCGACAGGTAGAAAATGGATCCCATCTAAAATAGAGTCAACACCAAGAAGCATGAAAAAATGGTTATAAAACAATACATTAAGCGCACTTCTTCTTCGCCACCAGCCTATCTCGCGGTGTCGCTCAAGCGCGCATGTTCAATCCGGCGCGATAACCCTAGTTTCTCGAACCGGGATCGAGATGTTCTTCTGGCCACGGGGCGGTGATATCCGCCTGTCCGGCGGGCAAGCGGCCTTCATCGCCAGGACGCGCCAGAGCAACCGGAACAGGCGACTGGCGCAGGAGGGCTGCTGCCTTAACACTGTCTCCCTGCCTCAGGGCCTTGTCGGCGCGCGAAATGGCATAATAGGCGCGGGTGTACGGATCGACTTGATACAGCGCCGGTGAGCTGATGACCGAGGCAAACCCCCGATCAGGTTTCTGCCAGCCCGGCCCGTAAGTTTCAGCAAGATAGCGTTCGGGATTGTCAGGGACGGGCCAGGTCGCGCCATTGAAGGACGCGGTCTTCAGGCGAAAGGGCGTGAACCGCCAGGCCACGTCACCTGCTAGCCGGCCGAGGCCGCAATGCAGGGCGTCGCCAGAAGGCTCATACAGGAAGATGTCCACTCCGATACCCTTGAAGGTGAGCGCAAAGTACCGGTCCGCCGGACGTGCGCGTCGGGCAAGCATGAGGCTGGAATGGTTGCGGATTGTCCGGGCCATATCAATTAATTGATCCGGGCCGGCGAGTATGCCGATATCGACGTCACGGTCATAGGGTAGAGGCTGGCCAGACCTGTAGAACCCGAGCAATGTCCCGGCGGCGAGGAAGAATGGAATTCCGGCCGCGTCGAGGATTTCACCTATGCCGCGCAGCGCGCCGACAGCTGCATCGGGGCTGAAGCGGGCAGGCGGCCTCTCTGGCTCCTGGCCGCGCCGTTGCGACACCGCGCCCTGCTTATGGCGAAACGCCTCGCGAAAATCTCCCGTCTCATACCGCGCTCGGGCAAGGCAGTCATGAACTGTCGCAGCGTCCGGAAAACGTGAGGCATTGTCGGCAATGAAGGTGGCCGCAACCCGCCCGCGATGCGCGTCGAGAAGCGCTGCGGCGCAGGTGGTGAAGAGGCGGGCTGCAGGCTGCCCGCTGGTGCAAAGGCGCACCAGCGCATCTGCGGCCTGATCGATCGCCTGGATGCGCTCGTTCTCAAGGGGAGTGATGTCAGCGATCGATTGCCAGGATGGCCACGCGTCCCGGCTTGCGGATGTGACCGCGCGAAAGGCTGCAAGGGCCTCCTCGCGCTCATCAAGCGCATCGAGGGCAAGGCCGCGTCCATGCTGGGCCTGCAATTCTGCCGGATCGAGACACAGACCCTCATCGAAACAGGCCAGAGCCTTGTCCGCATGTCCGGCGCGAAGCCAGGCAGTTGCGAGCGTCAGCACGATGGGCACATGTCCTGGCTGAAGACGATTGGCGAGCCGCAGGTGAGGGATCGCATCATCTGGCCGTCCTGCTGCCAGGCATCGGTGGCCTGCTTGCAAGCAGGCCTGCCAGGTGGCGGCCTGGGCCTGTCTTTCCGCATCGGATTCAGCCGTGCGAGCGTTCATGGCACCCTCTCGCCTGTGATCAGGCTGAGGGGGAGGAAAGGCGCGCGGCAGGCAGGCGTCGCCGCCACCGCTTTGCAACCCGACCGGCAATACGCGGGCGGCGGTCTATTCAGATCAGGGGCTCTTCCAGTGAACATGGCTCTCGCACTGCGAATGGGCTTGTTATCGCGGGCAAAATGCGTGTCGCTGACTGAAGCGGCTTCAGGTCTTCGTCAGTCCTCTTGCCTGCCGTCCCGCCGGAAGATCCCGTTCGCTGACAATTGCGGCGTGTCACGTGATCATGAGCGGTATTGAATATTGCAACATTAAACCATAGGTAGGAAGTTTGTGCAACATGACATGTGCGTTCCGGTGCGTCGGCTCCCCTGCTGATCCCGGGGCCGGATGCTTCGGCACCAGAGGATAAGTGAGTTTATCAAGAGCGAGACAGGTTCCATGCGCGACTATGACGGGTCTGCCGTCCTTCATGCCATCCGGCTGATACTGACGACGAGGACGAGTGCCGAGACGATCACGGTGCTTGCCGGCTTCATCGAATCCTATGGCTTCAACAGGGTGTTCCTCGGACAGCTCGTCAACCCGCTGAATGTTCCGTTAAAGGACATACTCTATGTTTCCAACTGGCCTGATGAGCTCAAGGCCGCGCGGAGAAACCAGGCAGCGATCCTGCATGATCCGATCGCGATTTGCGCCCTGCGCTCAAAGAGACCCTTCACCTGGGCTGAGGCGCGCGCCTACGCGTCACGCGCGGGCAGGAAGGTCGTCGACATGGTGCATGATTTTGGCCTCACTGACGGCATGATGTTCCCGATGCACGCTCTTGAAAGCGTGTCCGGAGGCGTATCGCTGGGCGGCGATTCGAAATCCGATCTCTCTCCGCTTGAGGTCGCGGAACTGGAACTCGTCTGCCAGGTCGCCTACTATCATCTGGAGGTCATGCATGGTCCGTTTCCCTATCAAAGGGTCGCCGAACTGACGGCCAGGGAGACCGAATGCGTTCAGTTCGTGGCTGCGGGAAAGTCAAACTGGGAAATCGCAAAAATACTGGGAATCCAGGAAGACACGGTGAAAAAGACCCTCCGCAGGGCATGTGACAAGTTCGGCGCCGTCAACCGGGCCCACCTTGTCGCGAGCGCGATTGCCCGCCATCAGATCTTTCCCTGACAAGTCCCCGAAAGGGGACATTACGCCAAGCTGCTGCTGCGAAATACTGCCTCTGTCATTCAGGAGGCCAACCCATGTTCAAGATTATCACACCCGGCAGACACGATGAGCACCGGGATCTGCTCGATGCCATGCACAGGATGCGCTACCGTATTGTTGTCGGCGAATGGGGCTGGGACATTCCCGGTATCCAGCCCGGGTATGACAAGGACCAGTTCGACACGGATGAGACTGTCTATGTCATAGTCCGCACGCCGGAAGGAGAGGTCGTCGGGACATCAAGGCTCAATCCCACGATGCGGCCTCACATGCTCAGCGACCTCTTTGCCGACTATTGCAACCTGCAGCCCTATCCGGTGGGCAGGGATGTCTGGGAGTGCTCGCGGTTTGTGACCGACAGGTCTCTGATAACCGATCCTGTCGATGACTTCCGTGTCCGCTGCCGCATCGGGCTCGGATTGACCGCCTATTGTCTCGACAATCGCATCACCAGGCTGAGCTGGCTCACGCACCAGAAATTCTTCAATCTCGTCCAGCGCGTCTGGCATACCGAGCCGCTCGGCCTGCCAAGACGGAACGGAGATGACTGGGCCTGGATTCCGGCCGTATCGCGTATTGATGAAGAGACGTTCGACCGCCAGCTTGATCGCTTTCGCAATGCAGAGGAGATCGTTGCCCGGTACCTAGGGACCAGGCAGGCTTCTGAGGGGAACCGTGTCGCATGACAGGGCAGGATCAACCACTACCAACCTCAGCGCAGCAGACGGCCTTCTCGCGCGACGGTGTCGTATGCTTGCGCAACGTTTTGGCGCCTCGCGAAATTGACCATCTTCGACAGGCCGTCGCGCGCCAGATCGACGGTCTGCGCGCATCCCCGACAGGATATGACTTCGAAGCGCTTTCCCGGCAGGTCTGGGACGCGGGCAGGCCGATCGATACAGGAGCTGCAGACCGCTTCGATATGGAGCGTATGAAAGCGCTCGTGCGATCTGACGTGGAGGCCCGGCCACTAAGGGAGGAGGATCCATCCGACGAGATGGGACTATTTTTCTATGATGTCGCTGCCTGGAAGCATGACAGGGGTGTGCGGGAAGTGGCTTTCGATTCGGCGCTTCCTGAGATCGTCAGCACGCTGCTGGATGCGCGCTACCTGAATTTCTGGGAGGATACGACCTTCGTCAAGGCGCCGCACACACGCCAGAAAACGGCCTTTCACCAGGATCTTGCCTATTTCCAGATCGAAGGCGAACAGTGCGTGATCGTCTGGATACCGCTTGACCCAGCCGGCCTTGAGAACGGCGTGACACAATATGTCCGCAGATCCCATCTCTGGGGCCAGACATTTGCGCCAAACGTGTTCGTGTCCCAGACACCGATCAGCACATCCACCGAGATCCGCTGTCCGGATATTGAAGCGGCGCCGGAGCTTTATGACATTGTCTCGTTCGACGTGGAACCGGGCGATGTCATCATTCATGACGTCAGGACCGTGCACGGCGCCGGGGGCAACCGGTCTGATACCTGGAGACGGGCCATGTCATTCAGGTATTGCGGCGATCGCATCCGTTATCGCGACCGCCCGGGCGCCATCCCGCAGGCTGGCGTGGCACATGACCTGAGGGACGGGGATCGGCTGTTCTCAGCAGACTACCCGGTCGTCTGGCCGAAACCCTGGCCGGGCTTTCGTCTCGCCGAGGCATTCGACACCCAGGCTCCCACCAAAAGCGAAACCTGACCCGGATTTAGCAAGCCTCTGGTAGGGTATGTTCCACGTCGTGTCCCTCGCACACTGTCATCAAATGCGGGTGCGGCGTGTTGGATAAACACCTGCCTTCATTCTCCGCGTCGCTGCCATGGGCGCGCGACTGACACAGTCTCGACCTGCTTTCTGATTCGATCTATCGTGGATGGTATAGATAATTGGGATCGGCAGGATCCTGCGGGAGGAGGATAGTGAAAAAGCCATTGCGAAAGGCATATGCTGCCCGCTCGGTAACCGATGTCGACCGACAGGTCGGCAGGAATGTGCGCAAATTCCGGATCGCTCATGGAATGACGCTTGTCGACCTCAGCGAGGCGCTCGGTATCAGCCATCAGCAGCTTCAGAAATATGAAACAGGCAGTAACCGTCTGAGTGCCGGGGTCCTGATGCAGATTTCCCAAATACTGGCTGTGCCGCTGGCGGACCTGTTCGAGAGCCCGTCCCTGCAGAAGGCCGGACCAAAGTCCGCAGCCGACCAGTCACGCGAACTTTGCCACAAGATGATTGATCGGACACAGTCGCAGCAGACGCTCGACCTGATGGCCAGGGTGTTGAAGGCCATTTACGACGGTGGTGGCAAATAAGTCTTGTGAGACGGTCCAGCAGCAGAAGGCGCGATCTGCGGATCGGGATGACACAGAGCTTGCAAGATCATAGCCCATGGGATCTCCAGAACTTCCTGGCCAGGATCTGCGCATTACGTTTTCTGGCGCCATACGAAATTAGGCAGAATCGGTAACTGTACCCATTCGCATTGATGGCACGAGGCGCCCTCAGGTCGATCGTCCGTGCAAGGCATGAGAGACTCGCCTGCGATTCGGAATACCCACTGAGCGCAAGTGCCCAGGAAGTCTTCAGACGAGCACACTCTCAGCCTTGTTCGGGCGCATGAGGAGGGTGGTGATCGCATCGTCCACGCTGATCTCGCCTTCAATCACGGCGGCAACAGCCTCACAGATCGGCATGTCGACATGATGCTGGCCGGCAAGGCGGCGCAGGACCGGGGCAGTGGCCACGCCCTCGGTGACGCTGTTGCGGGCGGCGAGGATGGAGGCCAGCGTCTCGCCCCGGCCAAGCGCGAGGCCGCAGCTCATGTTGCGCGAGGTTTCCGACGAACAGGTCAGCACGAGATCACCAAGGCCTGACAGGCCGGACAGGGTTTCACGCTCTGCACCGAGCGCAAGGGCAAGCCGGGTCATCTCGGCGCTGCCGCGCGCGATCAGGGCGGCATGGGCCGAGCGGCCAAGGCCCTTGCCGAGAGCGATGCCGCAGGCGATGGCGAGCACGTTTTTGACCGCGCCGCCAATCTCCGCGCCGAGCAGATCTCCGGCCAGATAAGGGCGGAAAGTCGGTGTCGAAATGGCCTGGATCAGCTCGGCGCCGATGGCCTCGTCCTCCACTGCCAGCGTCACGGCCGTTGGCAGGCCCTTGGCGACATCGATGGCGAAGCTGGGGCCTGACATGACGGCAGGACTGGCTTCTGGCAGTTCGTCGGCGAGCACCTCTGTCATGAAGTTTCCCGTGGAGAGTTCAATGCCTTTGGAACAGAGCACGACGGGTGTGCCGGGCGCGATATGGCCTTTGAGGGCGGCGAGTGTCTTGCGGGTATGCTGGGCCGGAGCGACCGCGAACAGGGCGTCCTGATCATAGAGGTCAGCGAGACTCGTCGTCGCCCGCAGGGTCGGTTTCAGGGGCACGCCGGGCAGGAAAACCGTGTTCTCATGGGTGGAATTGATCGCGTCTGCGACATCGGTCTCGAGGCACCAGAGGATGACCTCCTGCCCGTCGCGGCAAAGCATCTGGGCAATAGCCGTGCCCCAGGCGCCGCCGCCAATTACGCCTATCCTGTGGAAGTGTGTCGTCATGCGCCGACCTTGGGACATGTTGGAAAAAGGGGCAAGCGCCCAGCCGCGCGGAGCGCACCAAATGGGGGACAAGTGGCCCAGCCGGTGCCCCAAAACTGCATACAAACTGCCGGGATGAAGCCGGAATATGTCCCGTTTTCGGGACGTCCGGCTGACAGCTCTGGTGCAGTCCCGCCACAATTGCGAACGACTATGAAAATCATTCTCATTGCTATTGCGAACCATTCTCATCTCTGTTAGGCGGGCGTCCTGATCGGGCTGAAGCGGAGACCTCCCCCCATGGCAATGAATACATACTCGCAGAAATTTGCAGCGCTCGCCGCAGGCGTCGCCCTGTCGGCCCTTGCCGTGCAGGCGCAGGAAGCCAGTGAGGCAGGCAGCGCGGAACTGCGCCAGGAAACGGTGATCGTGACGTCCCGCGCCCAGCAGCTTTACCGGGTGGAACAGACGACGACCGGCAAGATGCCGACCGACCCGATGCTGTCGACGCAGGCGATCACCGTGATCAATTCCGAACTCATCGAGGACCAGGGCGCGCGCGATGCACAGGACCTGTACCGAAATATCTCCGGCGTCAGCGTGTTCAGCTATGCCGGTGTCACGGCGCGTGGCTACCGCCAGGAAGAGAACTTTTTCGATGGCCTGCGCGGCGACCCCTATGCGGGCTTCTCCGTGCCGCAATTGTTCAATGTCGAGCGCGTCGAGTTCCTGAAAGGGCCTGCCGGCATGCTGTATGGCGCCGGGGCGCCGGGTGGCCTGTTCAACTATGTCACCAAGACACCGAGCGAGGAATTTGCGGCATCGGCCTCCGGCGTGGTCGGCACCGAGGGGCGCAAGGGCGCCTCGCTGGAAGTGACCGGCGCGCTTCCCCTGGAGGGCACGGCCGGGCGTCTCGGTATTTTCTATGAGGACCAGCATGGCCCGCGCCGCAATGCCGGGTCGGAAACCAATATCTACGATGGCGGCCTGAGCTTCGATCTCGGCTTTGCCGACCTGGTGCTGCAGGCGACCCGTTATGAGCAGAAGCTGGATGGCAACCGCCTGCGCGGTGTGCCGACGGATGATCTCGGCAACTTCATTGCCGACCGGCGCTGGAACCATAATGAGCCGACCGATTTCCTCGACCTTGAATCGAATGTGCTGCAGGCCAGGGTCACGGCCGAACCGGTCGAGGGGCTGGCCGTGGATTTCGGCATTCGCTGGAATGACGGCACCGAAGTGCAGAATTATCACGAGCCGTTCGGCCTGTTTGATTCCGATGGGGATGGCGTGGTCGACAGTTCGCGTCGCCAGTACCGCGACCAGCTGCGCCAGACCGAAAGCCTGTCGCTGGGTACCAATGCGGTCTGGTCGGCAGATCTTGGCCCGGTGCAGAACCGGGTACTCGTGGGGGGCGACTGGTTTACCTCCGACGCCGGTTTCACCGGCGTGTCGTTTGCCGGCGGTACCACCGCCGAGCCAGGCTTCCCGACACCGCTGAGCCTGCTGGACCCGCAATATGGCGAGACTGATTCCACAAGCTACCTGTTGCCGCCGATGCGTATCACTGAGAGCCGTCAGACGCGCTACGGTGTCTATGCCCTGAACGAGGCGACGATCGGCCCGGTCATCGCTGTGGTGGGCGTTCGCCAGGATACGTTCGAGGACAAGAACCTGATCAGCGGCGACGTGTTTGAGGATGACGCGATGACGTGGCGAGCCGGCCTTGTCTATCGCGTGCGCGATGATGTCTCGCTGTTCGGCCAGTGGGCGGAGAGCTTCGAGCCACAAGGCATTGGAAGCCAGAACCCTCTGGCAGGCGGGCCGTTCCAACCGACCGAGGGCGAGATCCTCGAGGGCGGCGTCAAGACCGACCTGTTCGGCGGGCGCGTCCAGTCGACCGGGTCTGTCTACCAGATCATCCGTACCAATATCCTGCAGGCTGACCCGCGCGGCGATGTCGATGGTGACGGTGTGGATGACATGGTCGCCTTCGGCGAGATCACGAGCGAGGGTTTTGAAATCGATGTCACGACGGACATCACCGAGAACTGGGTCGGCACGATTTCCTATGCCTATAATGACACACGCATCACCAGGACGAATAGCCAGACGAACCTGAGCAATGCCGTCGGTGACCGCTTCGCCAATGCGCCCGAGAACACGGTCGGCTTCTGGACACGCTACCAGGTGCCGATCCTGCACACCGCCTTTGCCTTTGGCGGCGACTATGTGGACGTGCGCCGCAGCATCAGCGGGCAGAAGGTGCGCCCCTACATGACGTTTGACGCATCGATCATCTGTGAGATTGATGACTGGAAGGCGCTGCTGCGTATCGACAACCTGTTTGACGAGACCTATGCGTCGAGCGGCTTCATCGACCGGACCGGGCATTTCCCGGGCGACCCACGTTCGGTGTTCCTGGAAGTCACGCGCCAATGGTGACATTGGCCCGGCCAGCCAGACGCAAGCGAAAGGGTACGCGCCTGTGGTGGCGCGTGCACCAATGGGCGGGGCTGCAGGTCTCGCTATTCCTGGCCTTTGTCTTCCTGACCGGGACGCTGGCGGTGTTTTCCTACGAACTGGACTGGATGCTGCGTCCGGCCATGTGGGTGTCACCGGCGAGTGCCGAGCGCCCTGTCAGCTGGGGTGAGATCGGGGCCGCCGTTGCGGCGCATGACCCGGAGGCGCGCATCGTGACACTCAGCGCGCCGCTGAACGGCGCGGCGGCGGCGGACGCTGTTGTACGGACCGATGGCGAGGCGCGCCATGTCTATGTCCATCCCGGCACGGGCAAGGTGACCGGCGAGGGACCATGGCTGGGCGTGCAGCGCTTCCTGCGCAATACGCACCGCCACCTGATGCTGCCGGTCAGGTTCGGCGTGCCGATCGTGTCGATTGCGGCCGTCCTGCTGTTCGTGTCGCTGGTGACATCTTTCGCGGTCTACAAGAACTGGTGGCGCGGATTCCTGCGCTGGCCGCGCGGGCGGACGCTGCGCGCCGTTGTGGGGGATGCGCACAGGCTGGCAGGTATCTGGTCGATCTGGTTTATCATTATACTGATCGTGACCGGCTTCTGGTACCTGTTTGAAGTCCTCGGCGGAAATGCGCCGGGCCCCGAGCGCCCCGTGCCGCTGGCGGTGGAGACATTGCCGTCAGCGGATGCGCTGGGCGAGGCGCTTGATACCGGGATTGCCACGGCGCAGGCGGAACTGCCCGGTTTCCGCGTCGAGGCTGTAATCTGGCCGACACCGAAATCGCCCATGTTCCATGTGCACGGCGCCAGTGGACGCGCCATCCTGGTGCGCCCGCGTGTCGACTCTGTCTGGATAGATGCGAAGAACGGCGAGGTGCTGGCGATTGTCGAGCCGCGCAAGCTGAACGCGCACCAGCGGATTTCAGAAGGCGCCGACCCGCTGCATTTCGGCACGTTTGGCGGCTACTGGACGAAGACGATCTGGTTCTTGTTCGGGCTTGGCCTGACCGGGCTCGCCCTCAGCGGGGTGGCGGTCTATGCGCTGCGGATCGCCAGGGCCGGAGGCGAAGCACCGGGCTGGCGCCAGGGCCTTGTGGCCGGATGGCGCGGCATGGGACTGGCACGCTGGCCGGCGCTTGGCCTGACACTTCTCGCCTTCGTCCTGGCGCCCTTCGTGCTCTAGGCGAAGTCGAACGTGCCGACTTCGCCATCGACTTTGATGGCCACCTTGCGGCCAACGGGGCTTGCGTCTTCTCGCAGCACGGCGAGCGCGGCGGGCGTCGCCCGCGCAAGGGTGCGGCGACCATCGGCGAGGCGGGCGAAGATGATGCCGTTTTCGGGGCCTGCCTTGCCGTGGGTAACGGTGAAGGTTTCGAGCGTAGCCTCGCAGTCATTGTTGCAGAGCGCGACCTGGTCACCGGGCTTCGCGGCAGGCCGGGCCGGCAAGAAGGCCTTCGGCCGTGTCGTGGAATAGATGCCGGCGGCCTCCTTTGTCATCCAGCCACCATTGGCGAGGATAAGGCCGAGGTCGCCGGGCGAATTGCGCAGCCTGCGCGACATTTCAGCAATTCCGTGCAGCGAATAATTGTTCCCGGGCCCACCGAAGAAAGGCAGGCCGCCGGTCAGCGTGAGGGCGCGGGAATCATGTTTCCAGTCGATGCCGAGCGCAGCGGTCGACGAGAAGACAGCGCAGGGAAAGCAGGAATAGAGATCGAAATGCCGGATATCGCTGCTGGTGACGCCGGACTGGTCGAGTGCGCGGCCGAGGGCCTGTTCCATCGCCCATGAGCCGTCGATGCGGGGACGTAGAGAGATATGGTCGTCGCCGGCCTCGCCGCCGCCATGCAGGTAGACGCGATTGTCCTGCGGCACGCCGAGTTCATCGGCCTTGCTTTCGCTCATCAGGATGGCTGCGGCGCCCTGGTTGACGGCGTCCTGCGCGATGAACCATTTCAGGAAGGGGTCGGCATATTCATAATTCTCGCGCGAGGGCGTCGAGAGGAATTCGACGCTGTGTTCGACGGGAAACTGCGACATGGGGTTTTGCGCGGCGACGGCAGAGAAGGGCTGGAAAAGTTCGGCCATGGCAAGCCGGTGCTGGCTGCGGGTGCGGCCTTCGCGGGCGGCGATGGCATTCTCGAACAGGCCGTAGAAATAGGCGGGCGCGACGAGGCCGTGCTTGATCTCTTCCCGGCTCAGCAGCATCGGGCCCATGCCGCGATCCTCGAAAGCGTCATCTGTGCCATCGGCCCAGTCGATCTCGACCTTGTGCCGGCGGGCGCCCTTGGAGGCGCGGTTGGCTTCGGAGCCGGAGATCAGCGCGACCTCGACCTCGCCGGCATGGATGCGGGCGGCCATTTCATTGACCAGGGCCTGCGGGCTCTGGCCGCCGACGGTCTCATAGACCAGGCGGGCAGGCTTTGCACCGATGTCGCGGGCGAGCGTGCCGGGCAGGTTGGTATTGTGGCCGTGGGGATGGTGTCCGGCGCCGACGGAATCCTCGAAGATGCGCACGACAGCGATCGTATCGACGGCGGCAGCGACACTGGCGGCGCCGGTATCGGCAAGGGCCGCCCGAGAGGCGTCGACCATGAGGGAGAGCGGCGAGGGGGCGCCGTCTGCGCCCGCACTGCCATCCCACTGGCTGAGGCTTTGTCCGGTACCGACGAGGACGGGCATGTCTCCCTTGGCCATGATACGTGCTCCCTTGGTCTGCAAATCTGTATCTGCAACGGGCTTAGCCTGCCGCGCGGCGCATTTCGAGACGGGACGTTGGGGAAAGCCCTAAAGCGGGCCGGATGCCCCGTTCAGCACCAGCGCAATGGCCTTGTCTGCCAGCGTGTCCCCGAGCGGGGCGTGATCCAATAAAAGGCGCAAGAAGATGGCGCCGAAGATGAGGTCGAGGCAGAGGCCGGTGTCGATGTCGGAACGGATTTCGCCGCGCGCCTTCACCGCTTCGAGGATGTCGGCACCGCGCCGCCGCCCGTCCATCATGACGCGATTGCTGAACGCCTTGAACAGTTCGCTTTCCGGTTCGGCCCCGGCCAGCATCAGGGCCATCTGGCGGCCCCGCCGGGAATCGAGGCGTGCGACGAGATCCTGGAGCAGCGTGCGCAGGTCATCCAGCGTGGACCCTTCACCCGTGCCAGCCGGATGAGGGTCCGGCAGGTCGACAAAGGCGGCCATGGCGAGTTCCTGCGCATTGGCCCAGTGCCGATAGATCGTGGGCTTGCCTACGCCCGCGCGGCTGGCGACGCCTTCAACAGTGAGCCGCGCTGGACCCTGCTCCTCAATCAGCTCGCGCGCGGCCTTGAGGATTGCCCGCCGGGCCGTTTCGCTGCGCGGACGCCCAGGATTTTTCGGGACGGAAGACAATTTCGCTTTACTCATTACAAAACGGTACGTAACGTAATTGAATATTGCAAGGAGAAAGTCATGTCCCAGTCCACTGCCTGCCGGAGCCTGTCAGCCTATCTTGCCGTGAACGGCGCGCGCGAAGCCATGGATTTCTACAAGGATGCCTTCGGCGCGGTCGAACTGTACGCCCTTGTGGACCCGTCCGACGGGCGGATCGGGCATGCCGAACTCCAGTTCGGGGATTCCATGGTCATGTTGTCTGACGAGTATCCGGACTTTGGCGCGCTCAGCCCCGACACGCTCGGCGGATCACCCGTCAAACTGCATATCAGCGTCGACGATGTCGATGCGATGTTTGCCCGTGCGCTGGAACTCGGCTGTACGGAGGTCCGCCCGGTGAGAGACCAGTTCTTTGGAGACCGGACGGGCACGCTGGTCGACCCGTTCGGCTACACATGGTCGCTGGCGACCAAGGTGCGTGACGTGTCGCCCAAAGACATGCAGGCCCTATGGGCGAAAGAGATGAATGGCTGACGAGACCCCGCCAGCCATTTGGCTTCTAGTCGGCGAGGAAGCCCTTTTCCCTGAGGTAGCCGAGGATTTCCTCGGCGGCGTCTTCCGGCGACTGGCTGACCGTATTGATGCGCAGCTCGGGATTCTGCGGCGCCTCATACGGGCTGTCGATGCCCGTGAAGTGCTTGATCTCGCCGGCGCGGGCTTTCTTGTAAAGGCCCTTTACATCCCGGCTTTCGGCGACTTCCAGCGGTGTATCAACATGGATCTCGATGAACTCGTTATCGGCCATCAGGCCGCGGGCCATCTGGCGCTCGTCGCGGAACGGCGAAATGAAGGACACAAGAGTAATGAGGCCTGCATCCGTCATCAGGCGCGCAACGTTGGCCACACGGCGCACGTTTTCGACCCGGTCCACATCGGTGAAGCCAAGATCGCGGTTGAGCCCGTGGCGGACATTGTCTCCGTCGAGGATGAATGTGTGCTTGCCGAGCGCGAAGAGGCGTTTCTGCAGCGCGTTCGCAATGGTCGACTTGCCTGAACCGGACAGGCCGGTGAACCAGAGAACGGCCGGCTTCTGGCCCTTCTGTTCGGCGAGGGTCGCCCGGTCGATGTCGATGGCCTGCCAGTGAATGTTGGAGGCCCGGCGCAGCGCAAAGTCGATCAGGCCAAGGCCGACCGTGTCATTTGTCTGGCGGTCGATCAGGATGAAGCCGCCCATCTCGCGGTTGTCATCATACGGATCAAAGGCGATGGCCTGATCCAGCGACAGGGTCGTGACACCAATCTGGTTCAGTTCCAGCGTCTTGGCCGGCATATCGTTCAGCGTGTTGATGTCGATGCCGTATTTCGGCGCGTTGATTGTGGCGGTGACGGTCTTCGCGCCGATCTTCAGGAGGTAGCGGCGGCCTGGCAGGAGCGGCGTGTCGCTCATCCACAGGACGCGGACCTGGAACTGGTCGGACACTTCGGCCGGATTGTCGGCCGATACGATGACGTCGCCGCGCGAGGAGTCGACCTCATCGGCCAGCGTCAGCGTGACGGACTGGCCCGCAACGGCTTCGTCAAGGTCGCCTCCGGCCGTGACGATGCGGGTGATGGTTGACTGGCGCCCGGACGGCAGGGTCTTGATCCTGTCACCCGGCTTCACCGTGCCAGCGGCTATCTGGCCGGAAAAGCCGCGGAAATCCAGGTTCGGGCGATTGACCCACTGGACCGGCATGCGGAACGGC
>TARA_R110000850_G_scaffold264606_1_pt1 | contig 37588 bp, 63 predicted proteins | sample TARA_R110000850 | Tara Oceans TARA_R110000850 (sample SAMEA4397586) | marine metagenome | biome: Polar Biome; feature: [SRF] surface water layer (ENVO:00010504); material: water (ENVO:00002006), including particulate matter (ENVO:01000060) such as... | depth 5 m
CAGCACGCCGTCCATACGGGTGCAAATGAGTTCGCGGGGATTCGGTAACCCGTTGATTGATCGGGAAACCAGTCCATATGAGTTCAAATGAATTCATGGCAAGCCACGACCACTGTGAGTAAGATTGTGAGTAACGCTTCCCCGTTACTCACAGATGCCGCCTATGATCACTGATACCAAGGCTCGGAAGGCAAAAGCCAAAGACACAACGTATCGCCTCGCTGACTCCGGTGGTCTTGCCCTGGAGATCAGGCCCAGTGGTTCCAAATTCTGGCGGTACCGGTATCGACTCCATGGCAAGGCCGGCATGTATACCGTCGGCGAATACCCCACCATTACCATCTCCGAAGCCAGGGCAATCCGCGACTGGGCAAAGAAGTGTGTGGCCAACGGTGAGCCCCCTGCAGAAGTGAAGAAGCGGGAGCTGGCGGAGAGGCAGGCACAGCAGGCCAATACCCTCGAGGAAGTCGGCAAGGAGTGGATCGCCAGAAACAAGGCGAGCTGGAGCCCCTATTACTACAGGCAAGTGGACCGCATGCTGGCGGCCGATATCTGGCCCACCCTGGGCAAGAAAGGCATCCGTGATATCACTCCGGCCCAGATCCTGGCGGAGCTGCAGAAGGTGGAAGAACGGGCGCCCAGTATTGCCGTGAACCTGAAGCAGTGGCTGGCGGCCATCTACCGGCACGCAATCGCCACACTGCGGGCGGACAATGACCCGACTGCGCCCCTGCGCGGAGCCATTAAAAAGCCTAAACCAAAACACAAACCGTCCTACAACCTGGACGAATTTGGGAAGCTTTGCCGGGCCATCTGGCCAAAGGAAGAAGCGATCGCGTACCGGATCACAGAAATCGCCATCCGCATGCTGGCCCTGACCATGGTCCGAACGGTAGAGGTGCGTAAGGCGCAGTGGGAGCAGTTCGATCTGGAATCAGCGGAGCCGACCTGGACGGTGCCGGGTGAGAACATGAAGCGGGGCGTGACTCATGTGGTGCCGTTGTCCAATCAGGCGGTGGTGCTTATGCGTGAGCTGCAGGGCCTGACGGGTAACCGGCTTTACTGTTTCCCGAACCTGCGCGAACCGACGGAGCCGATGTCACCAACTACGATTAACCGGGTACTGGATAGGCTGGGCTATAGCGGGCTGTTCAGTGGCCACGCCTTCCGGACCACGGCTTCAACCTTGCTGAACACCTACGGGTTTGATGCGGACTGGATTGAACGTCAGCTGGCCCACTCCCCGGGAAACAAGGTGCGAGCCTCCTACAACCACGCCCAATACCTGGAACAGCGCCGAATAATGCTGCAGTGGTGGGCGGACCTGGTGGATACACTCAGGCTGCACGGCTCGACTTCCCGCCCTTCGGTGCCTCCGCTGCCTGCCATTGTGCGTCGAGCCATTGCCGAAGGACATCCCGATGCCACCGCTTACCCCACGGCATCTGACGGCCATCCGGGAAAAGCTCTTCACTGATCAGTTTGAATAGCGTACTGCGCCCCATCCCGCAGAAGTCCGCCGCCTGCTGAGCAGTCATCAGCTCCGGAGCCACTTCCGGCGACCGTTTCTGTCGCTTGTTTTCCTGCCCCATCACGAAACCTCGATGTGTGGTAATGAATAGCTGTACTGGAAGCCCTGGTAGTTCCCCAGGTGCGGGGATGAACTGCCATGGTAAACCGGTTCGGCACGGATCAGCCCCCTGCTCTCCATTAGCTCCAGGTGCCTCGACAGAGTGCAGGTATCGACCGGGACATCAAACGTCCGGCACAGGTCGTACCAATGAACCGGCCCGCCCTGAAGCACCTCGATAACCAGATCTATAAGCCATAACAGGGTCGGCACTCTCCGGGTGCGCATGCCATGAAGTTCCAGGTACGTTCTCGGGAACTCGCGGCCTCGATAGAGGTGAACGGCTGGCGGCATGTAACCGCCGTGTTCAATCTCTGGGGCTGGCGGATCCTCTGCGAAAATTTCAAGCTGGCTCATTGCTCATCTCCAGAAACTCGCGCTGGCTTTACTGGGGGCATTGGCGGCCGGGACGGCCGCTTATTCTCAACCTGGTATCGGCAACCATCGCAGCGTTCATCCGCACCGTCAGCCAACACGCAGCGTCTATTCGGCAGGATTACTCGCTTCGCCGATGGGTGCCCGCATACCCCACGATAGAAATGAATGCAGTTAATGTTCGGCTGGTGTCCCATCAATCACCTCCGATATCAGGCGCGGGCAAAAGATCCTTGTGCTGGGCATAATCCAGAACAGTCTGCCCGCTGGGCAGCAGGATCTGGCCAAGGAAAGCCCCCTCAAACGACAGGATGCCTGTTTCAATAGCTGTGACCTGCCCCTTGATCCAGTCCCGAAGAATCGAATACACCGCAATGCTGGCTATGTCGTAAGCGCGGCGCTCGTGCTCCTGCTTCGTTTTGTGCATCCGGCTGGTGTGGGGGTGTTCCTTCAGCCAGGCGGCGGCATACCCTGCGAAACTGGCCCTTACACTGACCATCTTCCCGCGGTATTGGAACTGCACCGTCAGACTCTGTTCCTCGTCGTCCACCATGCTGCCGAACTTCTGGCAGCCGAAGCCCCGGAGTATCTTCTGGATCTCACCAAGGGCCTTGTCACCGCTGGTGGCCTTTTCGTATGGCAGGCTCATAGCTCATACCCCTTCAAATCCTCGTAGGCCGCAATCATCGCAACGACATCGCCAGACGCTGCTGCTCTTTCAGCTTCAGCTAGTGACTGGCGCATCATCGCCGCGGCAAAGTGACCGTTCGGGACGGTGTCATAGATCGCCACAATCTCCCGGACTCGCGCCTGCTCTTTCGGTAGTGCTTCTGCCAGTGATTCGGTCATGATTTCGCCCTATCTCGTTTCTTCCTGGTCAACTCGGCGGATGATGCAGACTGATTGTTCAGTACGTCCTCAGGCAACAAGCCCTCTCCGCAGTGCGGACAGTTCGGAACCATCCGGCGCCCGCGCCATACTTTATCCAGAGCCTTCGCCGCCCGGCTGCGCAACTGGAAATCCGCTGCTTCTTTGGCCTCATTCCACGTTCGCCAGATCTTCTTCCATGCGGAGTCGTGGCACTCAACCAGCCTCACGTATGCGTCAAACACATCCACATCGTTTTCGCAGTCCTCGCACCAGATCCGGCGTTCCTGCTGGTCGTAGACCATTCGGTTGTGCTTGCAGGTTTCGCGGTTGAATCGAGTCTTGCCTCGGGCAACTCGCACATCCCCGATATCCACAACCCGGACGCCAATGTTGAACGGGGCGGGCTCAATTGGGCGCTTCCTCATACCTTTCCGCTCCCCTGGCTGACCAGCTGCTCGGGCACCTCAACTACATCCCCTATTTCGGCTGCAACTATCGCCCGGCAGGCAGCTATCAGAGGACTAGGCCCGAACTGATTAACAGCTGACGTCTCCATGGTGTCGGCGCACCATTCTTCTAAATCTCCGTACCACTCAATAGATGCCCTATGTGCTTCGATCAACAGCCCGCCCTGGCTCCAGTTGGTGGATGGGCTGTATGGCTCTATTCCGTCTCGCCTCATCCGCATCCTTTCTGAAAGGCAGGAACCGTGAGACAGGTAAGCACATGCAGCTTGAGCGCCATCTACTTTACCGAAGCCTGCCCATGCCCTTCCTTCGGCTGCAGGCCTCCACTCCAGCCCCTCGCAGAAACGGTCAATCTGAGCTACAGCCCAGTCCAGCGCTCGCCCTTCCAGGAATGAGACCTTAATGCCAGTCATTGTCATGTCTTACTCCGCTCAAATTCCCGACAGATAACCACCTTCGTTCCGTCCGGCAACGCGTTGCACACCGGCATTTCGTGGAAAGGCAGCTGGCTGAAGGGCCCGTTTCTGTGTTTGCAGGCTGCGCACATGGAGCCCTTCGGCTGGAAGTCAGGCATTCTCTTCCTCCCGCTCCTCGGCACAGGTTTCGCAGTAGCCGTCAAACAATTCATCGAACCAGAGCTCGCACCCCTCACAGGATGGCGGGCGATCAATCACATGCGGCTCTCCGGCGGCCAGTTTCACCTGGTCCGCTGCATTCTGTTTCAGCCATTCATCGTGTCGGATTCGATGGCCCCGCACATCGGTATACTCGCAGCCGTCGCAAACCACTGAGCTATTGAATCCGAGAATCTTTGCTTTCCGGAATGACTCGGAAAACACTAGGGCTGCGCCATCGCAGGGTTCGCCGGCATGGACCATGTAAGCGTTAAGCATTGCTGTCGCCTCCACTCAAAAACCTCTCGGCTATACTTCCATCAGCACCAAAGGGAGAACCGCTATGTGTGGCAGATTCAATGTGACTGACAGTCCTGTGGTCGGGGAGCTGATGGACGAGCTGGGCATGCCCTACCGGCCCAAACCTCAACTCAACGTCCCACCTGGTGGCACTGCGGAATTTGTCCTGGAAGACGGAGACGGCCGCCAGCTGGTCCCCGGCATCTGGTCCTTGCTCATCGAGGAGAAGCCGGACGGTACCGGGTACCGACCGAATCCCCAGTTCCACACCTTCAATGCCCGATCCGATCGGCTCACCTCCAGTCCGCTCTGGAAGAAGGCTTACCCGAGCCGGCGTTGCATTGTCCCGGTGAGCGCCTTCCACGAATGGCGCGGTAAGCAGGTGTACAACATTCACCCCCAGGGTGAAGCCACGGCGCTCGCCGGACTGTGGCAGAGCTGGCGGTTTGGGGAGGACTTGGTTAATTCCTTCACCGTGATCACCCTCCCGCCGCACCCGCGATTCAGCCATATCCACCCGAAGAGCATTCCGCTGATGCTGCGGCCGGAAGACTTCGACATGTGGCTGGATCCGAACTTCCACCAGACAGATGCATTCCAGGGCCTGATGAAATCCCATATCCCGACCCCGCTCGTTTGCGAGCCCGTCCGTAGCCCCATCGACCTGGCGCCGGCGGGTGATGCGGAAGTACTGGAGGCGGATTGACTCACTCATCACGGACCTCCTGCTTAATGGTCCGAACAACCTTCGCTCGCTCAATCATGATCGAAAGTATTTCAAGGTCTGAGTCATCGAGCTCAAAGTCGAACTGCGGCCCTCCAGCTTTATCAAAGACGCACAGCGCTACGTCGCCGTGCTCTGTTCTCCAAATGTCGAGGACGTGGCAGCCTTTGCTGTGTTTGTCCATCAAGGTCAAGCGCATAATCACTCATCCCCCTGTTCAGGCGGCTGCGGGCGATCTTCCAGCAGAGCGTTTCCTTTCTTTAGCCAGTCAGCGCCGTGTTGCACATACAGGCTCATCATCCAGTGGATAGCTGCGGCTTGTTCGCTTTCAGCCTTCCTTTCAATGTCTTGCCCCAGCTCTCGAAGTCGCTCAGCAATTCCGACGCAGGCAAAGTTGGGGCGGCCAAGTATCCGTCGGAGTTCGTCGTCCATCTCCGCACACTTAACCCACTCGTCAGCCTGGGGCGCGGCGGGGGTGGAGAGGCGTCTAGCGAACCTGCACAGTTCCAACGCATACTGGCCTGACGCTATGCCGCTTTGCCTGATCTCTTCAGGGAAGTCATCATCAATCGTTTCACGCGCAAAGTAGGCGGCGTTTCTAGTAATTATCGACTGTAGATTCTGCCACCCGCAGGCATATGGGCAGTCCACAATCTGCCCCTCCGGCACTCCCTGAGGCTGGGGCGGGTGGGGCGCCGGCAAACGCACGGCCTTGTACTTATGTGGTGCCATCGCTTCAGATTTATTGGCATCTTCCTCAGAAAACCGTCCGGCTTCGTGGATATCGTTGGTGTACCCGCAATGGCTGGGCCTTTCCCAAATTCCCCGAGTCGCTAGATAATCGCCGCGCAACTGCACCAGCCACTGGCTTTCTCCCTCCTGCTCGCGGGCTGCTTGCCAGCCGATCCAGTGCCCGAGATAGCCTCTGAAATGGGCCTGTCCTTCGGTGTCCCACCAGTAGTCATCATCGGATGTAATACGGTAGCCCTGGGTATCATTAATCCACTCGATGCCTTTCGGTACCGGAAACCGCTTTTCAAATTCTTCCCACTCTGTCACAGCAATCTCTCCTGTATCGCAGTTCTGGGCTCTGGCCGGTTGGTCACATCCACCAGGTGAACGAAAGGCTCCGGCTCATGGCTGTTGCAGATTTCGGTGGCGAAGACCTCGGTACCGTGCAGATCGCACTGGCCAAAGGGTGTGCGTGCTGGTTTTGGCGAGCTGGCGGACTGCCCTTTAAACGGACAGTGCTTGTCCTCGTCCCATCCGACCGGCTTGTAGTGTTCGCAGCTATCACAGGCCCGGGGCATTTGCAGTTGTGGCTGGCTCACGGCTTACTCCTTAAACCCGAAGGTGCATTGCTCTGCTGCAATGGCCCGGCGGATCTCGTCAGTGCTGTTGAAGGTGAGGACCAGGGCCCGGTCATAGCGCTGCAGCTGACCGCCTTCGTCGACCTCGATGTTGCCCATTACTTCCAGGCCGGCGCGCGGCAGCTTTTCCTCGTCGCCCTGCTCTGCGCGGGACGCTTCCAGCCTCCGAGAAAGCCACCGAATCCGTTCCTTTGCTGCTGTTAGGTTCCCTATGGTTGGCTTCAAGAAAACTTCGTTGGCCAATTCGTCATCAGTAACGTGACCCATGCACAATCGGGCCCTCTCCTGGTTGAATAGGTCGCCATGTGGATCCGGCTCGCCAGCTTCCCGCCATCTGGCACCAGGTGTTTCTGTAATCACCAGCTGCCTCATCTGCGTGAATACCTGCGCGGCCGTAATCTCGCCACGAGCAATTAGGTCTTCAATTTCGTTTACCCGATCAATTCGATTCATGTTCTACCTCATGCTTCTGCGGCTTCCCCGCCAGGCATTTACCATCCGGTCCCATATCGAACGGGCACCGGCAGTCGGGATAAGTGCACACGTTTTCCTTTCGTGACATGTCACGATCTTTGTAAACCAGCGCAAGGATGTACTCGGTCTGGTCCTCGAATTCCCGAAGCTTGGCTGCCTCTGCGATCGCGGCCCGCTCAGTAGCGGCCAGATCCATGGTGTAGGCTTTAATGTCCAGGGCCTTTTCCCTTTCGCGCTGGCGGCGCTTGCGTTCGGCCGGTGTCATGGCCATCACATATCCCCCATCTTCTTCAGCGCCGCCCTGCCCGCCTTAACCAGGGCCTTACGGTGGGACACTTTCTCGATGCCCTGCTCGTTCATATAGAAAAGAGCCGTGGCCACACTGGTAAGCACTCTCAGTGGTGACGTTTCCACCTGGCACGTCAGGCTTATCTCACAATCGCTGGCGGACGTTCCGATCAGCCACACCACCTCATCACGCTGCTCTTCTGTAATCATTCGAACTGCTCCATTTCTTCCAGGTGTGCCAGCCATATGTTCCATTGCTCCGGCTGGAGCCAGGTGCCGTCCTTCAAGATCGCGCACCCGCTGCCATGGATGTAGGCCAGACCGTTTTTCTGGACCATTTCGATAACGGCCTCCGCGTTGAGCTCGTAGATCAGCTCATTTCCCTGGGTGCGCATTCCGAACAATCCTCGCTATACGGCCGATCGTGTGTTGGCAGCTGGCGGATGCGCCAGGCCGTTTACTCATTGGCAACCGGCGATCCAGAAGACACACGAGAATTTCGCGCTTCATGTGCCGCAGCAGCGTCAACTCATGCTTCATCTCGGCCAACTCCAGGAGCGCTTGCCGCTTGTCGGCTTCTGCCTGGTCCCGCTTATCGGAAAGGCTGATAACTGTTCTCGCGTCTATTCCGTTCATGCCGCGATCGCCTCCTCTGAAATCCTGTATGCCGTCACCCCTTGCCCGAACAGATCCTTCCCGCATGGGATCAGCGCCTGCTTCTTCACCAGGGCCCGGAGTGTCAGCTGATTCACTTGTGTGCCGTCGACCATGAAAGCTTTGCCGCCGGCGGCCACGTTGATGCACTGCCCGGTGTCACGCATGTGTTGCAACACCTTGATCTGGGGGGGGTATAAGGTTTCACTCAGCAATCTCCCTCTTCCGCTTCCCGGCAGCCAGTTGGATCCGGGCCAGATTAAGCAGCACCAGGAATCCACCAGGCGGCGGGTTGGTCATGGCAAACATCTTGTTCAGAACTGCGTTTTCCGCCCTGCTGACAAGCACCAGGTTGTCTTCATCAAAGTTGCCTTTGTCACCATCGCTGAAACGAACAATGTGGTTAGGCGGTACGTCGCGACCGTGATATTCCTCCCACCGGATAATATGTTCGCCCTTCCAGTCAGCAGGTGGGTACCCGGTGTCCGATACTTTGCGCTGCAGGTAGCCATCCTTGGAGATCCGGGTGGTTCCCAGGGGCTTGTGGTTGGCTGGCTTGTGCCCGGGCTTGAACTGGTACTGCGGCGAACGCCCCCCCGAATGGAAGGTCTTGCCCTTGTTCCAGGTCCGGTGCCCTTTGGAGAAGCAACCCGGCTTCTCTCGCTCCAGATACTCTGGTGACTTCTTTAGCCCCAGATTGACCGCCCGGTTCTTGATGGCGCTGTAAGAGCAACCCATGATCCTGGCAATCTTCCGGTTGTCGGTATCCGGATAGAGGGACTTCAACCACTCATCGCGCTGTGCCGTCCATTTCTGCATGGTTCACTCCAGCAGCTTCGGGCCATTGGTAAGGCCGTACTCACGCTTATGCTTCTCGGCATCGAGGACCAGTCGGGCGTTGGACACCACCTCTTTGCTCACACCTGTGATCGCCCTGCTCCGCTCGATCTCGTCCTGCAGCTGGTCGCCGCTCAGTCCCTCGTCATTGAGGCGCTCGAGCTGAGCAAACAGATGGTTATTCAAATCAGTCAGTTTGTTTTGCATGTAATCTATCCTCCGTGGACTCACGTTCAATTTGCTCGAGGAGCGCGCGCTCAGTAGATTCACGTTCAATCTGCTTCAGCAGCTCGTCCGAATTCCGCACCGCAGCCTGATAAGTGTTCAGCGGAGCGCTGCCCAGCTTTGCCAAACCGGTCAGGTCCTTAAGCACCTGGTGCAGATCTGCTGAATACTTCTGCACCACAACCGGATCAGCCATGAGCCTTCTCCCGCTGCTTGCGCCTGTAGATTTCCTCACGGTCAATGGTCGTGTACTTGGGGGCACTAATGCCCATGCGAACCTGAGGACCGTTTGTGCCCACCACTGTGACCTCAACCACCTCCCCACTCGGGGTTTCGATGATGATCGTCTCGCCTGGGCGCCGCGTTAAGATGAGTGCCATTGCCTTCTCCTTGGTGAAATTAAGCCGCGCCCGGGCCCGGCGGGCTTACGTCCCGGATCCTCGGCGGCATGCGGGTTACATTTGATGGCTGCTTGTCGACGGCCTCCCAGCGCATGGCGCCTTCATAGCCATTCCCGCCAGCGGCAACCCACTGCTTGCCATGCTTGTCCAGCGCGATACAGCCAGGCTCCCAGCCACTCGGATGATCGAGCTGCTGCTTCCACGCCACGGCCTGACCCCGGAAGAAGATCACGTAACCACCGCTATGGGTCTTGTCGTATTGCTTGCGGAAGATCTCGGCCTGGCTCTGCAGGGTCGTGATATTCAAACGGACGGACCTTACTCGTGGTACTGCCGTGTAGTTGCGCCCGTCCCGGGCAAGCCGGAGCTCACAACCCAGTGACTCGAGGGCCTGCATCATTTGGCCCTGGGTAACCTGCTCAGGCAGTTCGATAGTGAGAGTTGCCATAGTTGTTCTCCTGGTTAGGCGCGGAATTCACGGACCGCCGAGCGGCCAACGACGTTACGGACAGCTGGCGGGCGGGTGCCGTTAACCGGCGAAGGGCGGCTACGCATGGCAGGAATCATTGAAAAGGCCATGAGCATCCAGGCCAGCATCCGGGCCTTGAAAAGCCCCTGCATCCAGCCCTGGGAAACAAGATCAAGCCGGGTCAGCGCGTGAAACTGGTTTTTGGCCTCATCCAGGTGCCACTCCACGGTGGCCGGGGAAATGCCAAGCCGGCGCCCAATTTCTTTTGCACTCATGCCGCGGGCCGCATACATCACGACTTCAGCGCGGCGAGGTGGCAGCAGCGTGGTATCCGCCAGCTCCACTTCCATTCGGGGGTAAGTTGGTTTTTGTCTTCTGCCCATGATTCGACTCCCTGTTCGTTGATCATGGCCAAACAATAGCAACTGCTATATTTAATGGTCAATAGCTTTTGCTATATTTTTCTCTTTTTGTTAATCCCAACAAATGGCCGCGTGGCAGAGGCAACGACCAGGCAAAAGATGAGTTATTGTTTTTGCAGGGAAATTGTGGGCGGTGTTGTGCATTGGTAAGGATTTGTAACCGTTAGACAGATTATCTAACGCCTGCTGTGCTACACTCGGTACCGGGATGAGCACGGTAATCCGCTATTTTGCGGGCCTGTTTCAGTCCCACTTACCTCTTAGGGAAGGAGGACAACCATGCCACACAATGCTCGCTCTGCCGCATCCGCGTTACTCCAGAGAGCCCATGAAAGGGGGCTTTCTCTTACGCCAATGCAGCTGCTGAAGCTGGTTTATATTGCGCACGGCTGGATGCTGGGCCTTCATAGCCGCCCCCTGATTTCTGATAATGTGGAAGCCTGGCGCTACGGTCCGGTGATCCCGTCGGTCTACCAGTCAATCAAGAAGTTTCGCAGCAATCCGGTTTCGGCGATCGAGGGCGCCTCCGTCGCGACACTTGATGATGCCGAGACAGATATCGTTGACCAGGTGCTGGATATCTATGGCGATAAGACCGGTGTCACGCTGTCTGCCATTACCCACCAGTCAGGCACTCCGTGGGACAAGACCTGGAATTCCTCAGGGAAGAACGCAGTCATCTCCAATGACGTCATAGAAACCCACTATGCGGAGCTTTATGACAAGGCGCAGAAAGCCCAACCCGCGTAACGCGAATGCGGGCGGCCAGGTGCGCACGCCTTCCCCGCAACCACCGCAACCGCCCCGGCGACGAATCCCGGATCATGCGGACTTCGACGGTGATTTACCTAACCAGGACTCCCTTGCAGAGGAAGAGGCGCAGATGATCGCCAACGAGCGGGACCTGGATCGCTCCGAGCGGTTCAAGGACCTGTTTAGCGTGATTGCTATGCTGATGCTGGCGGTTGTTGCCTGCGGAATACTGCTTTCGTTTCTTTTCTGGTTCTGGCATCTGCTGACTCCGGAACAGTGGAACTTCCTGGAAGACGCGCAGCTGCGGAGAATTGAAACCGTGGTTTTCAGCGGAATACTGGTTGGCGTGGCACAGACCTACCTGAGAAAGCACATCTGAACAGCGTGCCGGATAAGAAGAACATCACTGCAGCTGGTTAGCTGGCGTAGTGAATGGCGTGCTCGGCCAGAGATCGAGAATCCTCGAACACTTCAATCTGGAAGTGGGAATCGTGTCGGAAATGAAAGGCGGCGTTATCGATATCGTCATCAATCTTCTGCATCACCTCCTCACTGAAACCCTGAACACCCTCATGGGGCCGCAATATGAAAAACGCGCCCTCAGCCCTGCCGCTCTGTTTAAGCACGTCACGAGCATTCAGCAAGGTCAGAGCGCCTCTGTCCAGGTGATAGGCCCGGTTCATATCGGTTTTTACAAATGCTGAAATGATCGAGGCAAAGCGGGTGGCCCCACCTTCCAGAGTGGGCTGGCGGAATACCGGTAGATCGTACTCCCGTTTTCGGCGGTCAGCGGGATCCTCGAGAGCCACCGGATGATCGTGGAACGATCGCCTGTAAAGGCCCGGGTATGCCGATCGCACCTGCCCCAGCACAAACTTCCTCAGATCGTGAGTGCTCAGCCCCTCGTTCCGCCCTGTCTGATCAGACGCATCTTCTGCGGCCCGACCCAAAGTCACGAAGGTATCGAACATCTGATCCACGATTGCGCCCGGCGAGTCGCCAGCTGCGTACTGCTCGTCCCCGGCGCGAATATGCGGCCCCAGGTTATCCAGGCATCCGCTTTCGGCGGCCTCGCTCACAACAGAAAGCAAGTTATTCAGATTGCTGACGCCGGCACCGCCATACAGCGTCTTGAAGCCATTCAGGTTGCCCAGTATCCGCGAGTGACCCCCGCCGCCCTTTTGCCGGAAGTGAACGCCAACGTTGAACCATTCGTTCGCAACCGGATCCGGGCAAACGCGCAGCACACGGTAACGGCCCACCACTTTCGGGGCCCCAACGGCGTCAGCATGAGAGATCAGAGAGTCAAGAATCATGATGCAATTATAGCAGCCGGTTGTACCGGCGTCGCAAAAGCACTTCAATCTGAGACGTGCGTTGCAGGATAAAGTCCATGAAGCTTTGGTAATCATCATCGGTCAGCAGCTGCGACCACCAAAACTTGAGCTCATCAACCACAGCATCCACTGCCTCCGGGCTTTTATTGGCGTGATCCAGAGTAGCGCTGATCGTTCTGTTCGGCGGCTGGTACTCGTAAATATGCTCACACAGCCTGTTCCGGAACAGCCCCCAGGCGTCCAGGTGCTCCGCCTTCCAGTGGTGTATTCCGTTATGGGTCGGCGCTGCCAGTATGCCGTTATCAATCACCGCAAAGGATTTCTTGCCAGTGCGGATCAGGTTATTCAGATGCCTGTCAACGTTGGCCATCTGGTCATCTGCGGCCATGGTTGCCGGCAGCTTCTCCCAGGCCTTCACATCCGCGATCAGCCCCGGGAACGCGGTATCCGGTAGTTGATAGGCCGCGCTTTTGCCATCCAGCCTTTCCGTGCAGAACGCCGGGTAGAATTCACGGGTTTCAGCCAGCTGGCGGATAAACGGCGAAGATTCCGCTGTGCATATTACCCTCAATGGTACGTAAGCCAAGAAAGCCCGGCGGGGCTGGGGAATGCCCAGGGCATGGCAGATCAGATACCCGGTAACCTCATTCACCATGCCGCGGTTCAGCCCATCCTGATACGGATAGATTTTGGAATAAGCTTCAACAGTTGTGTTCTGTTCAACGGCATACCGCGCAACGTGGACGTCCGAAAGGTGGCCATCCCCGGCATCTACCCAGTGCAGCATTCCACGGTAGGACTCAGGCCCAAGAACCCGAATGATACGATCAGTCTGGCTTGAGGTTTGGGTAGTCGTCACGGTGGTCGGCTACTCCTTTTTCCATGCGTTTTGCGATATCGCCCAATAGTTGAATGTCCGCATCACTCAACCGGTCTTCAGCCAAGGCCCGGGCAATGGCAAGCAATTGCCGGCGTGAAGATGGTGTCGCATTGGCAATGAGAAGATCGATCTCTGACTGCGCAACGGCGGATCCTGGTAGGTAGGGCTGGTCTGAGAGGTTGAAATCAACAGAGCCACTGTCGAGTGATCCCCGCTTAAGCCTAAGCTTTCCTTCGATTGTGCGAGCCAGTTTCTCGCCGATTGGGCGGTGACCATTGAGACACTGCCAAACAAGAGAAGGCGATCGATCTATCGCCCTCGCGAAATCGGCCTGGCTTCCATTGAATTCTTTCTCAATTAAGCGCTTGAGCGCATCTCTTCTGTCCATCGGGCCAGTATAGCGGCTGCTAATATCGCAGTGGCTATTGACGTTAGATATAGCAAACGCTACATTTCCAACCATGAAGCTCTCACATTATTTGAATCAACTTCCCCCTGGCGGCCGCTCCGATTTCGCAAAGCATATCGGCGTTGCGCCCGCATACCTTTACCAGATGGTTCAGGGGATTCGCCCGATTTCTCCGAAGCGGGCTCTCTCCATTTGTGAGGGATCTGGCTGGCAGGTCACCCCCCACGAATTGCGCCCGGACATATACCCGAACCCAACTGACGGGTTGCCGGCCGAGAAATCTGGGGAGGCCGCCTGATGTTACCTATTGAACCATTCCGTGGCTGGCGGAATACCCGCCTGACTATGGGTGGATATCTGTACAGGGTTTGATGCAGGCGCGAGCTGCAGCGCCACTAAAAGCAGCCGGTAAAGCTGGCCAGGCAGAGGATCGCCGAGGTGCCGACATTGCAGCCGGGGACAGGGTCCCGGCGATAGAACGCCAGCGGCACGAGGCAAAGGTAGCCTACCACCGCCCCAGTTGATCGTGCTGACAGCCTGGAAAGACAGACCGCATCCGGGAGGGCTCTGCTCCCAAAGCCAAGGATGACCTGGCAGGTCCCCAACCTGTCGCGTCAGGTAGAGCCCTCCACGGATGCGGTGAATGCTTGCGCCGGTCGCAGTGCGTAAAGGCTCCGGCCACCGCATCAAACGCAATGATGGTTGCGAACTTGTAGAACGCCGTGAGGCGTCCACCAATGGCCGAGCCCAGGTCGCGCGGAAGGGGGCAGGCGGGGTAATACCTGTCAGCGGACTCCGCGCATCAATATGCAGGCATGGAGAAACGGTGTCTCACTGGGCTCATAACCCGGGTATCGGAGGGTTCGACTCCCTCGCCTGCTACCACCAAAACGAGGATCCACCAATGACCCTGGAAGATCTACTAAAAACGAAGAAGAAGGGCATCAGCCCGGTGAGTAAAAAGGAAGTTGAGATCCCCCTTACCTTCGTCGTCGACATCGGCCAGGAACGGGAGGACGGCGTCCACTTCTATATCCACCCGGCGCATGAGAACGGTGAAACCCTCGATTTTGTTGTGAAGGGAAATGAACTCACCCCGCTCTGATTCTCTTGGCGAGTGGAACGCCTACGTGACCGCCGGCGCCGATCGGGAAGAGAGAAAGGCCAGGCTGGCGGAATGCCCGGACAAGTTGAAAGAAAACGTGACATGTCACGTTAAGACAGTTTTCGAATTACGCAAACGGAGCAAGCAATGCCAGAGAAGCTCGAAATCTTCCTCCCGTGGCCGCAGCGGGCGCTGAGCCCCAATTCTCGCGGCCATTGGGCCAAGAAAGCCAAGGCAGCGGAGATGTATCGCTATCACTGCAAGCTGACCGCGTTACAGGCCATCCGTGACGGTAACTGGGACGTTCAGCCACTGCGTGATCTGGTCAATGCTGGCGGAGAGATTCACGTGTTCATTGATTTCTACCCACCCAACCGCCGGGCTCGGGACGACGACAACATTGTTGCTTCGTTCAAGTCTGGCCGTGATGGGGTAGCTGATGCCCTGGGCATCGATGACCGGCACTTCCGCACCCATCCGTTTCTGAAGCGCGAAGAGATCGTGAGAAATGGGCAGGTGCGTGTGGTGGTTACGGGAAAAGGGCCAGAGGCGTAGAAAAGAAAAACCCGGCTCAAACGGTGCGGGAACACCTCGCCGGGCAATCGATAACAGAGGTAATTATGACTGAACTGATACTAAGCAGCAACAACGACCCGGTGACCATGAGCAGCCGCGAAATTGCGGAGCTCACCGGCAAGCAGCACAAGCACGTGATTCGTGATATCCGGATCATGCTCTTATCAATCTATGGATCGGAGCACCTCGACGAGGTTGTGCCGGAAAAGTACAGAAATCGTCACGCCGAGTATTTGCGCGAGAACGCGGGCGAGATTATGGATGCCGTTTTTGGAGATGGCCCCAATCGGAGCCATCAAGATTCGAGGGGTTTTTCGTGGCATCGCGACCGCCGCGGTTACGTATCTGAATTCAACCTTAACCGCGAGCTGACTGAAACTCTTATCACTGGCTACAGCATAACCCTTCGCCACAAGGTGATTAAGCGGCTGCATGAACTTGAGCAACAGCAGGCCGCCCCTGCGTGGATTGATAACCTCAGCCCCCAGGCCCGGATAGTTATCGAGGACCTGAACAGTCAGGTGAGCCACTTCCGCAACGAAACCAACCGCCTGAACGCGGTATGCAATGACCTGGCGGAGAACCTACGGGCTGGCCTGACACCGGTGGAATTCTGCCGGATGCTCAATGGCGTGAACCTGAACCGTGTCCAACCGCTCCTGGTCGAGCGTAAGCGTCTTCTCAAGACCCCGCACGGCTACCGCAGTGCCGCTGCCTATCGGGACAAGCTGTTCACTGAGCGGCGGTACCGGAACAAAGATGATCGCCCCTGCGAGAAGGTGGTGCTTACCAAGCGTGGTGCCAAATGGCTGTATGCCCAGTATGAACAAGGGCAGCTGGCCATGCGGAAGGACTGGGACGGCCGGTTCACTCACGTGCTGTTGAACGATGAGGTAAAAGCGGCATGAGTACGATCGAACTGATGTCCCGTCCGATCGCCTTTCACAGGGCCTACGTTGACCTTGGCGTCGGCATAAGCGGTGCTCTGATGTTGTCCCAGTGCGTGTACTGGAGGACCCGCACACGCGATGCTGACGGTTGGTTCTACAAGTCCCAGGCAGAGTGGGAGCAGGAAACCGGCATGAGCCGCCGCGAACAAGAGACGGCCCGAAAGCGCCTGGTTCAGGCCGGCTTTCTGAAGGAATCTCGCCAAGGCGTGCCTGCTCGCTTGCACTTCCGTGTGGATATCGAAGCTCTGGAAGCCGCTCTTCACGGGCTCTCTGCCAGAATGGCGGAAAGCGCCAAACTAGAATGTACGCATGGTGCAACCAGTATGGCGGAAAGCGCCAATCAAGTTTGTACGAACCCGCCAGACAGTGATGGCGGAAAGCGCCAATCTATTACAGAGATTACTTCAGAGACTACTTCAGAGACTACGGCAGGAAAGACGTCCGGGCCTGACCGGCCGGACACTTCCTCGGCCACTGACCTTCCAGAGCAACCCAGCGAACCACCCGAACCCTCAAGGCCAGATGCTGCCATCGAGAATGGCCGGTACTGGGGAACACAGGAGGACCTCGACGTGGCTGTGTGGATGTGGGATCGGCTGGCGGAGCAGCTCGGGACGGATAAGCCCAAGCCGCCGAACTTCTCGCGATGGGCCAACACGATCCGGCTGATGCGGGAACAGGACAACCGCGATCTTCGGCATATCCGGGTGCTCTACAACTGGTGCCGCCAGCACGATTTCTGGGCTGCCAACATCCAGAGCCCCGAAAAGCTTCGGGAGAAGTGGTCCCAGCTCGTCCTGCAGCGGAAAACTGAGCGCCGAAAGCCGGCTGCGGAATCCCGGGGCGATCGCAATGCCGCACTCCATAGAATTCACGAGCAGAGAAACTCAGGCCAATCGGGGGTTACCTATGAACACCAATGACATGGAAGCATTTGACCAGATCTGGACTGAGGCTCACGAGGTCTATGGCAGGAAGCCTGAGCCGCGGGTTGTCTACATGGTTTTCCAGGCCCTGATCTCCTTCCCGCTTCAGGATATCGAGCGGGCACTTTGCCGGCACCTCACCAACCCCGATACCGGTCAGTACCCCCCGAAGCCCGCAGACATCGTCCGTCTGATCCAGGGCAGCAGCCAAACCACCAGTGGCGAGGCCTGGGCAAAAGTCGACCGGGCCATCCGCTGTGTGGGGAACTACCGCACCGTAGTCTTCGATGATCCCAAGATTCACGCCGCGATTGACCGCCTGGGTGGCTGGCAGAAGATCTCCCTGACTGAAGAGAAGGAATACCCGTTTCTTCGGAACAACTTCCTGAAGCTTTACCAGGGCTTCACCGTCCAGCCCCCCGAGACTTTCCCGCGCAAACTGATTGGCACCTGTGAGCACGAGAACAGCCAGCACGATTCGTTCATGCGGGGCAGGTCAAAGAACGAGCCGGTGATGATTGGCGATCCTGAGCGGGCGCGGCTGGTTTACCAGGGCGGCGGTGAGCAGGGTGTTGCAAAGATCCGCCAGCAAGGCACCCAGGAGTATCTGGAATCTGCCATCGACAATCAGGTTAAACGTCTTGGGGGTGTTGCGTGAGCGGAAACCGTCTTTCGAAAACTCGGGCCCGCCAGGCCGCCAAGGAGTATATGAGCGGCGCAAGTCTCCGTGCCGAATCTGAAGAGCTCTCCGACAAACGACTGGCTGGCAAGTTCGCCTGCGGTGTCGCCACCATCAAGCGCATTCGTGAGCACCTTCCGGTGGCCGCGCTCGATGAGGATGACCAGGAACTGATCCGCCAGTGCGTTGCGGAGCGCTCTCGCATCGATGGGCAGTTGCCGAGGCTGAGCAAGGTCTATTTGTGCCGTCACTATGGTATCAGCGTTGAGGCGCTCGACTTAGAGCTGGAGCTGGCGGGCTGGGAGGATCCACGGCAAAAGCGGAAGAATCAGGGGGCTGCTGCGTGAAGAGGCGTTCTGGCCCATCATTCCGCCAGCAGCGCCGGCCCCTGATCAAGTGCCCCGGGTGCCACGGAAAAGGGGTAACGCGCGGGGTTTTTCACGAAATGCCCTGCCCTGACTGCAACGCTGGCGGAGTGGTCGACAAGGAAACCGGCGAACCGCTGGCGGTTGAAGACCTGGTGTTGCAGTTGAGGCTATGGCTGGCCAAGGCAATGCAGGACAACCGACAGCTCAAGCGCCAGCTGGCGGACGTGAAGGGAGAGAGTAACGGTCGTGGCTATGGAGAAGGGCGAGGCCATGGCCCCATGGGTATGAAGTATCACGGGGACTGACTATGAACTTGAAAGAAGCACTTGATGTGATCTCGGGAAACGGTAGCAAACTCCTAATCCCTGTAAAAATGGGGTTCTTTATCATGATTCGCCCTGTCGATCCCGGATCTTTCACCACACCATCTGTGCCTTCAGAGCTGCGCGAAGGCAATGACTGGCTCCCAAGATGTGACTTTGAGTGCCGTCCGGTTGAGGTGACCTCTGACGGTTGGCGGCCACTCGAAAAACTACAGGGGAAATGGGTCCAGTGGGGCGTTGAGCCCAACGACATTAAGCGCGACACGTTCATGGTGGTGTAGGAATGCTGCAGAAGACCACGCCAATACACTCGAAGAAGATCAGGGACGCGGCCCGTGGGCAGCCCTGCACCCTGCAGATCGTTGGCGTCTGCAGCGGGGACTGGTCAACAACCGTTCTGGCTCATCTACCCGATGAGAGCCATGGGATTGCCCGAAAGAGCGATGACCTGTCTGCGTGTTTCGCCTGCGATGCATGCCACAGTGTTATCGACGGCCGGGCCAAGTGGCCAGCGACCGAGCGAGAGCACAAAGATTGGTATTTCCGACGCGGGCAGATCCGCACCTGGCGGATCCTGTTCCAGGAAGACGTATTCTCGATAAAAGGAGCTGCTTGATGGCCGCGCAAAACCGAAAGACGCCCGACAAGCGCCGGGCCCGCATAGCCGCAGAGAGAGAAGTTGACCGCTTCATTGCTTACCTGCAAGGACAGGATACTATCGACCAGGTGGCACACCAGGGCCGGAGCATTATGGGAATGTGGGCAGAGTTCCAGGGTAAGCCCCCGTCAAGTTCCGGTTTCAGCGCGTTTTGTACGCTGGCGGACAAGTTGGAGCGGATCCGTTTCCGGCAAATGCCTGAAGAATTCACCAGGGCGTACGATCGTCTCAGCAGGATGGCGGAAAAGTCCCCAAAGCAAGTTTATGCCCTTTGCATTGATCGCTTCTATCGTGGCCGCACCAAGGTGGCGATTGACCCGTTCACTGAGAAGAGGTACGAGATCCACTGGAACGATGCTGCCTGTGCACAGCTTCTCCATTGCACCGTCAAGGTTTTCCAGCGAAGGGTGACGAAGGGCTACGCAAAACTGGGAGCTGAGCTGGGATATCAGCAAACTGAAGCCGCCTGACACTATATGTTGACATCGGGGGTCCATCAGATACACTATTTGGTATCTGGTCAAAATGACCTCGAAAGAAACCGCCCTCCCCTCGGAGCTGGCGGTTTTTTATTGCCTGTCCATAAACCGCCTGATACGCCCGCCACTGAGCGGGCTTTTTTATGCCTATGAATCGCCAACTGCTCAGAACACAGCTGGAACGCCACGAAGGGCTCCGCCTCAAGCCGTACCTCGACACCGTTGGGAAGCTTACGGTTGGTTATGGACGCAACCTGGAAGACGTCGGAATCAGTCGTGATGAAGCCGATTTCATGCTGGACAACGATATCGACCAGGTAGAGCGCCAGCTCAAGACTGTTGACGAGTATCAGGGTCTCGACCCCATCCGTCAGACCGTTCTGGCGAACATGGCATTCAACCTCGGCTTCAGAGGTCTGATGGGCTTCAGGAACATGTGGGCGGCCATCGGTAAGCAGGACTGGCAGTCAGCGGCAAGGGAAATGCTGTCATCTCGTTGGGCCAAGCAGGTTGGAGATCGGGCCGTTGAGCTCGCTTTCATTATGCGCACCGGGAGTGCGCAGGATGGATGAAGTGTCTGATCGTCGAGGGTGGCACATAGATAAGGGTATTCCCGTTGCGGTTCTTATCATCGTCGTAGGGCTGGCGGTTTCCATCGCGCGAGATCAGTCCAAACAGGATGAGCGAATCTCATTGGTTGAAAGCTCTGTGAACATGCTCCAGCAGGCTCGGATCAATGACCAGGAGCGAACTCAGAAAACGTATGACGAGCTGAAGGTTGATATCCGCCGGATGAACGCAAAGCTCGACCGCCTCCTTGAAAGCCAATATGGACGCAACTGAAAGCCACCCGAATCCGAATCGCTGGTGGAAGCACCGCCGGCGCGGGTACTACACCGGGAAGTGGTGGGCCATCTTGCAGACGCCTGGCTGGGTTGCCCTCGAGCTTCACAGGCCCGGATCTGTTGCTGCCCTGGCCGTCGTTATCGGCTGGTCATACGGCATCAGCGCCACTCTGATCGTCAGCTACTTCGGAAACAACATCGCTGAGGCCTGGGCCGGGAAGATGAAGCAATGATCCTTGAGGCGGCGAAAGCCAAGATCACAGCCTATGCCCTTCCCATTATCGGCACTCTCCTGGTTGTTGCTGGCCTCGCATTCTGGTGGCTTTGGTCGGACCGTAATTCTTTGCTCGAGGAGAACGCCAACCTATCCCAGGCAATGGACCAGGCCAGGGTGACCAACGAACAGAATCAGAACCAGATCGAGCAACTGGAGGCGGACATTCGCTGGCGTGATCAGCAGGCGGTTATCCGGGACGAACGCCAGAAAGATCTGAGCGATCAGTTGGCTGCCACTGAAAGCGAGTTAAAGGAGTTGGTGAAAGATGCGCCTTGTAGCGGTCCTGAGTATCTGTGGCCTGACGCTGTTTATGAGCGGATGCGGGCCGGCACAGTGGCTGACCCGAACAGAGTACAGGAAGGATCCGGTGCCACCACAGTACCTGGTGCCGAGAAGTCTTCCCGCTCCACCTCAGAGGATTGATCACTGCCCCGTATGGGCTGAGCAGCTCAAGGCTACAGCCACCGCATGTGAGGGCGACAAAGCGGACATCAGGGCATGGAACGAGCGACCAACCAATGAGACAGATTGATGGATGATTCGATGGCCGATCTGGTCGACGCCATACGCCAGCAGACAGCAGCTATCCAGCAGCTGGCTGAAAGCAACGCTGCACTGATCCAAGCCATGGTGGAAGCCGAGGGCATGGATGACGAGGACAGGGGCCCGACCACGTACCTCGACGGCAGCACACTGGACTGATGCCACCCAGGACCGCGAAACCGTGCCGGGCCAGACTATGCAACCGCACTACCCGGGACAAGAACGGATACTGCGAGGAGCACGCTGATCAAGCCAAGAGCTGGACGCGGGGCCGGGCAGGCAGAGGCAGAGGCGGAAGACCATGGCGAAGGCTGCGTACTCGGGTGATGGAACGCGATCGTTACCTGTGCCAGCCATGCAAACGAGCTCGACTTGTGACGCCGGCCACTGAGGTTGACCACATCATTCCAGAGGCTGAGGGCGGTGCCACGGTGGATACCAACCTTGAGGCCACCTGCCACCCCTGTCACCGGGACAAAACGCAGCGCGAAGCGCTGAGGGCTCGCCAGCCGGCTTCCACAACCCCGGGGGGCGGGTAAATATCTACTACCTTGCCCAGCGGACACCGCGCCCTCATTCACTTTTTTACGCGTGAGAAATAACGAACTTTTTCCAGAGAGGCCCGATGACCAACGCAGCACCGGTTCGAGCCTCCGGCGGAGGACGAAAACAGAAGACTCAGAGCCAGCACAAAAGCTCGCTGACTCGCATCGCGCCACCCGATGAATTGATCGATGACATGGCCGTCCGGATCTGGAAGACGCAATCCAAGATCCTGATCCAGCGCGGCACCTTCGAGATCGAAGACGCGCCCCTGCTGGTGGCTTACTGCAACTCATTCGCCTACATGCTCCAGGCCGAGCAGGAGATCGCGGAACAGGGCCTGGTGGTACCGACCTCTGACGGCAGCATAAAGAAGTCACCATTCGTGGGAGTGCGTAACGACTGCATCGCCCAACTAACACGCACTGGCTCTCTGCTGGGACTGGATCCGCTCACCCGCTTGAGGATGCTGGGAGCCGGCGGAGGAAATAACGACGGCAATAACGAGGGCAACGAATTCGACGAGTTCTGATCTATGGCCGCCTACCCTAACGTTAACGCGGCGCAGAAGTACGCCCGCGATGTGGTAGGTGGCCGGATCGTGGCCTGCAGCTACGTGAAGGCGGCTTGTGCCCGCCACCTCAGCAACCTGAAATCCGCGAAGGCCAAGAGTTACCCATACCGGTTTGATCGCGACAAGGCCGAGCGGGCCTGCAGGTTCGTCCAGCTTCTACCCCACACCAAAGGCGAGTGGGCCCGGGGCAACCAGAGAATAAAGCTCGAACCCTGGCAGCTGTTCAGCTTCGCCATGGTGTTTGGCTGGGTCCGGAAGAAGGACGGCTTCCGCCGCTTCCGTGAAGTGTACGAAGAGGTTCCCAGGAAGAACGGCAAGTCCATCAAGGTCGCAGGCGCTGGCCTGTATTCCTTCTGCGCTGATAACGAGTACGGCGCTGAGGTGTTCTGCGGTGCGACCAGTGAGAAGCAAGCGTGGGAAGTGTTCCGGCCCGCCCTGAAGATGGCCCGAAAGCTGCCCAACCTGCGAAAGCGTTTCGGCATCGTGCCCTGGGCAAAGAAGCTTGAGCGCACCGATGGAAGCGTATTCGAGCCGGTGATCGGTGACCCGGGTGACGGCTCGAGCCCCTCGATGTCGATTGTGGATGAGTACCACGAGCACCCGGACTCACGACTGTACGACACGATGATCACCGGCATGGGTGCCCGATCGCAGCCCCTGATGTGGGTCATCACGACGGCGGGATTCGATATTGCCGGGCCGTGTTACGAGATGCGCGAGCGGGCGATCGAGATGCTGGAGGGAACCAGCCAGGACGACGAGTTATTCGCGATCATCTACACGATCGACGCCGGCGACGACTGGACCACCGACGAGGCCATTCTCAAGGCCAACCCCAACGCCGGGGTTTCGGTAAAGCTCGATTACCTGAAAAGCCAGCGCGATAAGGCGGTGGCACGGGCCCGCCTGGCGAACAAGTACAAGACCAAGCACCTCAATGTGTGGGTCTCCTCGAAAGAGGGGTTCTTCAACATGGAGGACTGGAAGAAGTGCGAGGACCGGTCGCTGACCATCGACCAGTTCCGGGGTGAAGACTGCATCCTTGCTTTCGACCTGGCCCGCAAGCTGGACATGAACAGCATGGCCCGCCTGTTCAAGAAGGTTATTGACGGCAAGACGCACTACTACTGCATCAGCCCCCGTTTCTGGGTACCGGAGGACACGGCCTTCGACGGCGAGGACCGGCGACTCAGTGAACGTTACCAGGGCTGGATTGAGTCCAAGCACCTGGACGCGACTGACGGCAGCGAGGTGGATTACCGGGAAATCCTGGAATGCGCCAAGGAAGCCAACCTGGAAACGCCGGCGCAAGAATCACCGATCGATCCGCATGGCGCGACCAACCTTTCGCACCAGCTGGACGACGAAGGCCTGAACCCGATCACGATCGTCCAGAACTACACCAACATGTCGGACCCCATGAAGGAGCTCGAGGCGGCGATCGTCTCCGGCCGGTTCCACCATGACGGCAATCCGATCATGACCTGGTGCGTGGGCAACGTGGTTGGCAAGTTCCTGCCCGGCAATGACGACGTGGTGCGCCCGATCAAGCAGGGCGATCACAACAAGATCGATGGCGCGGTGGCTTTGATTATGGCCATTGGCCGAGCGCTTGCGGCTGCCCAGGTGGGCGAAAGCGTGCTCGATACCCTTTCTGACGACGACATCTTGGTGATGTGAATGCGCACCTACCTGATCGATACCCTGGGCCTTACCGGTTTCGGGGCGATGACCTATGGCCTGTACCTCCGGTTCGGCCTTGCCGACGCACTGATCGTTGCTGGCGGACTGCTGATGGTTATGGCATTGGCTGCGGCCCGCGCAACCAAGCGTGATACCAAGGGAGGACGGAAATAATGCTGGAATCCCTGTTCGCACCTGAAGGCCGATCCCTTGAAGACCCCAACGAGCCACTGACCGGGCAGAACCTGGCGGAGTACTTCGACACCAACATCGGTATCCAGGTTGATAACCAGTCTGCCATGACGCTTTCCGCGGTCTATTCCTGCATCTACGTACTGGGATCATCGCTCGGGCAGCTCCCGCTGCACGTCATGCGCAAGCAGGGCGACAACATCGAGGCCGCAAAGGATCACCCGGCTTACTGGTTGCTCCACGACGAGCCCAACGAATGGCAGACCAGCTACAAGTGGCGGGAAACCAAACAGGCTCACGTTCTCGGCTGGGGTAATGGATATACGCAGGCGATCCGCAGGCCCAGCGGCGAACTGCGCGAACTGGTAACCCGCAGACCCTGGCAAACCCAGTTGGTCAAGAACGGTAACCGCTGGCTATACGCGGTCAATGACGAAGACGAAGGAAGCCGGGCCGTGGCGCTCGAGGACATGATCCACGTCCGGGCCATGGGCTCCGATGGCCGCACCGGTAAAAGCCTGATTCGCCAGCATGCTGAAACGATCGGCCTGGGGCTGGCGGCTCAGCGCTACGGCAAAGACTTCTTCACTGGCGGCGGACGGCCTACGGGCCTGGTCAGCGTGAAGAACGATCTTCACAAGGATAGCTGGGATCGACTGAAGACAGCCTGGAACAACGCTGTATCAAAGCTGAAGTCGAGCGAAAACAAAACCCTGATGCTCCCGGCGGATCTGGACTACAAGTCGATCACCATTCCCCCGGAAGATGCCCAGTTCCTGGAAACCCGCAAGCTGAACCGCTCAGAGGTTGCGGGCATCTTCAACGTGCCCGCGCACATGATCAACGACCTGGACAAGGCCACCTTCTCCAACATCAGCGAGCAGGCCATCCAGTTTGTGCGCCACACCATGATGCCCTGGGTAGTGAACTGGGAGCAGGAGATTAACCGCCGGGTGTTCACCCGAGCCGAGCGGGCTGCTGGCTATTACTGCAAGTTCAACCTCGCCGGCCTGCTCCGCGGTACCGCCAAAGAGCGGGCGGAGTTCTACCGCGCCGCGATCAACGACGGCTGGATGGATCGCAACGAAGCCCGCGTACTCGAGGACATGAACCCTCGGGACGGCCTCGATCAGATGCTTGTCAGCGTCAACGCCCAGCCGCTCAGCGCGCTGAAAGAGAACCCCAACGACGACGAGGGAACCACCTCATGAGCGAAGTAGAGAAGCGCGCCCTTCTGTGTGAGGTGCGTGCCGAAGAAACCGACGAAGGCCAGCCGGCCCGAATCATTGGGCATGGCGCTGTCTTCAACAAACGCAGCGAGATGATCCTGGGCATGTTCAAGGAAGAGATCGCCCCCGGCGCCTTTGACGATGTGCTTGGTGACGACGTCCGCGCCCTGTTCAACCATGACCCCAACTTTGTGCTTGGCAGGACGCGCAGCGGTACGCTGGAGCTCTCGGTAGATGCCGAGGGTTTGCGGTATGAGATCAACCCGCCAGACACCCAGTCCGTTCGTGACCTGGTTCTGGCTCCACTGACCCGGGGGGACATTACCGGATCGAGTTTCGCTTTTCGTGTTGCGCCAGACGGCGACGAATGGCGAGAGGAAGAGGACGGCCTGATCGTGCGCACCATCCAGCGCTTCAGCCGTCTGCTCGATGTATCGCCGGTCACCTACCCGGCGTATCCGGATGCGGGCGCTGCCAAGCGCTCCCTCGAAGCCCGCTGTGCCGAGATCCAAGGTCTGGCCCAGCGAGCTGTAAACCAGCGCCGCGCCCGCGAGCGCTTCCTTGAACTAATCCACGCCTGAACCCCAATACCGCCCCGGAGGGCTGAATACGATGAAACTCCATGAATTGAAGCAAGCGTACAACGAAGTCGCCCGGAACATGCGCAACCTGCATGACAAGATCGGCGACACCACCTGGTCCGACGAGCAGCGCAGCGAGTGGTCAACCTGGAAAACCAAGCTTGATGAAATCGACGGCCAGATCAAGCGCGAAGAAGAACTGCGCGATGCTGACCAGCGTTTCGTTGAAGAGCACGAGGAAGAGCACCGCGACAACCTGGATGATGAAGAGCGCGGCGCCGGCTCCATTGACGAGCAGCGCGCCAAGGCTTTCGACGCATTCATCCGTCAGGGTATGCAGGAAATTAGTCCCGAACAGCGCCAGATCCTACGGGAAATGCGTGCCCAGGGCACCTCTCCCGATGAGAAGGGCGGGTACACGGTTCCGACCGAAATGCTCAACATGGTCTATGAGGCCATGAAGGACTACGGTGGTCTGGCGAGTGTGGCGCAGATCCTGAACACCGAAAACGGCCAGGCCATTGAGTGGCCCACCAGCGACGGCACCGCCGAAGAAGGTGAACTGCTTGGCGAGAACACCGCCGCCAGCGAGGGTGACGTGACCTTCGGAATGAAGAACCTGGGTGCCAAGAAGCTGAGCTCCAAGGTCATCCGCGTTTCCAACGAGCTGATGAACGACAGCGGCATCAATATCCAGGCGTTTCTTGCCGGCCGGATCGGTCAGCGCCTGGGCCGCGGCGAAGCTCGATACCTGGTTCAGGGCACTGGCGCCGGCACTCCCGAGCAGCCGAGCGGACTGGAAACCTCAGTAACCGCAACCACTACTGCCGCCAGCTCCAGCGAGTTCACCTGGCAGGAAGTGAATTCGCTGATTCACAGCATCGACCCGGCTTACCGCCGCGCCGCGAACTTCCGCCTCGGTCTCAATGACAACACCCTGAAGATGATGACCGAAATGGAAGACCTGCAGGGTCGTCCACTTTGGCTGCCTGCCGTATCCGGTGCAGCGCCAGCCACGATCCTCAACGTGCCGTACTTCGTTGACCAGGGCATCGCCGACATTGGCGTGAACAATAAGTTCATGTACGGCGGTGACTTCAACCAGTTCGTGATCCGTCGCGTGCGGTACATGGTGCTGAAGCGCCTGGTAGAGCGTTACGCCGAGTTCGACCAGACCGGCTTCCTCGCCTTCCATCGCTTTGACTGCGTGCTGCAGGATGCAGCGGCTATCAAGGCACTGCAGGGCGCTGCCACATAATCCACTGGGCCGCCTGCTGGCGGCCCTTAACTCTTGGGAGCAACCATGCTCGAGCTGGATATTATCAAGCAACACGTCCAGCTTGAGCTGGATTTTGTTGAAGACGACACGCTGCTGGATACCTACTCAACAGCAGCCCAGCGCCTGGTCGAGAACCGAACTGGTCGCACGCTGTACGCCACGGCGGGTGAGATCCCCACCGACCCGGACACTGGCGAGGTGACTGACGAAGACGCCCTGGTGCTGGATGACGACATCACAACCGCAATGCTGCTGCTGATCGGCCACTGGTACGCCAACCGGGAAAGCGTCGTTGTAGGGACCATCACTTCAGAACTACCAATGGCGGTGGATTCGCTAATCCTCCCTTACCGCCACTTCCATTTTGATTAAGAGGATCTTCCCATGGCACGTAAAGCCAACAAGACCCAGCAGGATCAGGCCAACACCCAGCCTGAGGTGAACCCTGAACAGTCGGAACAGGATGAGGCTAAAACTCAGCCAGAGGCTGAACAGGAAAAGTCAGGGGAAGCTGAAAGCACCAGTGATACTGAGCAGAAGCCGCAGCCTGAAAACAAAGCCAACGCCAGAACCAAAGTCCGGATGGTCGATGCAGTCCTGAAGACTCGTCACTGTCGCGGCGGAAACTGCAAGGAAGCCGGCGAGACTATGTCCATGACCCAGGGCGAGTACGACCGCCTGAAGAAGTACGATCGGGTAGAGTGAAATGAGAGCCGGGAAGCTTCGCCACCGCATCAACATTGAACGGCCCGGCCAGACTCAGGACCCAGACACCGGTGAAATGGTGCCCGGCTGGGAGTTGGTGGCTTCGGTGCGGGCAGACAAGCGCCCGTCCAGTGCCCGAGAGTTCAAGGAGTCTCAGGCCGGGCAGTCGGAGATTACCGGCGAATTCCAGATTCGGTACCGCGAAGACGTCGACGCCACCATGCGTATTGTTCACAAGGGCAAGGCCTACAACATCGAGGGCGTGCTCGAGGACGACAAAACCGGCCGGACGCACCTTACCCTGCCCTACAGCGAGGGCGTTAACGATGGCAGCTGATGGCGCGAACTATGATATGAACGGCCTGCCGGAATTGCTTGGCAAGCTGGAGTCTCTGGATTTCGACATCAAGCGCAAGGGTGGCCGCTTTGCTCTCCGCAGGGCTGCTCAGGTTTTGCGAGATCAGGCCCGCGCCAATGCCGAGCGGGTGGATGACCCCCGCACTACGGAAAAAATTGCAGCCAACATCGTGGAACGCTGGTCCGGCCGCACCTTCAGGAAGACCGGCAACATTATGTTCCGGGTCGGGGTGCTGGGTGGCGCCAGGCAATACGCTAATTCCCGGGAGAATGTTCGAAAAGGACGGGCGGGGAAAAGCTATTTGACCGATGGTGACAAAGGCAACCCGGGCGGCGATACCTGGTATTGGCGCCTACTTGAGTTTGGTACCGAACACATGGCTGCACAGCCGATTTTTCGCCCGGTACCGAACCAGGTTGGCCAGCAAGCGACTGACGTCTTCGTGAAGGAATACGGTAAGAGTATCGATCGCGCCCTGAAGCGGGCCAGAAAGAAGGCCGTCAAATGATCTATACCGTCAGTAACACCACCATGGCCGGAAGGCCTGTTAAAGCCTTCGTTAACGGAAATGAGATCCCTGGTGCTTATTATGCGGACACCAATCTCGGAATCCTGAAATTTTGCCCGCAGCCGGCCCGCATCAAGAAGCCCGAGCGAGACCAGGTCTATAGCCGGACACTGCGCGGACACGTCACCGTCGAACCTGTGGAGCGTGATTGATGAACCCGCCAATCTTCCAGGTATGCGCAGCAAATGCCGGAGTAACCGCTCTTCTTGGCACCGGCCCGACTCGGCTATTTCCTTTTGGCAACGCTCCCCAGGGAGTCACCCTGCCATACGCCGTGTGGCAGATGATCTCCGGCCTGCCCGAGAACTACATGGGCCAGACCCCGGATATGGACAGCTTCACGATACAGATCGACGTCTACGCCCGTCGAGGCAGTGAGGCCCGGCAAGTGGCTGAGGCCTTGCGCGATTCAATCGAGCCCCACGCCCACGTAGTAGGCTGGAACGGAGAAAGCACGGACCCGGACACGGGACACAAGCGCTACGGCTTTGACGTGGACTGGCACGTTCCCCGGTAAAGCACCACAAACCCACGAATAGCCCGCCACTGAGCGGGTTTTTTATTGCCTGAAAACTCGCTAGAGGAAACCGATATGTCCAAGTTGACCCAGGGCACCCACGTATTCTTCCTGGATACTTCCGGGGAAACGCCCGAGATCGTGAAGGTGGCGTGCGCCACCAGTTTTAACCCCGGCGGTGATCCCTCCGGTGAACTCGATGATACCTGCCTCGACAGCAATGAAATGGAATACAAGGCAGGCATGCGCAATCCGGGCAGCGCCAGTCTCGGCCTTCGCCCCGATCCCGAGCGAGACAGCCACCTGACCATGTGGAACCTATCCCGCATGAACCCGTCACCAAAACTTGCGTGGGCGGTTGGCTGGTCTGATGGAGAAGTGAAGCCGCGCTTCGGTCAGGGGGTTGATTCTGTGACTGTGGACGCAGGCGGTACCGGCTACGACCAATCCACCACCACCGTCACCTTCTCCGATCCGGAAGACGCTGCCGGCAAGACTGCCACTGGTACCGTGACGGTAGTTGATGGCGCGGTGACCGACATCACTGTCACTGATCCGGGCTCTGGCTACACTGCAGCTCCGACAGTCACCATTAGCGATTCCGGTACCGGCTCTGGCGCTACGGCAACCGCCACTCTCGGGGATTACAGCTTCGTGCTTCCCAATACCCGTACCTGGTTCACCATGGGCGGATACATCTCCGACTTTCCGTTCGACTTCCAGACCAACGCCCTGGTTGAATCAGAGGTCAGCATCCGCCGCACCGGTGGTGCCCGCTGGATCAAGAAAGAGGCCGCTTAATAATGGAACTCTCCATTGATGCACTGAAAGACATGGGCGCCTTCACCGGCGCCCCGGTCGAGAAAGAGATTGTCCTGAAGAAAGACGGCAAGGATGAGAAGACGGCCACGGTCTACGTGCGCAAGCTCTCCTATTACAGCGCTGTCGCGGACATCAAATCCCTCAACGCCAAGTCTGATGCAGTAGCTGCGCGCATTGCCTCCGCCATCTGCGACAAAGAAGGCAAGCCGGTATTTGAACCTGGTGACATCACCGGCGAGGCGGATCCGGATCGTGGTCCTCTCAGCAGAGACATCACGATGGAGCTGCTGCGGGTAATCGGTGAGGTCAACGGAAAAAAGACGAAGAGCTGACCGAAGAGAAGGAGGTCTGGCACGAACTGGTGCTCTGCGGGATTGGCGGCCGGACGATCGCTGAGGCTCAGAAGAACATCAGCTATGTCGAATTCCTGGAATGGGTGCAGTACAGGCGAAAGCGGGGAAGCCTGAACCTGGGCATGAGGGTGGAGCGGGGCTCCGCTCTAATCTCCACCATCCTCTCCAATACCCACCGGAAAAAAGACAGCCAGCCGGTCAGCTTCTACCGATACGCTCCGCACCATGAAGAACCCGTTATATCCATGGAAGAGGCAATGGAAAGCTGGAGATAGGTTGCTAAACTTCGGCCTGAACTCACTGAAAAGGCACGAACATGAAGCACCTTATTTTCGCAGTTGTCCTGGTCCTGTCCGGATGCGCTACGCAGATGGGTAAGCCCATTGATGAAAAGAAGATGCTCGAGCTCACGGAAGGCGAGACGACGAGGCAGGAAGCAATTGAATCCTTTGGCCCGCCAATGAACGTGGTTCAAGGGTCCAATGGAAAGCAGATCATGATGTGGATGCACGGCAACGCCGGCCTCTGGGGTGCTCAGAAAAGTCAGAGCTTGAGCATCACCTTTGACAAGGATGGAGTCATGGAAAGTTACTTCTCCTCCAACTCGCAGCCGCCAAATCGGTAAACACGAAACCCTGAAAGAACCCGCCCAGCTGGCGGGTTTTTTTATACCTGGAGAAAAGCATGGCGCGGAAGTCTCTTGGGGTCTTGACTCTCGATTTAATTGCTAAGGTCAGCGGCTTCGAGCAGGGCATGGATAAAGCCTCTCGGAAGTCGCAGAAGACGGCCAAGGAGATCGAGCGTTATTCCAAAAAGATCGGCGCGGCTTTAACCACTGCCAGCGCCGCCGCAGTCGCTGGCATGGCTGCCCTGGTGGCGTCCACTGCCGAAGGCGCCCGTGAGATCCGCAATATGGCCGATCTCTCAAACGCCACCACGCAGCAGTTCCAGCGTGGCGCCTATGCCGTCCGGCGCTATGGGATTGAGACGGACAAATATGCCGATATTCTGAAGGACGTAAACGATCGGGTTGGAGATTTCATCCAGACCGGTGGCGGCCCTATGGCCGACTTCTTCGAGAAGATTGCTCCCAAGGTAGGGGTTACCGCTGACGAATTCGCTCGTCTATCTGGCCCTGAGGCGCTTCAGCTCTACGTAGACAGTCTTGAAGCGGCCGGGGCATCTCAGCAAGAAATGACCTTCTACATGGAGGCCATTGCATCTGACGCGACGGCTTTGATTCCCCTGCTGCGTGACGGCGGCAAAGAGATGAAGACTCTCGGAGATGAAGCTGAGAGAACAGGGAATGTGTTTTCTGATGTCGAGTTTGAGCAGCTCGAAAGCATCCGCCGCGGGTTCGACGAGCTGAGCGGTGCCGCTACTGGCATGAAAAATGAAATCGCCTTGGCCGCGCTCCCTGCCGTCAATGACTTGATCGACCTACTATCCGACGAGAGCACCCTGGACTCTGCCCGGGCACTGGGTGAAGCCATTGTCACGTCGATGAATTTCGTTATCGAGGCCATCGATGGGGCTGTGAAGGTAACGCAATTCCTGGCGGAAGAAATGGCCGCGTTTGTTCACGGCCCCGCGTTTGATGACATCCCCCGGTTAACCGACAAGCTGGATGATCTCAACGAGGCACTGGAGGAACAAGAAAAACGCCTGAGCAACCTCCGCCAAACACCAAACCTGGTGCCGAAAGAGGTTCTCGCAAACGAAGAGGAACGGCTCAGGCTCATAAAGGAGGAGCAGGAAGCCACTCTGAAACTGATTGAAAGCGCCCGCGAGGCTCAGTCTGCTGAGTTGGGTGCTGGAACTGGTGTCGGCACGGTCGACGTCCCGCCAGGTGGTGACAGTGCTGGCGGCAGCTCCGGGGGCTCAAACATTGGCGCCGGTACCGGGCTTTCTCACTCAGATCAGGAATTGCAGAAGGAGCTTCAGGATCGGCTGAGCACCATTCGCCAGGCATTTGAGAATGAAAAGCAGGAAATCCTGAGGACCTTCAAAGAGCGCAATGAAGAAATCAAAGAACTCGAGGGGGAACCTGTTCTTTCCTCCATGGAGGCTAACTACCTCAGATATCAGAATGAACAGCGGAGGATTGAGCAGCTGAAAGAACTGCGCGAACAGCAGCTGGCGGATCAGAAGGGATATTGGGACGAGTGGCTGGAGTCGGCAAACGAAAACCTTCAGAACTTCGACGAGCTCAGCAAGACGGTCATTGATAACTTCACTACCGGTTTTGGCAATGCGTTCGAGTCTGTCATTTTCGATTCTCAGACCTTGGACGACGCGCTGAAAGGCATCGGTGAAACAATCCTTCGTTCCGTTGTAAACGCGATTGGCCAGATGGCGGCTCAGTGGTTGGCCCTGCAGGCTGTGCAAGCAGTTGTGGGCTCCAGTGCCACTGCCGCCACTGTGGCTCAGGCCGGCATAGCAAGCGCAGCATGGGCTCCGGCTGCGGCGCTGGCATCCCTGGCCACCATGGGCGGCAACGCCGTTCCAGCGGCAACCGCCCTCACAACAACAACCACTCTCGCTTCAGGCCTGGCAATTGCGGGCATGGCTCACGAGGGCATCGACAGCATCCCCAGCGAGGGAACTTGGCTCCTGGACAAAGACGAGCGAGTTTTATCCTCACCGCAGGCCGACAAGCTGGACGCCTTCTTGGCCTCCCAGCAAGGCGGGGGCGGCGGTTCGAACATCAGCGTCAACCTTCACGAAGACGCCAGCAAAGCTGGCCAGGTCGAGCAACGCCAGCGCCCTGATGGCGGTACCGATGTGAACGTATTCGTGTCCGACATCATGAGCAACGGCCCCCGCTCCAAAGCCCTTGAATCAGCATACGGATTAAGGAGGCAGGGCCGATAATGGCAACCACCATCGATTTCCCTGAATACCTGCCCATGCCCTTGCGCGAGGGCTACCAGCTGAACCACGTCTCACCCTTTGCCCGAACCGACATGGCCAATGGCCGCGCCAGGCAGCGCCGGATGTTCACCAGCGTGCCGTCCATGGTGCCGGTGTCGTTCCTGCTCAACGACTCCCAGGCCCAGATATTTCAGGCCTGGTTCAAGTATGAGATCGACGACGGCACCGCGTGGTTCAACTGCAAGTTGGACTCGGACATGGGGCAGAAGGATTACGAATGCCGATTCACAGATATTTACCAGGGCCCGCAGCTGGTCGGCAAGCGATTCTGGCGGTTCACCGCTGAGCTGGAAATTATCGAACGCCCCGTGCTGCCAGAAGACTGGTACCGGAACGGCCTCCAATTCATCGCATATTCATCAATCTTCGATCTCGCCATCAACCGCGAGTGGCTGCAATGAGTGAAGTTTTACGGAAAGCCTATGCCAGCGCCCCGACCGATCAGGCGCTTATCCGGACCCTAGAGATTAGCCCTGCGGGCTCTGAACCTATCCGAGTTTGCGCGGCTTTCGAGGATCTGGATCTGACATTGGATACTGGCGAGACGGTCACATTTCGCGGTACCCACATGGACCTTGCGGAGCCGAGCAAGAACACCAGCGGCCAGCAATCCCTTAAATTCGCATTTGCCAACGTCACCGCAGAAGCACAGGAAACCGTCGAGGCTGCTCTGGAATCAGGCCAGCCGGTAACGGTTACCTATCGGGTGTATCTGTCCAGCGACACCGGCGCCCCTGCGAACAAGCCCTACAGGATGACGATGACTGGCGGAACCTTCGAGGGCCTGATGGTGCAAGTCGAGGCCAGCTATTACGACCTACTCAACACTGCCTGGCCGCGCCTCCGCTACACCGCAGAATTTGCCCCAGGACTTCGATACATATGACGCTGAACGATCTGCTGGAAGTCCCCTATATCGCCAATGGCAGAAGCGCTGATGGCGCTGACTGCTACGGCCTGACCCGCATGGCCCGGGTTTATCTGTTCGGCAAGCCCTGGATGCCAGTACATGGGGCGGTTGAGGGTACCGACAAGAAGGCCCTGACCGGCGCAGTGACTGATGAGGCAGCAAGTTATCGAGAGGTTAATCCCTATCCCGGCGCCGTAGCCACAGCGTGGCGCGGAAAACTTTGCACCCACATTGCAATCGTGGTGGATGTTGATGGCCGCCGGATGATTCTGGAAACCAATGAGCCCGGCAAAGCAGATCACGGACCCCGACTGGTGAACCTGCGGCACTTCGAGCAGCGTTTCGCGAAGGTTGTCTACTATGACGATTAAAGTCTATTCCAGCATCATGCCTTCAGAGCCTGAAGAAATTTATGAGGTGTCTGGCGTTACCGTCGAGGAGTGGATCCAGCAGCTAGCCGGCAAAGACTACCAGCGAGGCGAGTGCCAGCCGGTTTCGTGCTCTATTAATGGTGTGATTGTTAACCCACTGGACTGGCCAAAGGTAATCATTGGCAGCCAGGACGACGTGGAGTTTCGAGTAACCCCTCGAGGCGATGTTCTGAACTTCGCCTTTCCATTCTGGGCGGGCTCTTTTGCTGCCTCGAAAGCCGCAATCAACCTGTTCGCCCCGGACATTCCGGGACAGCAGGGTCGCGGCAACCAAGGCCGGAATCTTTCAGCGGCCGATGCAAAGGCGAACACCGCAAGGCTTGGCGAGGGAGTCCCGGAATGCCTTGGATTTTACATCCGCTACCCGGACTACCTTAACCAACCCCGGCGCTTCTACCAAGACACCAAAACACAAGTGCTGCGGCTCATGTTGTCGGTGGGGGTCGGCGACTACGAGGCAGAATCTGGCAGCGTTAAGATCGGAGAGACCCCAATTAACGATCTTCAAAACGCCGGGTTTCGGATTTACGGACCTGGAGCAGATCTCTCCGGGGAGCCAAACAACGAAAACTGGTTCCCCTCCCCAGAGGTAGGTGCAACCGGTTCGTCCACCGGTATACGCCTGCGCGGACCAACCTATGACGAGCGCACCTATTTTGGTTCGGCTTCCGCCACTGACGACACACTAGCCGGTATCGATGTTGGCGACCTGTGGACTGCAGGGAACACCGGCTCCATTAAAATGACGCAGTCGATAACGGTTAACGATGGCGGTGGCGCTGACACGAGCCCTGACATCTTTGTCGGTAACTTCCAGCACCTTGCTCAGGGCGTCACTGTAAACATTGAGTCCAACGCGGGCGTCAATGGCACCTACGTTGTGAGCACAATCAATACGGAAAAGACCGAGATCACTCTGGAAACAACCGGCGGTAGCCCTGTTGCAGATGCAACGACCGGATCGCGGGCTATGTCGATCGAAAAAGAAGGCACGAAGTATTCCCTTCTCAGCACGGATGGCGCCAGCCAGATTGATGTTGAGCGCATTCTATCGGGCGGCTCCTCTGACCCCGACTGGGACGGCAACCTTCCACAAACCTCGCTGACCGTCGAACTAATCTGGGACGCCGAAACCTTTGTGGCAACCAGAGCCGGCCCTTTCGTTGCGTGCCCATCAGGAGAAGCGACCGACACCGTAGAAGTGGACATCTTCGCGCCACAGGGGCTTGGTGTAATCGATGAGGAGTCCATCAACGCGAGAAGCCGAACTATCCGGATCGAGTGGCGGGCCGTTGGTGATTCCTCGTGGCAGCAACAGACACGCCAGGTAAGTGGCAACACTCGTGACCAACTAGGCTGGACGTTCTCTGTGAACCTTCCATCATCGGTAAGACCCGAAATCCGGGTAAGCCGAATTGGTGGTGAAGACGTTTCAGTCACCTCGCTGGACCGGTTGGAGTTTACCGGACTTCGATCTCGGCTTCCCACGGTGGACAGCTACCCTGGCGTCACCACCATGGCCGTGGACATCATCGGGTCTGACGAGATTTCAAGCCAGTCAAACAACCGGATCAATCTCGAAGTTCTGCGCATGCTTGAGCCAGTCGCTGGCGGAATGGCAACGGCCACCCGATCCATATCCCGTGCCGCGGCTTACGTTGCCCGCACCCTGGGATATGGCACTGACCAGATCGATGTGGACGAGTTCGAGCGCCTCGATGATCTGTGGGCCAGCCGTGGCGATTACTTCGATTACGTTTTCAGCTCTGGCACGGCCAAGGATGCGATCGACACCATCCTGCGCGCGGGCTTTGCCGCCATGACGCTGGACAACGGCGTGATAACCCCGGTACGCGATGAGCCCCGAACCCAGTTTGAGCAAGGGTACAGCCCCGCCAACATGACCGGCCCACTGCAGCGCACCTTCACCGGCAAACAGCCGGACGAGGCCGACGGCGTAGAAGTTGAATTCACCAAGGCCGGCACCTGGACAAAGGAAACCGTTAAGTGTCTTCTTCCCGGGGACCAGAGCATCAAGCTGGACAAGATCAAGCTCGACGGCGTAACCGATGAGACCCGTGCCTGGCGCATTGGTATGAGGCGACGTCGGGTACAGGAATACCGGCGATGGACCTACAACTTCCAGACGGAACTGGATGCGCTTAACTCCAGCTATCTGTCATACGTGCCTCTGATTGACGATATCCCGGGCTATGGCAAGGCTTCCATCATGCAGGCCATTGAGGCGCACGCTGGCGGCGCTCTCGTAACCGTGAATGAACCGATGGAATGGGTGGATGGCGAGAATCATGTAGTTGCGTACCGGGATTCCGAAGGCTATCTGGTAGGCCCATTCTCAGCCGCGCCCGGTGATACCGACTATCAGATCATAGCCGATATTCCTCAGCCATGGCCAGATCTGACGGCCAGGCAGGAACCGCCACATGTGTATTTCGGCACCAGTGCCAAGTGGACATTCCCGGCGCTGATCCAGGACATCACACCAGGTGGAACAAACAGGGTGAGCGCTCAGGCCACGAACTACGACGAACGAGTGTACGCGGATGATGACGCAGCGCCCCCAGCTTAACCGCCGCTAACCGAACACGAACCAACACAGCCCGCCACTGAGCGGGCTTTTTTGGTGCGCCCGGCACGGGCGCACTCCTGGAGGTGGAAGT
>TARA_R110000850_G_scaffold189247_10_pt1 | contig 37568 bp, 36 predicted proteins | sample TARA_R110000850 | Tara Oceans TARA_R110000850 (sample SAMEA4397586) | marine metagenome | biome: Polar Biome; feature: [SRF] surface water layer (ENVO:00010504); material: water (ENVO:00002006), including particulate matter (ENVO:01000060) such as... | depth 5 m
CATCAGGGGATCGCCCATTACAGGGCGTTGGCGTACAAAGGGCTGCGCAGCGCCGCGCATCAAGGTTTGGGTCCGATCCCTGAGCACACTGAGCATGCCAGGACCGGAATCGGAATCGGAATCTTCTTCCCGATCCTCAGGCCTGAGTCGAAGCACCCACTCACCAATTTTCTCGATCACGTGGATCCAGGAGAACATCAGCGCGAGCGGTGTTGCGGCGAGAAACAGGGTCAGCAAGCACAGGCTCGCTCCCAGAGGCTTGACCCACCGCACGACACCAGAACCAATGATTTGCCCGATGATTCCACCGCCGCCCTGCGGGGGATAATCTGGCCATACCGTTGCATGGAGCGCGCAAAGACCGGAGAGCGCCACCAGCATCACCACCCACGCCAAGCTGCGCACGACCGCAGAAACCGGTGACGACCCCTTGGCGCCACGATAAAGCCGCAGCCCTACCAGACAAACCGCGACCGGCAGGAACAGAGCCACATAACCCAGCATGCTGAGCAGGAAGTCCGCCGTCCACGCCCCGACCTGACCAACGAGATTCTGGATCGGCGCACCACTGCCAGAGGAACTCCAGCCGGGGTCGCCGGGATCGAAGCTGATCAGGGCGGCCAACAGAAACAAGGTCAGGCCAATGCTGGCGAGGAGCCCCGTTTCACGTGGGAGTCGTTCAAGCCAGCCGGGTTCGGTAGATTTCGCCAAGATTCTCTGCAAAAGTTGGGGAGTGAAAGAAGACAGAACCTAAACGCGCGACGTTCCGCCTTGGGACGGATTTTTTTCAGGTTCTTCAACAAGATGCCAGCAGCTACCGACTATCGGTTGGCCCCGACCATCGGCGGAAGTATAGCAACGGCACCCTTGAATTCTGCCGATAAGCTCGCATACATATTGCATCTCGAAGATCAAAGCTTCTTCTCACCGGAGACCTGAACATGCAGATCAGACACTTCGTACTGACCCCTGATGGGGGAATTCAGGAGTTCGCAGCTGAACTCGCAGCCGGCGTCGCGTCCGGCGCACGGAAAATGCCCGAATTCGCGGACAGCCGGGTCCGTTACCTGCAAGTCACCGTGGACGACGAGAACCGATCGGAACTGAAGATCCAGACGGCCGGTGCCAGCATCGAATTCGACAGTGACGGCTTGATTGCCCAGGCTCGAGAGCCCGGCAAGGAAGAACAGATCAGCGGCTTTGAACATGATGCTGTCGTACAGTGGGCCATCCGTGACATCCCCAGCGCGGGCCCTGTCTTTCACTAACGGTTTCACCGGAACTGGTCCCGACACTCTCATTTGAATCTGCGTTTCCGCCATGCAGGCAGGCTCAGGGACGTCCCGCCTGAAGACTGGGACCGCGTCTTCGAGTCTGCCTATCCCTTCACCCGTCACGCCTGGCTCTCCAAGCTCGAGGAGCACGGCTGCGTCTGCGAGCAGACGGGCTGGGAGCCGCGTCATCTGCTTGCAGAAGATGCGGATGGCCAGCTGGTGGGAGCCGCCCCGCTCTATCTAAAGCACCACTCCTATGGCGAGTTCGTGTTCGACTTCGCCTGGGCAGATGCCAGTCATCGCATCGGGCAGCGCTACTATCCCAAGCTGCTCAACGCCATCCCTTATGTGCCATCTATCGGCCCTCGTCTGGCCGGCAGCACCGATCAGGTTCGCGCCGCCATGGCTCAGGCTTTGGCTAAGACGGCGCGGTCTGGCGAGACCTCATCGCTGCATTGTCTGTTCGCCAATGACCAGTCTGCTGGAGAGCTGAGAAGCCAGGGCCTGCTGGAACGAAATGACATCCAGTTTCGCTGGACAAACCAGGCTTACGACAGCTTTCACGCCTTTGCCGCCCAGCTAAGCAGCAGCAAGCGCAAGAAGATGCTGCGAGAACGGCGCCGGGTCAGCGAGGCCGGCATCGGATTTGAAGTGGCCCGAGGCACGGAGCTGACGGACAGCGACTGGGATCAGGTCTACCAGCTCTACACCCAAACCTACTATGAGCGCGGGCAGGCGCCCTATTTCACACGCGACTTTCTGGCAGACGCGGGAAACTGCGCCTCATTGGACCTTCACCTGATCTTTGCCGTACACGAGGGTCGGCGGGTTGCCGTCGCCATTACGCTGGTGGGCGGCGACACGCTGTATGGGCGGCACTGGGGTGCGGAGGCTCACTACCACTCGCTTCATTTTGAATGCTGCTACTACCAGGGCATCGAACTGTGCATTGCCAAGGGCCTGAATCATTTCGATGCCGGAACCCAGGGTGCGCACAAACATGGCCGCGGCTTTCTGCCTGAATTGACCCGATCTTTTCATGTGCTGGAAGACGCGCGACTCCATCAGGCCGTGGCCGATTACCTGCAACGTGAACGCGCGGCCGTTGCGGCGAGATTCACTGATTTGGTGCAACATAGTCCCTACCGCACCGCCATGCAGGCGGGCCACGAGTAAGGGTTCAGGGCGATGGACAATCCGATCCGCCTCCACTGGCTGGATCCACGCGATCCGGATCAGGCGTTTCCGCCCGCGCATCAGGCGATGCGTGATCCCAACGGGCTGCTCGCCATTGGCGGTGACCTGTCCGTGGGTCGTTTGATCCGCGCCTATTCCCAAGGCATTTTCCCTTGGTACAACCCGGACGAGCCGATTCTCTGGTGGAGCCCGAATCCACGTGCCGTCCTGATGCCCGAGGAAATGCGGGTGTCGCGATCACTGGGCAAGTCCATTCGCCGCGCAGATTACGCTGTCAGCCTTGATCAGGCCTTTGGCGAGGTGGTGAATCATTGCAGCGGCCCTCGCACCCGGAGCCGCGGCACCTGGCTGGGCTCGGAAATGCGCGAGGCCTATATGCAGTTACATTTGAAGGGCTATGCGCACTCCGTAGAAGTATGGCGTGCCGGAAAGCTGGTGGGCGGCCTGTACGGCGTTGCCTTGGGGCGCGTCTTCTTTGGCGAGTCCATGTTCAGTCTCGCCACTGATGCCTCCAAGATTGCCCTGCACTGGCTGTGTCAGCAGCTGATGAGTTGGGGATTCGGCCTGATCGATTGCCAGGTGGGTTCTGCCCATCTGAGCAGTCTGGGCGCCAGAGAAGTATCCCGCGAACGTTTTCTCAATCTTCTTCGCGAGGCGATCAAGGCGCCGCCGCGAACCGGGCAATGGTGCTTCGACCTGCCCCTGCCCTGTGCCCGAGTGCACATGAGCGTCTGATCAAATGAGCCATCACGTTCGACTCTTCCTATCGACTGAGCATGCCTGCGGCTATCTTCCCGCGCGCTCCGCACGCAGCCTGTTCGTGGACCCGGACTACGCATTGGATGAGCATCGCTACCAGGGTTTGCTCGAGCAGGGATTTCGACGCGGCGGCAACCACGTCTATCGACCGCGCTGCGAAAGCTGCCGCGCCTGCATTCCGGCTCGTGTGAAAGTCGACGCGTTCAAACCCTCACGACCACAGCGCCGTTGCCTGAGTCGCAATGCCGACCTGGAACTGAACATTCGCCACGACATCACCGACCAGCAGTTCATGCTCTACCAGCGCTATCTGCGTGCAAGGCACGACGGCGGCGGCATGAATCCGGAAGACAAATCCGGCTTTCACAATTTTCTGAACTGCGGCTGGGGCGCGACCGAATTCTGGGAGTTCCGCGCCGAGGGTGAAATGCTCGCCTGTGCGGTGGTCGACCGGCTGCCGGATGCACTTTCCGCGGTCTATACCTTCTTTGAACCCGATGCCTCGGCCCGCAGCCTTGGCACCTATGCCGTGCTCAGGCAGATCGAGGAAGCCGCGACAGAAGGACTGCCGTACGTTTATCTGGGATATTGGGTGCCGCAAAGCCCCAAAATGGATTACAAGAAGAAATTCAGGCCGCTGGAAGTGCTGGGTGTGCGTGGCTGGACAGCACTTGACGACATATCCTGAGTTTTCGAAAACATCGCCTGCCCCTGAAAAACAAGCCTATTACTGCATGCCAGGCAGGCACGGAGCCCGCATTTCCAGTGGTCTCAGCTTGCCGACGTGTGCCTCAGCCCGGATAATGCCCGCCCTTTGCAACCCGCAGCAGGCAGTATGGCTAAAGAAGACCACATCGAGATGCCCGGCATCGTGGCAGAAACCTTACCTAACACCACGTTTCGCGTGAAGTTGGAAAACGGGCACGTTGTGACCGCTCATATCTCAGGCCGGATGCGTAAGCACTACATCCGAATTCTCACCGGTGACAAGGTGACAGTTCAGCTTACGCCCTACGATTTGAGCAAAGGTCGCATCACCTTCCGCGACAAGTAAGCAATAGCGCTTCAGGCGCTGACGCCAGCGAAGCGTCGTCATCCACGACGCTTCGCCAGAGCCATATCTACCGCCGGTTTCAGGCGGTTTCGAGAGACGCCGATTTTTCGCGCGTATCGAATTCCAGCACGATCTTGTCATCCTTGACCGTGACACGAACCTTGCCCCCGCCGGACAACTTGCCAAACAGCAGTTCCTCGGCAAGCGGGCGCTTCAGGTTGTCCTGAATAACACGCTCCATCGGTCGTGCCCCCATCTTGACGTCATAGCCGCGCTCGCCCAGCCAGTCGCGTGTGTCGTCATCAATCTCGAGCGACACACCCTTCGCGCCCAGCTGCTCTTCCAGCTGCAGCAGGAACTTATCCACCACCCGCGAAATTTCGGCCTTGCCGAGCGCCGCAAACGGAACAATCGCATCCAGACGATTGCGGAATTCTGGCGTGAACATCTTGCGAATAACCTCAAGCGCGTCAATCGCGTGATTCTGTTCTGAAAAGCCCATGCTGCGGCGTGATGATTCTTCTGCGCCGGCATTGGTGGTCATGATCAGGATCACATTACGGAAATCTGCCTTGCGCCCGTTGTTGTCCGTGAGCGTGCCGTGGTCCATGACCTGCAGCAGCAGATTGAAAACATCCGGGTGCGCTTTCTCGATCTCGTCGAGCAACACGATGCAGTGCGGGTGCTTGATCACACCTTCAGTCAGCAGACCGCCCTGGTCAAAGCCGACATATCCCGGAGGCGCGCCAATGAGCCGCGAAACGGTATGGCGCTCCATGTACTCGGACATGTCGAAACGGATCAGTTCAATCCCCAGCAACTGGCTGAGCTGACGGGTTACCTCGGTCTTGCCCACACCTGTAGGTCCGGCGAGTAGGAAATTGCCAATCGGCTTATCGGGATTACCGAGTCCGGAACGGGCCAGCTTGATGCTGGACGTCAACTGGTCAACCGCATCGTCCTGGCCAAAGATCACCAACTTGAGATCGCGATCCAGCGTTTCCAGCCGATCTCGATCATTGCTCGACACCGCACGTGGCGGGATGCGCGCAATCTTGGCAACGGTTTCTTCGATGTCTCGGGTCTGTACCGTCTTGCGCCGCTTAGACTCTGGCAACAAGCGCAGGCGCGCGGCCGCCTCGTCAATCACGTCGATCGCCTTGTCAGGCAACAATCGATCTGTGATGTGACGTGCTGACAACTCCACTGCCGAGCGTAGCGAGCCGCGGGTGAACTGCACGGCGTGGTGCTCTTCAAAGCGGGAGCGCAAACCTTCCAGAATCTTGACCGTGTCCTCAACGCTGGGCTCGGTAACATCAATTTTCTGGAATCGGCGTGCCAGCGCGCGATCTTTCTCGAACACGCTGCGATATTCCTGATAAGTGGTTGATCCCAGGCAGCGCAGAGTGCCGTTGGCAAGCAAAGGTTTGAGCAGATTGGAGGCGTCCATGACACCGCCACTGGCAGCGCCGGCGCCGATGATCATGTGAATCTCGTCGATAAACACGATGGCACCGGGCTGCTGCGCCAATTCCTGCATGACCGACTTGAATCGTTTCTCGAAATCACCGCGGTATTTGGTACCCGCAATCAGGCTGCCGAGGTCCAGCGAGTAGACGACAGCATCGGTGATCAGATCAGGCACCTTGCCTTCCACAATCAACCACGCGAGACCCTCGGCAATTGCCGTTTTGCCGACACCGGCTTCGCCTACCAGCAACGGATTGTTCTTGCGTCGACGGCAAAGGGTCTGCATCACCCGTTCGATTTCCTGCTCGCGGCCGATCAATGGGTCGATCTGGCCTTGCGCGGCCCGCTCGTTCAGGTTAACGGCAAACTGCTCCAGAGCCGTCTTGCCCTGAGCTTTGGCGTCGTCCTTTTCTTCGCTATCCACAGCACCTTCAGGAGCCTGCGCGTCGGATTCGCCATTCTTGGAAATACCGTGCGAGATGAAATTGACCACATCAAGGCGGCTCACGCCCTGTTCTCCCAGCAGGTACACCGAATGGGTGTCCTTTTCCGCAAACATGGCAACCAGCACGTTGAGCGTGGTGACCTGCTTCTTGCCGGCCGCCTGCACGTGATAGATCGCGCGCTGCAGGACGCGCTGGAATGACAGGGTGGGCTGAACTTCAGTCTGCTCTCCACCGGGAGTCGCGTGGATGTTATTGGCAATGTAGTCGCGCAGGAGTTGCTCCAGTTTCTCCAGGTCCGCGCCACTGGCGTTCAGGACTTCGGAAACATTGGCGTCGGACAACAGCGCCAGCAACAGGTGTTCTACGGTCAGCAGCTCGTGTCCCTCGCCGCGCGCAGCGAGGAAGGCGGCGTCCAGCGCTTTCTGCAGTTCGTCAGACAACATGGTTGGCTCCGGTAAGTTCCAGGCAATGGTGCATCAGGTCTTTTCCAACACGGTCAACAAAGGATGCTGATTCTCCCGGGCAAAGGCATTGGCCTGTGCCGTCTTGGTCTCCGCAATCTCCGCGGGGTAGATTCCAGCCACGCCGCGGCCCTTGGTATGCACATGCAACATGATCTGCACCGCCGATTCCCGCGTGTGGTGAAAAAACTGTTGCAAGACCTGGACCACGAATTCCATGGGCGTAAAGTCATCATTGACCACAACCACCTTGTACAGCGGCGGCTGCTTTGTCTTGGGCTTGTCCGCCTCGACCACCTGGTCGTTCTGCGAACCGCCTCGAATTCGATAATCAGAATCTTCGCTCATGGGTATCAGTCTAGCGCGGGCCGGAAACCTCCGGGAGCCCTCAGATGTTGAGCCATAATGATGCGCCTGATTGCGCTCAATTCAAGTCCGGTGGCACCAGTGCCGACAATCAGCTGACGAACGCTTCATGATCCAGACAGCTGCTGCCAGACAGACTAACTGCCCCCAACTCACTTGGCCTAAACGGCAAATTGCTTCGCTATCCAAGCAGCGCATCTCATACTGCTGATTGGGCTCCAGACTGTGACCGCCAGCTTGCGCAACGGTTCCGCGGCCTGGGTGCAGGTATGCGGCGCGCAAGCTGAACAAACGGACCCGGAACCATGAACTTCCTATTGCGAAGCTTGTTGATCGCCCTGGCCAGCCTGGCTCTGCTGACCGGCATCCAGGTGCCAGGTTTCGTGGACCAATACGCAAAGCGCGTTGACGCGCATCTGATTGAAGCACGGCACAACTTCCGCCCCTTTCAGCGGATCGCCGACCAATATCACCAGGGCTCCATCGAGAAGCTGATCGAAAGGCACCAGCGCAGTGACGATGACACGTTTCGCGCCGAAGCCAGCGCCATTCAACAGATGCGTGACCGCGTTCGCGACCTGCAGCGTCAAGCGCTCGCGCTGGAGACAGACCTCGCCCACAGGGTCATGTGGATGGCGACGGACGCAGACCGCGAGATTCTCGACGAAACCCGGCGCAGCTACAGTTTCGGCATCGTTCTCGACCGCACGACCGTGATATTCGGTATCGTTTGCATGGTGCTTGTGGTGCTGCTGATGGAAGGTCTCGGTGGCCTGCTACGTGCCCTCAAGCCCCGCCAGAATCAGTTGTTCAAATAAGATTTCTTCTGCGGGCTAAACCGTCAGGTGCTTTCGCACCATGTCGTCACTGAGCTGCGCGATTTCACCACCGGCAACGCACCGGCCTTTATCCATGATCCTGAAATCACTGGCCACGCGCCGTGCAAATGGAAGCTTCTGCTCAACAATGAGAACCGTCAGTCCGGTTTCCTCGTTCAACCGCAGGATCAGGTCGCCAATTTCTCGAACGATATTCGGCTGAATGCCTTCGCAAGGTTCATCCAGAATCAGCAGTCTTGGTTGCAACAACAACGCGCGACCGATCGCCAACTGCTGTTGCTGCCCGCCAGACAGATCGCCGCCACGGCGACGCAGCATTTGCTTGAGGACCGGGAAAGTCGTGTAGACCCGCTCGAGCGCATCATCAGGGCGGTCACGCTTGGCGAACAGGCCCATGCGCAGATTCTCTTCGACGCTAAGTTGCGAAAAAATTTCGCGCCCTTGCGGCACGTAGCCAATTCCCAGGGTAGCGCGCGCTTCTGCGGCTTTTTTTGCAAGATCCTCCCCATCGAACAGGATCTCTCCGCTAGCCGCTGGCACCAGGCCCATGACGCATTTGAGCAAGGTGGTCTTGCCCATGCCATTACGGCCCATGAGACAGGTACGCGACCCAGCAGGAATGCTCAGGTCAGCATCCCACAGCGTATGACTGCCGCCATAGAACTGGTTGAGCTTGTTGACCTCGATAGTCGCTTTGCTCATGACATCCGTTGACGAGTCAGTCACCTAGATACACCTCGATTACCTTGGGGTCGTTCTGTACTTTGGCCATGGAACCTTCGGCCAATACCGAACCCTGATGCAGAACCGTGACCGTGCGTGCGATCGAACGAACAAAATCCATGTCGTGCTCCACCACAACGACCGAGTGCTTGCCCGCCAGCGAAGTCAGCAATTCGGCGGTGCGCTCGGTTTCCTGAGGCGTCATGCCAGCCACAGGCTCGTCCACCAGCAACAGATCCGGGTCCTGCATCAGCAGCATGCCAATCTCCAGCCACTGCTTCTGGCCATGAGACAGGCCGCCCGCGCGAGTGAATCTGAGATCTTTCAGACCGATGGTCTCCAGTACCTCATCAATGCGGATGCGTTGCGCAGGCGTGAGCCTGGCAAACAGCATCTTCCAGACTGACTTGTCGCAGGCCATCGCCAGCTCCAGATTCTCGAAGACGCTGTGCTCCGAGAATACCGTTGGCTTCTGGAACTTTCGCCCAATGCCAGCCTCCGCAATTTCTGGTTCATTCATGGTCAGCAAATCAACGGTCTGACCAAACCAGGCTGAACCCTCATCGGGTCGGGTCTTGCCGGTGATGACATCCATCATCGTCGTCTTGCCCGCTCCGTTGGGGCCAATAATGCAGCGTAGCTCACCGGCCTTGACGTACAGCGACAGATTATTGAGCGCACGGAACCCATCAAAGGAAACCGTGATGCCCTCAAGATAAAGAATGACGTCGTGCGACAAATCGAGCTTGGGCGGCCCCGAGCTGCCGCCTCTACGTTCCAGGACACGACCAATGCCCTGTGTCAGGCGACCGACACTGCCCATGCTGCCACTTGAACTATGTGCCGTCATGAGCTGGCCTGCGCAGTCGTCGCATTGCGACGTCGTTCCTGAATCTGACCCAGCAGACCTACGATTCCACGCGGAAGGAACAAGGTCACCAGCAGGAACAAGGCTCCCAGCGCGTAAAGCCAGGCATCGGGCATCGCATCGGTGAGAACCGTCTTGGCATAGTTGACAAGCACTGCTCCCACGACCGCGCCGTAGAGCGTGCCGCGACCGCCCACCGCCACCCAGACCACAATCTCGATACCGTTGATGGGGGCAAATTCGCCGGGGTTAATGATTCCCACCTGCGGCACATACAGTGCGCCTGCGACCCCGGCCAGCATCGCTGAAAACGTGAACAACCAGAGCTTGTAGTTTTCTACCCGATACCCGATGAAGCGTGCACGACTTTCCGCGTCACGAATGGCCTGCACGACGCGCCCGAAGCGCGATCTCACGATGGCCCTGCACGTGAAATAGCCCAAACCCAGCGCCACGCCGGTCGCTACAAACAGACCGATACGCACGCCGGGCAAGTTGAGATCGAAGCCTACGATCTCCTTGAAATCGGTCAGTCCGTTGTTGCCGCCAAACCCCATCTCGTTGCGAAAGAACGCCAGCAACAGCGCATAGGTCAGGGCCTGGGTAATGATCGAGAGATATACGCCGGTGACCCGAGAACGAAATGCCAGCCATCCGAATACATAAGCAAGCAACCCCGGCACCAGCAACACCATGATCATGGCAAACCAGAACATGTCCATGCCGTGCCAGAACCAGGGCAGTTGGTCCCAATTCAAAAAGACCATGAAATCCGGCAAGACCGGATCTCCATAAACCCCGCGCGAACCGATCTGTCGCATGAGGTACATGCCCATGGCATAGCCGCCAAGCGCAAAGAAAGCGGTATGTCCCAGACTCAGAATGCCGCAGTATCCCCAGATCAGGTCCACGGCGATGGCCAACAATGCGTAACACATGTATTTGCCGATCAAGGTCACGCTATAACCGCTCAGATGCAGCGCGTGTCCCTCTGGCACCAGCAGATGGAAGATTGGCACCAGCACGCAGACGGCGAGCAGGACAGCCCCGAATATGCCGCTGGGTCGATCCAGGCTGGTGAGCGCAGACCACAGCGTCAAACTAGATTCATTCATTGCGTTCGAGTTCATGATCAATGCCCCTCCGCCGCGCGGCCTTTCTGCGGGAATAACCCGCTGGGCCTGCGTTGAATGAACAGAATCAGGGCAACCAGCACCAGGATCTTGGCGAGCACCGCGCCCGCAGCCGGCTCCAGCAGTTTGTTGATAACACCCAGCGACATGCCGCCAATCAGCGTGCCCCAGAGGTTTCCGACGCCGCCAAACACCACCACCATGAACGAATCAATGATGTAGGCCTGCCCCAGATTGGGGCCCACATTCGTCAGCTGCGACAGTGCCACGCCGGCAATGCCCGCAATGCCGGCGCCTAGGCCGAAGGTTGCAGCGTCTACCCAGCTGGCGCGCACGCCCATCGCACGCGCCATGGCACGATTCTGCGAAACGGCCCGCACTTTCAGCCCCAGCGAGGTACGTTTGAGAATCATCAGCAGCGCGGCGAATACCAGAAGCGCAAAAATCAGGATGTACAAGCGGTTCAGGGTCAGCGACAGCGCGTCATTGATCTGCCAGACGCCGCTCATGAAATCAGGGATCGATACCGGTCGGTTATTCGGAGAAAAGACGCTCCGCACGAGCTGCTGCAGGATCAGCGACAGACCAAACGTCGCGAGTAGCGTTTCCAGCGGTCGCCCATACAGAAAACGCACGATGCTGCGTTCAATGGCAACGCCAAAAAGCCCCGAGACCAGAAATGCCGCAGGAACTGAAAGCACCAGTGCCAGCGCCGTGTTGTCCGGCAACAAAAGCTGCATCACGTAGGCGGTGTAGGCCCCCAGCATGATCAGTTCGCCGTGCGCCATATTGATCACGCCCATCACTCCAAAGGTGATGGCAAGGCCAATCGCGGCCAGTACCAGAACAGAGCCCAGGGACAGACCAAAAAAGATGGTTTCAATGCCGCCGTAAATCGAGCGCCAGAAGTCGATCTTGGCAATGGCCTGACTCGCCGCCTTGCGCACTCGCTCATCCGGCTCCAGATAGTTGCCGTCTTGTGACTGCTCGAGCAGTTGGCTGAGCTGATTATGGGCGTCGGTGGAAACCTCACCTTCCAACGCTCGAATGGCTGACAGTCGCGTCTCTACATCCGAACTTTCAAGATCAGAAAGTGCGATACCGGTCTGCATGGCTCGACGCACCTTGTCACTGCTCTCGATACTCAGTCGCTCACGAAACGCAGCGATCGTTGCGTCATCAAGATTGCGCATGGACTCTGTCACCGCCGCCAGTCGAACGTCCACGTCTTTATCGTTCAGATCAATCTGGGCGATGAGGCCTTTCAATGCTTTTCGCAAGGCATTGTTCGTTCTGATCGACTTGAGATCAGACTTGCTTGAAGTGCCCAGTGCGCTCAGGTCTGCCGGCAGCACCAGTTCAAAGACGCCCGGTTCATCTGTGCTTTCCTGCGCAATCACCACCTGATCATCTGACGTACGCAGGTACAGATTCCGCTGCAGAAATGCATCAAGGACTGCCCGTGAGGACGGGTGCCCTGACTGACTGATCTGCACCGCGATTTTCTTTTTGGCCGGGAATCCAGCCGATGCCAGTGGCGCCAGCAGCTGATCAAACTCTGACGCTTCTACTGCCGTGTCTGGAGTGGCATCCTGGCTCGACGTCGCCTCTTCGGCCCAGGCCGCAGGCAAGACGCAAACCAGCAACATGCAAAACGCGACCAAGCCTTTGCTCATCGGCAAAACAATCCCGGATAGAAAGTCTCTTTCGGAGGTCACAAAAATGCCCCGTTCATCATGAGTCGCATCGCATCACCCCGGTGTGAATCGACGATCCTCGCCGTTCTTGAAACAGGCAGCGCAGTGCCTGATCCCCCTTGAACATCTCAATAGCAATTTTCTCGCCGTAACCGGCGCGGCCCACAGACATCCGGGCCGCGCCGATCCACTAGCTCAGCACTTGCTTACTCGTAGTTCTGCCCCGAGCACTTCTTGGTCTTGGTGTTGTAGTTGCCACACTTGAGGTCAACCCAGTCCGCTTCGATGTCCTTCGAACCTGGCAAGTGATCACTCCAGGCGTCACCCGGTACTTCCGATTCGGTCTGCCAGACCACGTCGAACTGACCGTCTTCACGTACTTCACCGATGTAGACCGGCTTGGTCAGGTGGTGATTCGGCAGCATCTTGGCGGTACCACCGGTCAGGTTCGGCACCTCCAGCCCAATGATGGCGTCGGAGACCTTGTCCACATCAACACTCTTGGCCTTCTCTGCAGCAGCGACCCACAGTTTGAAACCGATAACGGTTGCTTCCATCGGGTCATTGAAGGTGCGTCCCGGCTTGGTGAATGACTGCCAGGTCTTGATGGCCGCTTCGTTTTCCGGAGAGCTGATGGACTGGAAGTAATTCCAAGCCGCGAGATGCCCGACCAGAGGCTTGGTATCCAGGCCTGCCAACTCTTCTTCGCCCACTGAGAAGGCGACAACCGGAATGTCTTCGGCCGAAATTTTCTGATTGCCGAGCTCCTTGTAGAAAGGAACGTTGGCATCACCGTTGATGGTCGATACCACGGCAGTCTGCTTGCCCGCGCTGCCGAACTTCTTGATGTCAGACACGATCGATTGCCAGTCTGAATGACCGAATGGCGTGTAGTTGATCATGATGTCTTCTGCTGCCACGCCCTTGGCCTTGAGGTAGGCCTCAAGAATCTTGTTGGTGGTACGCGGATAGACATAGTCCGTGCCGGCGAGCACCCAACGCTCAACGCCGACTTCGTTCATCAGGTAATCCACAGCCGGGATCGCCTGCTGATTAGGTGCAGCACCGGTGTAGAACACGTTCTTGGAAGACTCTTCTCCCTCGTACTGAACGGGGTAGAACAGCAGGCCATTGTTCTTCTCATAGACCGGCAGCACGGACTTGCGGGACACCGATGTCCAGCATCCGAAGGTAACGGCAACCTTGTCCTTGACCAGCAACTGTTCTGCTTTTTCAGCAAACAATGGCCAATTGGAAGCCGGATCAACAACCACTGCTTCCAGCTTCTTGCCCAGAACACCACCCTTCTTGTTCTGCTCGTCAATCATCATCATGACGGTATCTTTCAGAGTGGTCTCGGATATCGCCATGGTGCCGGACAGCGAGTGCAGAACGCCCACTTTGATCGTGTCTGCGGCTTGCGCCGCCCAGGATGAAGCCAAAAGGCCAAACGCGCCGATACTGGCCGCAATGGTGTGTTTCGTTCCCCTACGCAGTTTCATGTGTAACTCCTTGCCGTGAAATTTGGATTGAATCTTTCCTGTACGGATTGCTCCTCACAGGCCCCGCTGAATGGATGCTTGCCTGGAACCCGGCCTTCGATACTTTGATGAGTTGCGCGCATCACGCATCGGCCGGCGTCATACCGGCCCTACCCTTGTTGATGGCCACTGTGGTCGCCGCAGTTCGCGTCTCGACATTGAGCTTCACGAAGATGTGCTCCAGGTGCTTGTTCACCGTCCGCGGACTCATTTGCAGAACCGAACCCACATCCGAATTGGTTTTGCCGAGCGCAACCCAATACAGCACCTCCGCCTCTCGCGGGGTCAGCTTGAGTGCACGGACCAGTGCCTCGGGCTCGGGCACATGCGCGCGCATCTGAATCAGAAGACGTTCGTCACCACCGCGTGACTCACCAAGCCGGCTGAATACCAACTGCTGCGACGCGACGGAAAGATTGACGCTGGGCTCCAGCGCCTTACCCATCCATTGCCGTAGCTGCTCTGGCAGGCGTCCGTCGTTTTCCAGAATGTCCTGCAACCATCGGCGTGCCAGCGGTGTCGCCCAGCGCACGCGACGCTCTGCATCGACTGCCACGATGGCATCGCCTGCGGCATCCGCCGCCTGCTGCGACTCGGCCATGGCCATTGCATTACTCAGGTGTGCTGCAATCCGAGCAAGGACTTCCTGTGTGCGGATCGGTTTGGTGACGTAATCCGCGCCGCCACATTCAAACCCGCGCACCACGTGATCACTTTCGCTCAGCCCGGTCATGAAAATCACCGGAATATGCCGCGTCACGATGTCCGCTTTCAGGCGCCGGCAGGTTTCGAAACCGTCCAGGCCTGGCATCAGTGCATCCAGCAGTATCAGGTCGGGTGGCGAGAGCTGCGCGCTCTCAATCGCCCGTGCACCACTGGTGGCCACGCGTACCGAATAGCCCGCCTGCTCGAGAGCGTCATGCAGCACCGCAAGATTGGCCGGCACGTCGTCGACGATCATCAAGGTCGCATCGTGTGGCGGCTTCATTGGACCTCCGCCAGCAAACGCATGTACTCAGGAATCTCGAAAGCTTTCACCTTTTCGCGCAGCGCGGCCGTGAAGGCAGCATTGCGCTCATCCATTGCGTCAATCTCGTCGAGCAGATCAAGAATGCCCCGCACATGGCCGAGTTCGCCCAGTTCGCGAAGCTTTCGAAGTTCTGCAGAATCCGGTGCAGTGGATATTTGCGGCCTGGCAGGCGCGTCGGCAGCGGGCTTGTAAGTTTCAGGTCCGGCTTCAATCCAGATCAGGTTCAGTGCCAGTCGAATGCGTTCCATCAGCTGATCGACATGCACCGGTTTGACCAGAAAATCCTGCGGCACGATGCCGGCACTGGCGCCGTGATTTTTTTCGAAGGCATCTGCGGAAATCACGACGATCGCAAGGTGCTGCCGATAGTTGGCGCGTAGCAAACGCGCAGTTTCCCAACCATCCATACCGGGCATGCCGATATCGAGCAGGACCAGATCAGGTTGAACTTCGCCAACCAGCTGCATGGCTTCGATGCCAGACCCTGCCTGGCTGATCTCGAATCCAAGCGGCAGCAGCAGGCTCGCCAGGAACTGTCTATCCACCACGGAGTCATCGACGATCAACACGCGCTTTCGCGGTCCCGCGTAAGCCGCGATATCGATACGCGGCGTATCCGTGCTGGGCTTGGGCTGACGAACCTCAGGGAGAAACAAGCGAACGCTAAACAGGCTGCCGTGTCCGACTTCGCTCTGCGCCGTCATTTCGCCGCCCATGAGATTGGTCAGCATGCGCGCAATGCTCAGGCCAAGACCGGTGCCACTTTCGGAGGTTACCGATGCACTGGCGCCACGCTCGAATGGCAGGAAAATCCGCTCAAGCTCATCCGCCGAAATTCCTGCACCCGAATCCCGAATCTCAAAAATGACGATCTCGTTTCGTGCCCGCACGCGCAGGCTGACCGTGCCGCGCTCGGTGAACTTGACGGCATTTCCAAGAATATTGATCAGGATCTGGCCGAGTCTTTTCTTATCGGCGCGGATCACCCGTGGCAGCCGCCCCTGAGTGTCGTAGTCAAACGCTATGCCCTTGTTCTGCGCCTGCAATCGGAACATGCCCACGATCTGAGACATGAACTCGACAAAGCGCAGTTCCTCGTTATCCAGCTGCAGCTTTCCGCTCTCGATCTTGGCCAGATCCAGCAGCCCATCGACCAGGGATGCCAGATGTTCGCTGCTGCGTCGGATGACAGTCACCGCATCGCGCCGATGTTCCGGAATTTGCGGGTCGTACTCCAGGATCTGGGCGTAACCCAGAATGCTGTTCAGTGGCGTGCGAAGTTCGTGGCTGATACCAGTGACATAGCGGCTCTTGGCCTGATTGGCCTTGTCCGCAGTCTGCTTGGCGGCCTGCAGCGCAGCATCGGTCTTCTTGTGCGCTTCGATTTCGCGCATCAGCAACTGAGTCTGTCGATCGGTCTCCTGCTGAGCGACGCGACGACTCTCCGCCGTGAGCACCACCCACCAGGTGCCAACGCCCAGCCCCAGCATCAACACGCCATACAGTGTCAGGAGGCTGGACTTCAGATTGGATGCGAGTTCAGGCGCCTCGCCCGCCTGGAAGATGTAGACAAATCCAAGCACCATCGCCAGGGCCATCGCCGCTGACACGAAAATCATCAGGAAGCGGCCCAGCTTGGAATGGAACTGCTGCAGCGATACACCCGGCAACAAGCGTTCTGCGGTGCTTGCCACCTGGTCGCTCAGATTGGCGCCGGGTTTGCAGGCATCGTGGCAACGGGCATCGAGAGAGCAGCAGAGTGAACAGATCGGGCCGCGATAAGCCGGACACAGTGCCATCTCCTCCGTCTCATAGGCTTTCTCGCAGATCGAACAACGCCGCGGCTCAGCCTCTGTGGCCAATAACGCGCTTGAATCGCGCGCAATGTAGTAGCGCCCGCCGGTCATCCACGCAATCAGCGGTGCACAGGCAAATGCGGTGACCAGTGCGATGAACGCCGAGAAGGCCTGCGCGTGCGCACCAAAAAATCCTGCGTAGGCGGCCACCGAGATCAGCGAGGCAATCACCATGCTACCGACCCCTACGGGGTTGATGTCGTACAAATGCGCACGCTTGAATTCAATCCCTTTTGGCGACAGACCCAAGGGTTTGTTGATCACCAGATCGGCCACCAATGCACCCACCCATGCGATGGCGATATTCGAATACAGGCCCAGCACTTTCTGCAGCGCAGCAAAGACGCCGAGCTGCATCAGCAGCAGGGCGATTAGCACATTGAAAACGACCCAGACCACGCGACCCGGATGGCTGTGCGTCACGCGAGCAAAGAAATTGGACCAGGCGAGCGAACCGGCATAGGCATTGGTCGTATTGATCTTGAGTTGCGAGAGCACGACCAACAGCGTCATCGCGATCAGAGCCAACTGCGGCGAGTCGAACACAAAGCCGAAGGCGGTCAGATACATCGTCGCCGGCTCCATCGCATTGTGCGCGGGCACCATTGCCTTCACCGCGACAAAGGCCAGCAAGGCGCCGCCCAGCATGCGCAGCGCACCAAAACCGATCCAACCGGGCCCGGCGATCAACAAGCTCGCAATCCAGCTCTTGCGATTCTCTCGCGTCTTTTTGGGCAGGAAGCGCAGGAAATCGATCTGCTCGCCCACTTGCAGCACCATGGACAACACCAGGCTTGCGGCGGCGCCAAACATGAGCAGATCAAATCCTGCGCTGCCCTGCCCCACGTACTGCTTCAACTCGCCGACAAGCTCCGGCGAACGCGCAAAGACGAAAATGTACGGCGTGACCAACAGCAGCAGCCAGAGCGGCTGTGTCCAGGCCTGAAAGCGATTGATCAAGGTGATGCCGTGCGTCACCAGCGGGATCACCACCAGAGCACTGATCAGGTAGGCCACTGTCAACGGCATGTTGAAGCACAGCTGCAAGGCCAAGGCCATGATCGAGGCTTCAAGCGCGAAGAAAATGAACGTGAAGGAGGCGTAGATCAGCGAGGTGATCGTGGAGCCGATGTAACCAAACCCCGCGCCCCGCGTCAGCAGATCCATGTCCAGGCCGTACTTGGCGCCGTACCAGCTGATGGGCAGGCTCACCAGGAAAATGACCGAACTGGCAAAAACGATGGCCCAGAACGCATTGGTAAAGCCGTAACTGAGCAAAATGGCTGCGCCAACTGCTTCCAGCAGGAGGAAGGCGATGGAACCAAACGCCGTATTGGCGACCCGCAATGGCGACCACTTGCGAAAGGAATGCGCCGTGAAGCGCAGCGCATAGTCCTCCATGGACTCGTCCGCCACCCAGGTGTTGTAGTCACGCCGCACCTTGACGATCCGCTGGATAGGCGGATCGTCATCGGGTCGGGCAGCATTAGCGGTGACTGGCGGCATGCAGTTGATCTGAACTCGGGCACATTCCCGGACTGGGATGACCCAGCGCAATAAGCGGGCCGGAGCCAGCTACCAGGGCTACGTCAATCAACGTATGCGGGCATCCGCTTGGCAGTGGCGTAATCTTTGCGCAATCCTGTTCCACGCAGCGCCAGTGGCCTGCTCCTCAGCAATCAGACGCATGCCAGACGGCGGACCCACAACGCAGAACACTGAATGTCGCAAGGCAAACCCGCTTTCATCGCGGGAGTGGAAGGCTCGCCTGGCCATCCGAATTGCCAAACGGGGGCAGCGCACCATCGTCGAGCACGCGCACCACTTTGGACCATTGCGCATCCAGAAGGCCCTGTACCCCGATACCTCCGGGCAAATGGACCTGCTTCTGCTTCACCCGCCCGGCGGTATCGCCGGTGGCGACCAACTCTCCATCAACATTGATGTGGGCTCAGGCGCGCACGCGCGGATCAGCACACCCGGCGCTGCCAAGTGGTACCGCAGCGGAGGGCATCCGGCAGGCCAGACAGTTGCGCTCAATCTTCAGGGCGGCTCGGTGCTTGAGTGGCTACCGCAAGAGGCCATCATTTTTGACGACGCCGACGTCAGATCGGAAACGCGCATTGACTGCGCCGACGATAGCCGCGCCTGCGGCTGGGATATCTGGATGCTCGGACGAAAGCGGTCCGGCGAGCACTTCTCCAGCGGCGAAATGCGTCAGCACACGCGCCTTTATCGCGAGCAGACCCTGCTTTGGAGCGAACGTGTGCGCCTGGCAGCCGACGATCCGCTCAGGACCTCTGCCCTGGGATGGAACGGCGCCAATGTGCATGGCAATTTCTGGGCGCTGGGCCTGCCCCTGGACGAATCCCTTCTGCAGTCCTGCCGCGAAATTCGTCGCGATGGCGTGCATCTGGGCATCACACGCTTCGATCATGGCCTATGGGTTGCAAGAGCCCTGGGGCATTCCGCGGAATCGGTTCGAGCGGCGCTCACCGAGATCTGGTGCCAGCTGCGCCCCGCCCTGTGCAATGCCCCCGGTATCCCTCCACGAATCTGGTCTACCTGATGACATCCAAGGTGCGTAACGCATGGAACTGACACCCCGCGAGAAAGACAAGCTGCTGATCTTCACCGCAGCGCTGCTGGCAGAACGGCGCAAGGCACGCGGCCTGAAACTGAATTATCCGGAGGCGGTTGCCTTCATCAGCGCCGCCATCATGGAAGGCGCGCGCGATGGTCGCAGCGTGGCTGAACTGATGAGCTACGGCACCACCCTGCTCAAACTGGAAGATGTCATGGACGGCATTGCTGACATGATTCCCGACATCCAGGTGGAAGCCACTTTCCCGGATGGCACCAAGCTCGTCACGGTCCACAACCCCATCACCTGAAGCCAGCGCTCACCACAGGACAACCAACATGATTCCCGGAGAAATGCTGATTGACGAGGGCGATCTTGCGCTCAACGAGGGGCGCGAAACCCTGCAACTGGTGGTCGCCAATTCGGGCGACCGGCCCATCCAGGTCGGCTCGCACTATCACTTCTTTGAGACCAACCCTGCACTGGAATTTGATCGCAAGGCAGCGCGCGGATTTCGCCTCAACATTGCCGCTGGTACTGCGGTGCGTTTTGAGCCGGGCCAGGAACGCAGCGTGGAACTGGTGGCCCTGAGCGGACAGCGCATCGTCTACGGATTCAATGCAAAGGTATCCGGGGCACTGGACAAGGCCAAAGCCCGCAAGGGCGTTGCGAAGAAAGTGAGCAAAAAAGGAAGCAAACGATGAGCGCGAAAATTTCTCGGCGCGCCTACGCAGAAATGTTTGGCCCTACCACCGGCGATCGCATGCGCCTGGCGGATACCGAGCTGATTCTGGAGGTTGAGAAAGACTTCACAAGCTACGGCGAGGAAGTGAAGTTTGGCGGCGGCAAGGTCATTCGAGATGGCATGGGGCAATCGCAGCGCATTGCCAGGGACTGCGCAGATACTGTCATTACCAATGCCCTGATCATTGATCATTGGGGCATCGTCAAGGCTGACATCGGCATCAAGCATTGCCGCATCAGCGCCATTGGAAAAGCCGGCAATCCTGACATCCAGCCGGGAGTGGATATCGTGATCGGCCCGGGGACCGAGATCATTGCCGGAGAAGGCATGATCATCACCGCCGGCGGCATTGACAGCCACATTCACTTCATCTGTCCGCAACAGATCGAAGAAGCGCTGATGTCCGGCGTGACGACCATGCTCGGTGGCGGCACCGGGCCCGCTACCGGCACCTACGCTACCACCTGCACACCTGGCCCCTGGCATATCGAAAGAATGCTGCAGGCCGCCGACGCGTATCCGATGAATCTGGGTTTCCTGGGCAAGGGCAATTCCAGTACGGCCGCACCGCTGACCGAGCAGATCAAGGCAGGCGCCATCGGGCTGAAGCTGCACGAGGACTGGGGCACCACACCGGCTGCCATTGATACCTGTCTTTCCGTCGCAGACAACACCGACACCCAGGTCGCCATTCATACCGACACGCTCAATGAATCCGGCTTCGTCGAGCACACCGTCAAGGCTTTCAAGGGCCGCACCATTCATACCTATCACACCGAAGGTGCAGGCGGCGGCCATGCCCCGGACATCATCAAGGTCTGCGGCGAGAACAATGTGCTGCCCTCCTCGACCAACCCGACACGTCCGTACACGGTCAATACGCTGGATGAGCATCTGGACATGCTCATGGTTTGCCATCATCTGGATGCCAGCATTGCTGAAGATGTGGCCTTTGCCGAATCGCGCATTCGCAAAGAAACCATCGCGGCCGAAGATATTCTTCATGATCTGGGCGCGTTTTCCATGATCGCCTCGGACTCGCAGGCCATGGGCCGCGTCGGCGAAGTGATCATGCGCACCTGGCAAACCGCGCACAAGATGAAAGTTCAGAGAGGTGCGCTAAGCCCCGACACCGCCCGACACGACAATTTCCGCATCAAGCGATATGTCGCCAAATACACCATCAATCCCGCCATCACGCACGGCATCGCGCACGAAGTGGGCTCAATTGAAAAAGGAAAATGGGCCGACCTGGTGCTGTGGAAGCCTGCCTTTTTCGGGGTGAAGCCGTCGCTGATTCTCAAGGGCGGCAGCATTGCGGCAGCGGCAATGGGCGACCCGAATGCCTCTATTCCCACACCACAGCCTGTGCACTACCGACCCATGTTTGGCGCGGCGGGCGGCGCCCTGGTACGCAGTTCGCTCAGCTTTGTTTCGCAGTCATCCATCAAGGCGGGCATCGCAGAAAAGTACGGCTTGCAGAAGCCCCTGGTGGCTGTCAGGAATTGCCGCAACATCGGCAAGGCCGACATGGTGCATAACAATCTGCGCCCACAGATCAGCGTAGATCCGGAAACCTACGAGGTCATCGCTGACGGACAGTCCTTGAGTTGCGAGCCCGCAACCGAGCTGCCGATGGCCCAACGCTATTTTCTATTCTGATGCTGCGCGTCAATGCATTCGCTGAAGGTGTGACCGCTGCCTGCGCGGGCAGCCTGACACTGTCCTATGCCGATCGCTGCAAGTGTCGCCTGCGCGCCCAATTGGATGAGGGCGGGGATGAAGTCGGCCTGTTTCTTCCACGTGGCACCATCTTGCGCGGCGGCGACCTTCTGCAGTCCGATGACGGCCGCACGATCCAGGTGCTGGCCGCTGCGCAGGAGGTTTACGTGGTTCAGGCGCAGGCCTCTTCGACAGACGCTCGACTGGACCTGCTTCGCGCGGCCTACCATCTGGGCAACCGGCACATTCCAGTGCAGATTCTGCCGCTACGCCTGCAGCTCGAACGCGATCCCGTACTCAAGGACATGCTGCTCAGGCTGGGCCTGCAGGTGGAAGAAGCCTGCGCGCCCTTCGAGCCCGAAAGTGGTGCCTACGGCGGCGGACATCGTCACGATCATGATCACGACGCCTCGGCTGGCGTACTGGGCGAGCTGTTATCCCGCCAGGCGCATGGCCAAAGTGTGCCGGACTTGTCAGATGCCACGTTCGAGTCCTCCAATTGAATCGCCTGACCGCCTTGCTGCAACTCTCAAGCCCTTCCCTCCCGGTTGGCGCCTACAGCTATTCGCAAGGCCTGGAAAGTGCCATTGATGCGGGGCTGGTACATGACGAGACCAGCACCGGAGCATGGCTGCAAGACAGCCTGGAAATGGTAGCCGCGCGGTACGAAGCGCCCGTCTGGCTGCGCATGTTTCGCGCACTCCGAATCGACGATCTCGCCGCACTGGAAAATTGGAACAGCGAGTTTCTGGCCACGCGCGAGACCGCAGAATTGCGGGCAGAAACCATACAGATGGGGTACTCGCTCATTCGCATGATGAAGAGCCTCGATGAGCGCTTCAGTTATCCCATGGATCCTGTTGGCTATCCGGCGGCACACGCCTGGGTCTGTACGCGCTGGGACATTGATGAGACCGATGGTCTTACCGCCTATCTCTACGGATGGCTGGAGAATCAGGTGATGGCAGCACTCAAGACCGTGCCCCTTGGACAATCCGCTGGTCAGCGTCTGCTGCTGAAATTGCGCCAGAGCGTTGATCGCAGCATCGAGATCGCGCAACAGATGGGTGATGATGAACTCAGCACACAAACCCCAATGCTGGCCATTCTCAGCAGTCAGCACGAAACCCAGTATTCGAGACTATTCAGGAGTTGAAAGCATGAAAGCTGCACCCGCATCAGGACCCTTGCGTGTTGGTATCGGCGGCCCGGTAGGTTCGGGCAAAACCACCCTGGTCGAGATGCTGTGCAAGCGCATGCGCGATCAGCACGATCTTGCCGTGGTGACCAATGACATCTACACGCGAGAGGACGAACGCCTGCTGGTGGCAGCCGAAGCGCTGCCGGCCGAGCGCATCATGGGTGTCGAAACTGGCGGCTGTCCGCATACGGCGATTCGCGAAGATGCTTCGATCAATCTGGAAGCAGTGGACCGCATGCAGAAGCGCTTCCCGAATCTGGAACTGATCTTCATCGAGTCTGGCGGCGATAACCTCGCCGCCACTTTCAGCCCGGAACTGTCTGATCTGACGATCTACGTCATCGACGTTTCGGGCGGCGAAAAAATTCCGCGCAAGGGCGGCCCCGGCATTACCAAGGCCGACCTGCTGGTCATCAACAAGATCGACCTGGCGCCCCACGTGGGGGCCTCGCTGGAGGTCATGGAGAGCGACACCCAGCGCATGCGCGGCGACCGCCCCTACGTCATGACCAATCTCAAAAGCGGTCGTGGCGTGGATGCCGTGATCGACTTCATCCAACGCCAGGGCATACTGTCGCTTCCGGCCTGACTGTCATTTGCCTTCTTGCCGGAGGCGAAAGCCTTTGACACCTGCCTTCGCCTCAGCTTGAGCGCGGCGATCCGGCTTGAGGCAAATCTGTTGCCTCTTCTCAAGCCAGGGCCGCGATTCGCTGCGCCGCCCGCTCGACCACCGATTCGGAAAATTCGGCCGCCATCGCCTCGCGGGCAGCGGCGAGCGTCGCCGCGTCCGCAAGCTCTGGACGACCGGTCTTGAACGGCGGCTCCGGCGCATACTCGACAATCAATTCGATCAGCCGGCCCGCGCCGTCGCCGCCCCATTGCGCGGCCATGCTCAGCGCGAAATCCATACCGGCTGTCACACCGCCACCGGTGGCGCGGTTTCGATCAATCACAACGCGATCATCAGATGGACTTGCGCCAAACTTGCTGAGCCATTCACGCGGATACCAATGGCAGGCGGCCTTGTAGCCCTGCAGGAGTCCGGCCGCGCCCAGGAGCAGGGAGCCGGTACAGACGCTGCTGACCCAGTTCGCGTTCTGACTCAATCGCGCAATCGTTTCCAGCAAAGCTTCGTCTGAAAGTGCATCGAAGGTCGGTTTGCCGCCGCCGGGAACAAACACCACGTCTGGATTCGGCGAAGCCTCTGCGTAGGTGTGAGAGGCATTGAAGCTCAGCCCGGTATCCGTATCAATCGGGCCTTTCTCAGCGGCGATGAACTCGAATTCCACGCCGGGCACGAACTGCCAGACGGTGATCGGATTAATCAAATCGGCTGATGTGAATTTTGGATAGAGGATGCAGGCAATCTTCATGGGTTTCTCCTTGTCGAAGATGGCAGTCTGAAGCAGGCCAAGCCCGATCAATGGACGAATTTCCAACGATTTCGGACAGAATCCACACGTCTGGATTGTCTTTAACTAGGCTTCGCCCACTCCTCCAAAAAGGCTTTGACGATGACGCATCGCGCTGCATTGACGCTCGGCTTCTTCATCACACCGAAGTTCACGCTGCTGGACCTGAGCGGCGCCCTGGAACCCTTTCATCTGGCGAACTGGCTGGGCGGTGAGCGCTACCGGATTCGTGTGTTCTCGGTCGCAGGAGGCGAGGTACGCAGTGCTGAAGGTGTCACGGTCGGCAGTGAAGCAGCTGACATGGAAGGGCTGGATACCTTGTTCGTGATTGGCGGCGAGTACACCGCTGAAGAACCGGTCCGCGCCGCGGACACTGCGTTTGTGCGCGCCTCATTCAACGCGGGCGTGCGTCGGGTGGCCAGCGTTTGCGTTGGGGCATTCATTCTGGCGGAGGCCGGTCTGCTCGACGGGCGCCGCGCAACAACCCACTGGATGTACGCGCCTGAGCTGCAGAAGCGCTATCCACGCATACACGTCGATGGTGATCGCATCTTCACCCAAGACGACCGGATCTGGACCTCCGCCGGCATCACCGCCGGAATCGACCTTGCGCTGAGCCTGATCGAGGAAGATCTTGGCAAAACCGTTGCGCGTGCGGTGGCCCGACAGCTGGTTGTCTACCACCGGCGCGCGGGCGGGCAAATGCAGTTTTCCTCTTTGCTACGCCTGGACCCAGACTCGGATCGCATCCGCGGCGTGATGTCTTTTATCCGCGACAATCTCTCATCATCACTGCCGCTGGAACGTCTCGCTGATATCGCCAATCTGAGCATCCGGCAGTTCAGTCGCGCCTTCTTCAAGGCCACCGGTAGCACACCCGCAAAACTGGTTGAGCGGTTGCGCGTCGAAACAGCCAAGCCGCGGGTAGAAGAAAACCGTGAATCTCTGAGCGCGATTGCGCGCTCGGTGGGATTCACTGACGCGGACCGGATGCGGCAAGCGTTTCTGCGCGTGCTCGGCAAGACTCCGCGGACGATCCGAAAAAGCGGCCCCGCTCAGCTGCCTTCTCCCGTAAGCAACGGGGCCTCGCCATCTGCCTCGTAAACTCACAATGGCTCCGGAAGCGAGCGCGGGGCTAGTTGACCTGACTGCCAGAAGACGCCAACGCGAGCTGTTCTGGGCATTTGCCTGTCAAGCCTTGATCGTGCGCCCCAGAGCTTGAATCAGAGTTGCGATATGCCGCCGTCGACCACCAACTCGGCGCCGACGACATATCTGGACTCGTCGCTGGCTAGAAACAGCGCCGCAGCGGCAATCTCATCGGGCTCGCCCATGCGGCCTAACGGAACCAGCGTTGCCGCTGCCGTCTGTTGGCTGCGCACCTCTTCGGGGCCCATGCCCATTCGCGACATGATCGGCGTTTTGATAAAGCCAGGGGACACTGCGTTGACGCGAATCTTGCGCGGCAGAAGCTCTTGCGACCAGGTCCGCGCCAGCGAGCGTACCGCCGCCTTGGACGCCGCCGTGAGTGACAGGCCGATCCGGCCCACCTGGTTGGTAAAACTGGTGTTGAGGATGACCGAGCCGCCCTCTCGCAGCAGCGGGGCGACGGCCTGCATTGAAAAGAACAGCCCTTTGACGTTGGTGTCCATCAGCTCGTCGTAGAGTGCCTCGTCGGTCGTGTCGAGCGGAGAGTCGAGGGCACGGCCCGCATTACCAAAGTAGATGTCCAGACCACCAAAGTGCTCCTTGATCTGCCCACTCATCTTTTTCATGTCCGCTTGCGAACGAACCTCAGCTTTAATGATCAGGGCGCTATCGCCCAGAATCTTTGCGACGTCCTCAAACTTGGATTCGTCGCGGCCCGTCACGGCCACCTTGGCGCCTTCCTGAACAAATCTTCTGGCCGTAGCCAGGCCAATGCCACTGGTGCCACCCGTAATGAGCGCCGTTTTTCCTGAAAGTCTCATCGTGTCTCCGCATTCATGCTGTTGAGATAACCGTTCGCCCCGACGGGTTTTGTCGAGACTCGATGAGCAATAGTCTGGGCACCTTGCGGGTGAGACGATGGACAATTCGCCGACGAAAAACGTCACGCGGCGATGCAGGGCAGATTCAGGGAACGGCGCAGGCCTGACCTGCGAACTTCATCAGGCGCAAGCTATCATGGGCGATGGCCTCTTCCAGCATCGCCCTGCCCCCGGTCCTGACCCGCGCATACGAGCGCTACGGCAGACTGATTCCCCGCCTCGCGGAGATTGTCTTGGTGATCCTGATCGGCAGCGCGCTGGCCCGCCTTGCCTGGCAGTTTGTTCCCGCGCCCGAAGCTGAAGCCTTACCGGCGAGCGGCCTGCAAACCTCGGGGGCCACGCCCGCCAGCGCTGACGCCGGCAATCGTCAGGCCATTGCGCGCATCGTGGCGGCCAACCTGTTCGGCAAATTCGAGGCGCCCAAGACCGAAGCGCCGCAGGACATCGAAGACGCACCCGATACCCGTCTCAATCTGACCTTGTTCGGCATCCTTGCCGCGACTGCCGAGCGAGGCTCACGCGCACTGATCTCCTCGCCCCAGATCGACGGCAAGCCCTACGCCATCGGCGATGACGTGGACAAGGGTGTCCGACTGCAGGCCATTTTCCCGGATCGCGTGATCCTGGCCCGCGCCGGCCAGCTTGAAACCCTGCGCATGCAGAAGCTCGAAGGCGCTGCAACTGCGCGGTCCGCCAGCCCAGGTCAGCAACGCTCAGTAGCCAATAATCGGAATGATGCCGTCTCCGTCAGCGCAGATACTGCTGCGATGCTCAGCGATATTCGTGAAAAATTGCTGGCAGATCCAGGCCAGGCGGCCAACTATGTACGCGTCCAGCCTGCGTCGCGCGGCGGGCAGTTGCGCGGTTATCGCCTGTATCCGGGCCGCGAAAGAGCGGCCTTCACGGCGGCCGGGCTGCGTCCCGGCGACTTGGTCACGCAGGTCAATGGCATACAATTGAACGATGCCAACACGGCCCTGCAGATGCTCGGCCAGCTCAGCCAGGCCACCAGCCTCACTATCGTGGTCGAACGCGGTGGTCGCGAGCAGACCATGAACGTCACTTTCAATTGAAGTCTTGATGAAAAATTTATCGAGGATCGGCATCGCCCTGTGCCTGCTGGGCCTGAGCTTTGCGACACGCGCCGAAGTCACCCTGAATCTCAAGGATGCGGATATCGGCACCCTGATCCAGACGGTCAGCGAGGTCACGGGTCGCAATTTCATCGTCGATCCACGGGTCAAGGGCAAAGTCACGGTCATTTCATCGAGCCCGATGGATGACCGCGCGCTCTACCAGACCTTTCTCGCGGTATTGCAGGTACAGGGTTTTGCGGCCATCCCGGCGGGTTCTACCACCAAGATCGTGCCGGAAACCAATGCCCGCCAGGACGGCAGCGGCAATGATTCCATCCGGTCCGGCGGCGCTGACGACGAAGTTGTGACTCATGTTTACGTCATCGAGAACGTCTCCGCCGCGCAGCTGGTACCGATCCTGCGCCCGCTGGTCCCGCAATGGGGACATCTGGCCGCCTACGCGCCCAGCAACATGCTGATCATCTCGGACCGGGCGGCCAACGTGACCCGACTGGGCCGCCTGATCCGCCAGATTGACCAATCCACGGACCGCGGCATTGATCTGGTTCGCCTGGAGCACGCCTCGGCCGCCGAAGTGGTGCGCGTGCTCAGCACCCTGAATCAGGGCGACAAGAAACAGCAGGATCCTTCTGCGCAGCCCATCGCCATCATTGCCGATGAGCGATCCAATTCCGTGCTGATCGCCGGCGATCGCTCAGAGCGCCAGAAACTGCTCGAAATTCTCGAAAAACTGGATGTCCCCGTCGGCGAAGACGGCGCAACCCAAGTGGTCTATCTGCGCTACGCGAGCGCTGAAAACCTGGCGCCGATTCTGGAAGGCTACGCCGAGCAGGTCAGCACGCCGACCCCGGGCGGCTCAGACCAGCCCGGCGGACGACGCAGCGGCGGCAGCGGCAGCGGCGAAATCCGCGTGCTGGCCGAACCCGATACCAACTCGATCATCATCACCGCACCGCCCAAGCCGATGCGCCAGATTCGGGATGTCATTGCCAAGCTCGATATCCGGCGCGCGCAGATCCTGGTCGAAGGCATCATCGCCGAGGTCAACGATTCCAAATCCGGATCGCTGGGCATCGACTGGGCTGTATTCAACCGCGGCAGCATTGCGGCCGCCGGCCTGCTCGACCCCGCTACCGCTGCAGCAATTTCCGGTGCCGGTGCAGCGCTCGGTGGAAGCGGCAGTACCGATCTGGCAGCACTGGGCTTGCTCAGCAATGGCATCAACATCGCGGGTGGTCGTGATGGCGGTGACAACGGCACCAGCCTTGCCCTTCTGCTCAAGGCGATCAAGGGAAACGGCGATTCCAACGTTCTTTCCACCCCCACCCTGGTGACATTGGATAACGAGGAAGCGGAAATATCCGTAGGTCAGGAAGTGCCGTTTCTGACTGGATCGTTCAGCAATACCGGCGCAACTGGTGGGTCAAGCATCAACCCCTTCCAGACCATTGAGCGCAAGGACGTGGGCCTGACGCTGGGCATCACACCGCAGATCAATGAAGGCAACAACATCAAGCTCAAGCTCAAGCTTGAGATTTCCAGCCTGGCCAGTGGCTCGACCGGTGGCGCGGTTGATCTGGTCACCAACAAGCGCACGCTGACCAACACTGTCAGTGTGGAAGATGGTCAGGTACTGGTGATCGGCGGCTTGATTGATGACAACATCAACGACACCAAGCGCAGCGTTCCGATCCTTGGCGATATTCCCTTGATCGGCAGCTTGTTCCGCTTCCGCTCGATCTCAAAAGGCAAGCGCAATCTGATGATCTTCATCAAGCCTGCCATCCTGCGCAAACAAAGCGAAGGCGACTACTACTCGCGCCAAAAGTACGACTCACTGCGCGAACTACAATTGCAGAATGCCGAAGCGGGTCCTGTTCCCCTGGTCGGTGGCAATCGCATCCTGCTGGAACCCTACGATGCATACGCTGCACGTGGGGAGGAGATTCGCGCCGCTGCTGAAGCAGAGCGTGTTGCCGCACAGGCCGAGGATGCCGCCGAGCAGGCCCCGGGCGAAGCGGTCGAGACAGAAACCGGCGCTGCCATCCTCTACGCGCCTGCTGCGCCGGGCAATCTGATCGCCCCGGAGACTGTGCCGGTACCCGTCATTCCGTCACAGGCCACCGAAGCAGCGCCTTGAGCGCGGCGCCTGTCATGGACGTTTTGCGGCGCCCGTCATTCGCCTTCTCCAAGCGCCACGGTCTGGTGGTCAGCGAGGATCACGGCGACTACGTCATTGTCTGCGCACGCCCCGGGACCAGCCTCGAGGCTCTGCAGGAAACACGCCGGTATGTTGGCCGGCCAGTGCGTCTGCAGACGGTGGATGCCGATAAGTTTGACGCGCTGCTGGCTCGCACCTATGAAGGCCAGACCGGCGCAGCCGCCAGCCTCATGGACGGCCTGGATGCAGACGATGCCGATCTTGATGCGCTGGCTCAGGCCCTGTCGGAAAACCAGGACCTGCTCGAATCCAGTGACGATGCCCCGGTCATCAAGTTCATCAACGGCTTGCTGGTAGAGGCGATCAAGGAAAACGCTTCAGATATCCATATCGAGAGTTTTGAATCGCGACTGCAGGTGCGCTTTCGAGTTGATGGCGTGCTGCGCGAAGTCATGCAACCGCCTCGCGCGCTGGCACCGCGGCTGGTTTCGCGCATCAAGGTGATGGCGAAGCTCGATATTGCAGAAAAGCGGCTTCCGCAGGACGGTCGCATCTCTCGCGCTTTCGGCGGGCGCAAAGTGGATGTACGTGTGTCCACCATTCCGACCGGGCAGAACAAGGAGCGTGTGGTCATGCGTATTCTTGATCGCCAGGCAGAGCGGCTCGATCTCGAACAGCTTGGCGTTGATGAAGCCCAGGTTGAAGTGCTCAAGCGCATCATCTTTCGCCCCTACGGCATTCTCCTGGTCACCGGCCCCACCGGATCCGGCAAGACCACCACGCTGTATTCAGCTCTGTCGGTCCTGAATGATCGTTCGCGCAACATCATGACTGTGGAAGACCCCATCGAGTACTACATCGATGGCGTGGGCCAGACGCAGGTCAATACCAAGGTTGAGATGACCTTCGCGCGCGGTCTGCGCGCCATCCTCCGTCAAGATCCAGACGTCGTGATGGTTGGCGAAATTCGAGACCTGGATACTGCCCAGATTGCGGTGCAGGCATCGCAGACCGGTCATTTGGTGTTATCAACGCTGCATACCAATACCGCAGTTGGCGCTGTCACCCGACTTCGCGACATGGGCGTGGAGCCTTACCAGTTGTCCTCGTCACTGGTTGGGCTGATGGCGCAGCGTCTGGTGCGCACCCTGTGCCATCACTGCAAGGAAGCCTACGATCCGAACCTGGTTGAGGTTGAACAACTCGGTCTGCCTGCGGAGCGTCTGGGCAGCTTCCAGCTGTGCCGACCCAAGGGCTGCCCGCAATGCCGGCACACCGGTTTTCTGGGACGCAGCGGCATCCAGGAAATCATCGAGATCGATCGCCAGATCGAGACCATGATTCATGACGGTGCCAGCGAACAGAAGCTCGAAGCCTACGCGCGATCTCGCGGACCGGGCATCGTTCAGTCGGGCCGTAACAAAGTGATCCGCGGCGAGACCACGCTCCCCGAGGTCATGCGCGTGACCATCGAAGAATGAGCGTGATCACGCAGCGTATCAGCGGCCAGGGGATGTGCATTAGCCGTCAGGAATCCGCTTCGCATGTCCGCGTTTGAGTTCACCGCACTCAATGCCTCGGGTGCGCAGGAACGCGGCCTGATCGAAGGCGACACCCCGCGCCACGCGCGCAGCCAGCTTCGCGACCGCGGATTGATGCCGCTGGAAATTCGCGAAGTCAAAGAGAAGAACACAGCCGCAAGCGGCGCCCTGTTCAGTCGTGGTGGCAGCATCAGCACCACCGAACTGACCTTGTTTACGCGGCAGCTTTCAACGCTGGTGCGCTCGGGTCTGCCGCTGGACGAGTCGCTGACGGCGGTGTCGCAGCAAAGTGAGTCGCGTCGCGTAAGTCGCATCGCCCTGGGGGTTCGCTCCGCCGTGCTCGAAGGCTCCAGCTTGGCCAGCGCGCTCAACGAATTTCCCAATGCCTTCCCGCAGATGTTTCGCGCCACCATTGAAGCGGGTGAGCAGTCCGGGCGTCTCGACATGATTCTTGATCGCCTTGCCCAATACGTGGAGCGGCGTCAGGCCATGCGCCAGAAAGTTCTGCTCGCAACGTTCTACCCGGCCATTCTGACTTTTGTTGCTGTGGGCGTGGTCATCCTGCTGCTCACCTATGTCGTGCCACAAGTGGTCGGCGTCTATGCCGATATTGATCAGGACCTGCCGCGTCTGACCCAGATCATGATCGCCTTCAGCGATTTTCTGCGCGACTATGGTCTGTATCTCACTGTGGCCCTGGTCGTAGCGTTTTTTGCATTCAACCGCATGATGCGGGTTGAAGATTTTCAACGGAAAGTCCATCGCTTCCAACTTCGCCTGCCGATGATCGGGCGTCTCACGCGCAGCGGAAATACCGGGCGCTTCACCCGCACGCTCGGCATTTTGTTTGGCAGTGGCGTACCCATTCTCGACGCCATGCGCATCGGGACACAGGTGGTGTCCAATGTCCCCATGCGCGATGCCATTGAAGTGGCCACCACCAAGGTTCGTGAGGGCGCGCCGCTCGCGCGCTCACTGGGCGAGAGCAAACTGTTTCCGCCCATTGCCCTGCACCTGATCGCCAGCGGAGAGTCATCAGGTCGGCTCGATGAAATGCTCGATCGCGCCGCAGAGAATCAGGAAAGCGAGGTTGAAACCCGTGTGGGCGCACTGATGGCGGTATTTGAACCCATTCTGATTCTGACCATGGGCGCGGTGGTGCTGTTGATCGTGCTGGCAATCCTGCTGCCTATTTTCGATCTGAATCAGTTGGTGAAGTAAGCAGCAGCGCAGATACAGCCTGCGCGTGGGTACTGCGCCGAATCAGGCTGCCTTGATCGCGGCGACTTCCGGATTGACCGCTTCGTCCATCAGATGACTGATGAGCTTGGGCACATCCTGCTTGACCTCACGCACGCCAACCCGGATGGCATTGGCAAAACCGATGGCATCGGCACTGCCATGTGACTTAACCACGGTGCCGTTCAGACCCAGAAAGGTCGCCCCGTTGTAGTAGCGCGGATCAATGCGCTTGGCCAGCGACTTTAAGGCTGGCATCGCGGCCAGAGCCGCCATCTTGTGCAGAAAATTGGACGTGAATTCTTCCTTGACGAACTGGCGGATCATCTTGGCAACACCCTCGCCCGTCTTGAGCGCCACATTGCCGACAAAGCCATCGCAGACCACCAGATCAACATCGGAAAGAAAGACCCCATCGCCTTCCACGAAGCCGATGTAGTTCAGGCTCGACGCCTGCAACATGGCAGCGGTGGTGCGAATGGTTTCGTTGCCCTTGATCTCCTCGGAGCCAATGTTGAGCAATGCCACCTTGGGCCTGGTATTGCCATGCATTGCCGTAATCAAGGCAGAGCCCATCACGGCAAACTGGAACAGCTGATCAGATGTGCACTCGGCATTGGCACCCAGATCCAGCATGTGCACATAGCCGTTGACTGAAGGAATGGCGGAAACAATCGCCGGACGATCAATGCCCGGGAGCGTTTTCAGCACGAATTTGGCGGTCGCCATCAGCGCGCCGGTATTGCCGGCGGAGACCACGGCATCCACCTGGTCTGAATGCACAAGGTTGATCGCCACGCGCATGGAGGAGTCCTTCTTGCTGCGCAGCGCGCGCGATGGCAATTCGTCCATCGCGACCACTTCCGAGGCGTGGACAATACGCAGACGCGGATCAGTGCTCGCCTTGTTCTTTTCCAACTCGGCAATGATGGCCGGCTCATCGCCCACCAGCATCACATGCAGTTCAGGGTCTTCTTTCAGGCACGACAAAGCGGCGACCACAGTCACTGGCAGACCGTGGTCACCGCTCATTGCGTCTACTGCTATACGGACGGGCATATCGCTCACGTCCGGCAACCCGGGACTACTCGGCCTCGGAAGCTTCCGCCGGAGCCGTATCAATCACCTTCTTGCCGCGGTAGTAACCGTCAGCGGTGACGTGATGGCGCAGGTGGGTCTCGCCGGAGGTCGGGTCGACCGACAGTGCTGGCGTGCTCAGAGCGTCATGCGAACGACGCATGCCACGGGTTGAGCGGGATTTTCTGGATTTCTGGACTGCCATTTAATTCACTTCCTTCGGGCGCTTTATTTGCCCTTCAAACTCAAATTCTTCAGTGCTGCCAGGGGCCGATGAGTCTCATCGGACACGGCATCAACGTCTTCGGCCGCATTTTGGCGGCGCGTATTGTCGCACGTTGGGCATCGCCTGAGCAGCGGCAGTGCCAGCAACACCTCGTCTTCGACCATCTGATGCATCATCAGGCGATCATCTTCCACCATTACCGGGTCACTATCGGCCAGCACGCGCGCCTCTTCGTCTTCGCTTTCAACAATCACCAGCGAAATCGGCGCATCCAGCTGCCAGTCGTAGGATTGCAGGCAAACTTGGCATTCCAGGCTCAACTGTCCTTTGACCCGCCCTTCCACGCGCTTGAATCTGGCCGCATCGAAACGAAAAAATAGTTCCGCTTCAATATCTTGCGGAGAAAAATCCGCCAAACGATCAAGCCTGACCGAGTCGATTCGACCGACATACTGTTCTTCTCGGGCTAAGGCACGGGAAGCGCTGATATGGGTTGGAATCGACATGGCATTCGCGAAAAAGGGCGCGAATGGTAGATTCGCAGGCCCACGCTGTCAAAATTCTGATTTCAGGACAATTCTTCAAGAATGTCTCCACTGATTCTCGCCTCCACGTCGCCCTATCGGGCCGAGCTGCTGCAGCGGCTCAGAATTCCTTTCGAGCAGATTGATCCCAAGGTTCGCGAAACCCCCGAGGACGACGAGAGCGCAGAGAAACTCGCCCCGCGATTGGCCAGGGCCAAGGCCGAAGCGGTCAGTCGGCACCACGCCGGAGTCTGGTCGCTGGGATCTGATCAGGTGGCGGCCTGCCTCGGTCGCGTGCTCGGCAAGCCGGGCGACCGCGCTACTGCCTGCGAGCAGCTGTCCCTGATGTCCGGGCGCTCAGTGGCCTTTGTGACCGCGCTGGCCCTGATCAATTCTGATATGCCGCGTCCACTGACAGATATGGATGTGACCGTGGTTAAGCTGCGCCGCCTGAAGCCGGAGGAAATTGAACGCTATGTCGATGCCGAGCCCGCATTCGACTGCGCCGGCAGCTTCAAGATGGAAGGATTGGGGATCACATTGTTTGAAGAGATTCAATCACGCGACCCGACCGGACTTCAGGGCTTGCCACTCATTGCCACCGCCAGATTACTGCGCAAAGCCGGATACTTGCTGCCCTGATGTTTGCCGAAAATCGCCTATCTAGCGCGCGACAGTCTTCTTCCAGGCCCGAACTTCCGGGATATCGGTCGCGCGCCGATTCCTGGCCGCAGCGTCGGCCTTGTTTTTCTGGTTCTCACGAACCCAGGCCAGCTGATCCAGACGGTCAATCTCTCGCTGATAGTCGTCCGGATTCAGGGTGGAAACAAAGTCTTCGCTCACCATGCGGACCTGCGGCCCTGAGCTGCTCATTTCCAGGCGGATGGCGCTGGCGCGCACCAGTGAATCCAGCGCATGGGCGAGATCACTGCGGCGCAAGTGTGTGGCCTCCCATGCGTGCTGCAGTGCCCGCATCGGGATGCTGCCACCTGCCGTAACCTGCGCGTGGCTCAGGCAGCGGTGCAGGGCAATCCAGATTGTTCTTGTTGAGATTTGCATGGGCGGCCCCTACAGCTTGATGACCTGCAAAATCGATCAAGAGTCATGCCGATCGATCTGGCTCAGATAAAACGGCCCGTGAGCCGATTATTATTGAGACCTGGCTGACCAAATCTGTCGCATGTCGACCACATTGCGCACGCGACTTGACGATAATGACGCACTGACAGCCTGCAACAGCCCTTTCCCAATTGACTCACAACCCTGCGTCCTCTCCCCGAGGGCTAACGATCAGATGAAAAAAACTTCCCGAAAAGAAGCGGTTGGCGCCTACCTGGACCTGTTCTACCCCATCCATTACATGGTCGGGATCAAGATTGAGGACACCCTCCGCAGCCAGAAGCTCTCGCGCCACCAGACCTGCATACTCTGGATGATTCGCATGAAGGGCGGCGAGAAAAGAATGATGCGCCGGAAGGAAATTGAGAAAGATCTGATTGGCTGGTTCGAAATATCCAGTTCCACGGTCTCGAAGGCTTTGCAGTCGCTTTCAAAGGTCTACGGATTTGTGAAAATCACGGAAGATCCGGTTTCAGCGCGAGAAAAGCTGGTGCGTCTGACGCCCAAGGGCGAGCGCTTTCTGGAAGAAATGATCCGCAACGGCCGCTGTCTCATGCAATGGATGATTGACCGGCTGGACGATGACGAGGTCCCCAACGGCGTTCATTTCCTCTCGCGCGTAACCGATATCTTTGAAACATTTCCCGGCTTGGAGCAGGCGCAGGCCGAAATGGACAAGAACGGGACATCCTGAAGCGACACCAGCTGGCCTCAGGGATTTGCGCTCAACCAGTCGGGAAGTTCGCTCACAGACTCAATCAAGGCCATTGCACCGGCCTGGAGAATTCGCTCCGGCGCGTGAACGCCGCAGGTGACGCCGAGCATCGGCATCCCAATCGCCCTCGCCATGGCGGCGTCGTATTCGGTATCGCCAACCATGAGCGCGCGTTCGGCAGGCAGATCAAACATTTCGAGAATTTCCCGCAACATCAGCGGATCTGGCTTGTTGGCGGTCTCATCCGCCGCGCGGCTGGTATGCAGCAGACGGCCAATCTGCGGGAAACCACGCAGCGATCGGTCCAGACCCGCGCGCGACTTGCCCGTCGCAACCGCGAGCCTGAAGCCGGCACCAGATAACTGGCGCATCGCGCTCTCCACGCCTTCGAACAAGGGCGGTTCCTTGGGCTTCTCGCCCACGTAGCTTTTCCGATACTGCCCCAGCCAGGCGAGTAGTTGGTCCGTCTTGATCTCCGGATAAAGCAACTGCATGCCCTCCGACAGTCCCAGACCAATCAGCTGCGAGATATCCGCATCCTCCCTTGGCGGCAGGTTCAGATCACGGATCGCCTGCTGCATGCTGCCAACGATCATGGACGCGGAGTCACAGAGCGTTCCGTCCCAATCAAAGATCAATAATTCAAAACGATCCTGCTTCATGGTCCCGATACCGGCACACGACGACCGCTCATCAGCGCACTCCGGGCAGGCGATCCAGCACGTCGCGCAATTCAGATGGCATTGGCGCACTGAGAATCAGCTTGGGCAGATCCCCTTCCGCAATCAGCTTCAGGAAATGTGAATGCAGGAACATGCGTTTCAGGCCCTGATCACGAATCTTCTTGTCCACCCCTTTTTCGCCGTACTTGCGATCTCCGGCCACCGGATGCCCCAGCGCCATGGCGTGCACGCGAATCTGATGCGTCCTTCCTGAAAAAATCTGCACCTCGCACAAGGTGGCATCTCGATATCGCGCCTTGGGTGAAAAACGTGAGCGCGACGGCTTGCCATCCTCCTCATCGATATCCATGAACCGCTCGCCAGATTCCAGCGTCGCCCGCACCAGGGCCGCATCGACCTCGCGATCCTCTCCCTTCCAGCGCCCGACCACGAGCGCGAAGTAGCGCTTCTCTGTGGTGCCGTGCTTGAGCGCTCGCTGGGCCCGTAACAGGGCGGGCCGGCTCTTGGCCATGAGCAAGACGCCGCTGGTATCACGATCGAGCCGATGGCAAAGCTCGATCATCGGGTATTTGTCCCAGGCGCGGACCGCTTCAATAACCCCAAATGGCAGGCCGGTGCCGCCGTGCGAGGCATAGCCAGCGGGCTTGTCGATGGCCAGATAATGCTCATCTTCGTGGATGATGGCGTCTCTCAAGCGCTTGAGAACTTCATCCGGCGGGCGCACGGTTTGGCCCTTCTCGGCCATGCGAACCGGCGGGATTCGCACCTCCTCACCCTC
>TARA_R110000850_G_scaffold186609_7_pt1 | contig 37476 bp, 26 predicted proteins | sample TARA_R110000850 | Tara Oceans TARA_R110000850 (sample SAMEA4397586) | marine metagenome | biome: Polar Biome; feature: [SRF] surface water layer (ENVO:00010504); material: water (ENVO:00002006), including particulate matter (ENVO:01000060) such as... | depth 5 m
TGATAACGAAACCATTCGCACGGACATGCTCGATTATGCCTACGAGATTGAATACTTCGACCAGCATCTGGTGCGCATGCTGAATCTGCTGGAGCAGCGGGGCGAACTGGATAATACGCTGGTGGTCGTGACCGCCGATAACGGGATGCCGTTCCCCCGCGTGAAGGGACAGGAGTATGAACGTTCTAATCATCTGCCGCTGGCCATCATGTGGAAGCAGGGCATTCCTACCGGTAACCGGGTGATCGAAGATTATGTCAGTTTCATTGATTTCGCGCCGACATTTCTGGAAGCCGCCGGCCTGACCACAGAAGCAGCGGGCATGCAGCCGATCACCGGACGCAGTCTTTCGGATATTTTCCAGTCAGAAAAATCGGGCATGGTCAATCCAGAACGCGACCATGTTTTAATCGGTAAAGAACGCCATGACATCGGCAGACCCCATGATCAGGGTTATCCGATTCGGGGCATCGTCAAGCAGGGGATGCTTTATCTCAAAAATGACGAACCCGGACGCTGGCCCGCCGGGAATCCCGAAACCGGTTATCTCAACTGCGATGGCAGCCCGACCAAATCTGTCATACTGCAACTGCGTCGCGACGGGAAACAGGCAGACTTCTGGGAATGGGCATTTGGCAGACGTCCGGCTGAGGAACTGTATGCCATCAGTGAAGATCCGGAGTGTATGCGGAACCTGGCAGCACTGCCCGCCCATCAGGGGGTGAAGAATTCACTGAAAAAACAGTTGCAGGACGAATTGACGGCACAAAAAGATCCGCGGGTACTGGGGAATGGTTCGATCTTCGAGAAGTATGAATACTCCGATCCTCGAACACGTCATTTTTATGAACGCTTTATGCAGGGCGAGAAAATCAAAGCAGGCTGGGTCAATGAAACGGACTTTGAGTCGCAACCGCTTGACTGACGGCGCTGGTTAGTGCTCGTCTTTGTCGGCGGACAGATAACCGGCGGAAGACTGGAAGTATTTCTGGCGACGTCGATTCGAATCCTGTGAGGCTGCGGAGAGCCCCGCTGTCAGATCTTCCAGATTTGCCTGGCAGTAGCGGCAGCCTGTCTCCGTTAAATGGAATTCAATAAATTCGTGATACGCGGGAGGCAGTGTTTCGAGGAGATAGCCTCCCAGCTGACTGCGCGAAGGGCAGCTCAACCGATTTCGCCTCCAGATCTCTCCCACCGAATGCACGCCATCATTCCTCTGACGCGACAGCGACGCGAGGCGAACCCGCAGTGAATCTGAGCTGCGGAGAGTGGCTTCGACCTGTGACATCAGATCTACCGACAGATTTTCATCCAGGTAAGCCAGCAGTTCCTGGTCTGTAAACGGTTTTTCTGACATGACTTGAGAGCCTCACTCCTGACAGAATCTGTGATGTTTTGGCTGAGAGAACAATTTCTATTATGCGTGAACGGCCCCAGGCTTTAAAGGTGATTTGTGTAAACAGTTGGGTAATTCTGAGAAAATCGAGAGAGGGTTTACTTCGTTTGAAAGATCGGGGAGAGTTTTGTGAATTTATCAAAAAATCGGGTCAGGTAAGCTCTTTTTCCAGTTTGTCAAACCGGTTTCTCCTGCCGGAATGGTTGTCGCTGACAGCTTTGCTCGTTAGCATACGCTTAATACATCGACGCGCTTAAGTTGCGCCTGGTGGCGCGTGAATACTGTCGCCGCTCAAATCTACGGTTACCCGGTTTCGGCACCGCACTTCTTCAGTGATGTACAATCAGTTCGTCATATTACAAACTGAAGGATGTAAATCGGTTGGGAGCGGGGCGCTTTTTTGTCTGTCTTGAAGAATTGAAGGAATCACAGTGGCTGCTCAAGCAAATGCCTTATCATTAGAAGAGTTGAAGGAAAAAGGTAAAGTCCTTCGTCGTCTGATCATCCGTATGACCACTGAAGCCGGAAGTGGACATCCCAGCAGCAGCCTGTCTGCTGTGGAAGTCGTGAACGCACTCTGGTTTGGTGGTTTCATGAAATACGATCCCGAAAATCCGAACTGGGAAGCCCGTGATCGTTTCATTCTGAGTAAAGGCCACGCGGTTCCCGTGCTGTACGCAGCCATGGCGGAAGCCGGTTACTTCTCGGAAGAGGATGTGATGACCCTTCGTAAACTGGGCAGCCCGTTTGAAGGTCACCCCAATATGAAACGGCTGCCCGGTATTGAAGCCTCAACGGGTTCACTGGGACAGGGACTTTCTTTGGGAATTGGACAGGCCCTCGGCGCACGCCTGAACGACAACGGTTCGAACGTTTTCGTTGTCATCGGCGACGGGGAAATGGGCGAAGGTCAGGTCTGGGAAGCATTGGCAGCGGCTGAAAAATACAAGCTGGGCAACCTGACCGCGATCATCGATCAGAACGGATATCAGCAGACCGGCGCGACTCAGGATGTACTTGATCTGGGTTCCTTTGAAGAAAAAATCTCTGCTTTTGGCTGGTACACACAGACAATTGAAGGCAACGACCAGGCAGCGGTTGTCGAAGCCCTGGAAAATGCGGCCAAAGTCACAGACCGCCCCAAAGCTATTATTTCAAAGACGAAAAAAGGGTATGGAATTCTTCCCGTCCTGGAAGAAACCGGCGATGTGAACTATCACGGTAAGCCGCTTTCACCGGAACTGGCAGAAAAAGCTCTGGCGTTTCTTGCTTAGAACCCCTGCCGGCAGGTGGCCTCGAACGGAAACCGTTCCAGGCATTTGAACACCGCTGGAGGATCGAATCAAATAACATCTAAAGTTAACACATACAAAAAAAGAGACTGATCATTATGTATTTAGGCGAACAGAGTGGATTGAAAATCGGACAAGCCACCCGCGATGCGTTTGGTGATGCATTAAAAGAACTGGGTGATAAATTTCCGGGAGTTGTGACGGTAGACGGCGATGTCGGGAACTCAACCCGAACAGAAGTGTTTGCCCAGGCCTATCCGGAACGGGCCTTCAATGTCGGAATTGCAGAAAGCAACATGGTCAGTGTGGCCGGCGGTCTGGCTTCAACGGGGCATATCCCGGTGGTTGCCAGCTTCGCTGCATTCCTGCTGTGTAATGCATACGACCAGATCAGAATGTCGATTTCATTTCCCAACATGAACGTCAAACTGGTAGGAACCCATGCCGGTATTTCGATCGGCGAAGATGGTCCTTCCCAGATGGGTATCGAAGATGTCTCGCTGGCCTGCAGCCTGCCGGGCATGGTTGTGATTGTCACCGCTGACGCCGTTTCCACCAAAGCGGCAACCGCTGCCATGCTGGAATACGAGGGTCCTGTTTACCTGCGTCTGGGACGTCCCAAAGTGTCCGAGATTTATTCCGCCGGAGATACCTTCGAAATCGGCAAAGCCAATACCGTTCGTGAAGGTGACGATGTGACGATTATCGCTAACGGCCTGATGGTCGCCGGTGCGATTGATGCTGCGACAAAACTGGCCGAAGAAGGCGTCAGTGTACGTGTCATCGACATGCATACCGTGAAACCACTGGATGTGGAAGCTGTTCAGAAAGCCGCGCATGAAACCGGCGCGATTGTTGTTGCTGAAGAACACCTCGCTCATGGTGGATTGGGATCTGCAGTCGCAATGGCAGTTTCGCAGACCAATCCGGTTCCCATGGCTTACGTTAATGTGGGTGACTGTTTCGCAGAAAGTGGAGATCCCCAGGGTCTGCTGGACAAATACGGTCTGACTGTTGCTGCGATTGTTGAAGCGGTCAAAAAAGTAAAATAAGGAATCACAGGCCCTCTTGGGATTTCACAAGGGGGCCTTTCTATTCCTGTATCAGAGTTTCTGATTCTAAGTCCCGTTCACATTTTGTGAGAGAACTTTGTGACTGAGTTTCGCGCGTTTCATAATACCGACCCACCACAGCTGCTGAGATTATGGCATGCTGCAGGACTGGGTAGAGGAGCCGCGGAATGTCTCAGCAACGATGCCTTCGAAGTTTTGATTTTCTCACAACCCTACTTCGATCCCGAAGGGTTGATCGTTGCAGAAGAGAACGGCGAACGGGTCGGATTTATTCTTGCCGGTTTTGGAGCCAACGAGGAAGGATCTGCGCTGGACTATACCAAGGGCGTGATCTGTGCAGTCATTGTGCACCCGGATTACCGTCGCCGTGGAATCGGTCGCGAACTGGTGCGACGGGCAGTAGAGTACCTCAAATCCAAAGGAGCGACCGAGATTACTGCGGGACCTTCCGGGCAGCGATCCCCGTATCTGGTGGGCCTGTATGGGGGTACCCGTCCTTCCGGTTTTCTGCTGTCTGATCCACTGGCGGCTCCCTTCTACGAAAGCCTGGGTTTTGAATCAATCGGTTCAACCCGCATCTACCAACGCGATCTGCTCGGCCAGAAACCGCCGATCAAATTTCACCTGGTCACAATCCGTCGGAAAATGCAGTTGAATATTTCCGATGATTACCAGGCGCCCAACTGGTGGTGGCTCACCCGACTGGGACGACTCGAAACGCTGCATTTTGAACTCGCTTCCAAAACTGGTGAGCCGGCTGTCGCTTCTGCCACCATCATTGGCCTGGATCTCTATATCCCCAAATGGGAAGAACGTGTAATCGGGCTGACCGACGTGTTTGTGAATGAAGCGGAACGCGGCAAAGGGTATGGCCAGTCATTACTGCTGGAAATCGCCCGTCGACTGCAGGATGAACTGATCACCAAGCTCGAACTGCATGTCGACGAAACCAATACGGTTGCCTGGAATGTCGCAGAGGCGGTTGGCTACTATCAGGTTGATACTGGTATTGTATATCAACTGATTTCACGTTAGCGTGTAATAGGATAGTGATGTCGCCTTTGGCAGACGGCATCAGTATTGTGGGACAGTGTTTTCAGAACACACCACAATGATCCATAGCGTCACTCGATCATTTAGAGGCGGGCCGGATGATCCTGCAGACGCGACAGCAAAACTGGACACAGGCTACACTTGCAAAGGTAACCGTACATGGCGGCACTGTATATCACCGAAGACGACGTTCGCTCTCTGATGGACATGGAGAAATCCATATTGATCACACACAAGGTCTTCAAGGAACTGGCCGCCGGTCGAGCAAACAATGAGCCTCGACAACGGGTCAAAGCTCCCGGAATCATGTTACATACCATGTCTGCTGCCAGCGAATATCTCGGTTATGTCGGCTGGAAAGCATACACGACCACCAGGGATGCTGCCCAGTTCCACGTTGCCATCTACGATCAGGAATCCGGTGAAATGCGGGCGTTGATCGAAGGTGACTTCCTCGGCCAACTCCGTACCGGCGCTGCCAGTGGAGTGGCTACCGAATATATGGCGCGGCCCGACTCCAAAGTCGTTGGACTGTTTGGCACTGGACTGCAGGCACGCACACAATTGCAGGCCATCTGTTTGACCCGAAAAATTGAATTCGTCTCGGTCTACTCGCGTAACTACGAACATTGCAGCAAGTTTGCAGAAGAAATGACCGAGTTGTGTGATGTCGAAGTCACCGCCTCACACTCACCCGATGAAACCGCGGCGGAAAAAGATATTGTCATCTGTGCCACCAGCAGTAAAACGCCACTGTTTGACGGACGTGTGCTCGATGAAGGGACGCATCTCAATGTGATCGGATCCAATCATCGCTCGCGACGGGAAATTGACCGTACAACCATTAAACGGGCTGACGTGATTGTCTGCGATGATATTGAACAATGCAAAATCGAAGCAGGCGACTTTATGCAGCCTGTCGACGAAGGCATTACCGACTGGCGGTTGATGCATAACCTGTGTGAGATTGTCGCTGAACGTGAAACCGGCCGGGCTACCGATGATCAGGTCACACTGTTTAAATCCGTCGGCCTGGCGGTCGAAGATATCGCCATGGGCGTCAAAGTGTATGAACTGGCCCTGGAGGAAGGGCTGGGCGTTGACCTGCCGTTTTAAAACAGGGATCCCGCAAAACAGATCGATCAGACATCTCGTTTTTCCTGCAGCTTGACTGCCTGGTAGATCTGTTCCATTTCCTGCAGGGATGCTTCCTGAATCGAACCACCGGTCCGCTCCAGTTCCTGTTCAATTTTCTGCACGCGCTCTTGAAACTTGCTGTTGCTTTTTCGAAGCGCTTCCTCGGGATTGATCTTCCAGCGGCGGGCGATATTGGCGACGACGAACAGAATGTCTCCCAGTTCACCTTCCACGCGTTCACGCAGCTCCGGGTCAGTGAGTTCCGTGTCAGCAACGATCTCCGCCTCCACGGTGGCCGGCGTGTGAGGAATCTGACCGTCGGGAAAAATTTCGTCCGCCAGTTCCTGAATTTCTTCCCGGAGTTTATCAAACAGCATGTCGCGATGCGGAAAATCGTATCCCACTTTGGCAGCTTTTTCTGCCACGCGTGACGCCCGGGCTAATGCCGGTAGTGCCGCAGGCAGGCCGTCAAAAATCGAACGCCGCTGCTTTTCCTGTTCCTTAATCTGGTCCCAGTTGCGACGCACCTCATCCGGTGTCTCCGCGGCAACATCGCCGAACACATGCGGATGGCGTTCGATCATTTTCTGAGTCAGTCGATCGACGACGTGCGTCAGATCAAATCGACCTTCGTCGGCGGCAATCTGAGCGTCGAGCACAATCTGCAGTAGAAGATCTCCCAGTTCTTCAATGATATGTTCATCATTGCCTGAATCGATGGCTTCCAGGAGTTCGTAAGTTTCTTCCAGCGTATAAGGCTTGATCGTCTCCAGTGTCTGTTCCCGATCCCACGGACAGCCTTCCGGTGAACGCAGACGGGCGATTACATCGCAAAGCTTTTCAAATGCAGGGGTTAGGATGCTATAATCGGGGGGAGTTCCCGGCAGGGGAACTCCCGCGCCACTGGGACCAGCAGGCTGTGATTGATAATCAGATTCTGTCATATGTTCGACCGGTTGATTCACCTGTGAGCGGTTATCGTGTAGGATTAAGGTATCGTAGCGAATTTACTTCGTTCTGAAAATTCACAATGAAAATGAGAGGCCGAAATCATGAGTTTTCTCAGGAATCGTTTATTAACTGTCTGTATGCTGCTGCTGACATCTGTGGCAGTCGCTGAGGCGCAACAGGCTGATGAAAAGGACGCAGGCGCAACTGAGCAGGCGCAGCGGGAACAAAAACTGGAACAGCAGATGAGCGGGGCAACGCTGGTCGGGCATTTCAGTGTCGATGGAAAACAGAACGGCAAACCTCCCCGCGAAGAACGCTATGAGATTGCGTCCATGAAAAAACTGCAGGGAGATCAGTGGCTGATCACTGCCCGCATTAAATACGGCGATAATGATGTTAACGTCCCGATGCCTCTGAATGTTTTCTGGGCAGGTGACACACCCGTCATTTCCCTGACCAACATGACCATTCCCGGTCTGGGTACCTTCACTTCTCGCGTGATGTTCTTCGAAGGCCGCTACGCCGGTACCTGGCAGCATGGTAAAGTCGGCGGAAATCTCTGGGGCAAAATTGAATACGCCGAACAGAAATCAGAATCGCAGGATGAGAAATAAAAACCGTGACGTATCAAAGAACTGAGGAAACTGCATCCATGTCAAAACTTGTATTGTTCGCTCTTTTCGTATCCGGGACTTGCGCTTTGAATCCGGAAAACCTGTCAGCCGCGGAAAACGTCGCTGAGGCAAAACAGAAACCGGCAAAGCTGGAGCTCATCAAAGTCAAAAGCAGTCTGGATGACAGCTTGCAGCCTTCCATGTTCTGGGCGCCCGCTTCGGCAAAAACCACTCCGACACCGCTGTTTGTCTTCCTGCATTCCTGGAGTGGCAATTATAAGCAGAACAATGCGAAGTGGCTGCAGGAAGCAGAACAGCGTGGCTGGATTTATCTGCATCCTGATTTTCGGGGCGTCAACCAGCAGCCCGAAGCCTGTGGATCCCGACTGGCGCGACAGGATATCCTGGACGCCATCGAATATGTCATCAAACACTACAACGTAGACCAGTCTCGTATTTATCTGGCCGGTTCTTCGGGAGGCGGACACATGACAATGCTGATGGCCGGTCATCACCCTGATCGTTTCTCAGCCGCTTCCGCCTGGGTGGGCATCAGTGATCTGGCAGAGTGGTATCGATTTCACCTGAAAGATGGTGTGCCCCAGAATTATGCCCGCATGATTTTAAAATCATTGACCGACAAGCCGGGTACTTCAGAGGAGATTGATGTGCAGTACCGCGATCGTTCTCCTTTATTCTGGATCGACAATGCTACGGAATTACCCCTTGATCTCAATGCCGGTGTGACGGATGGTCAGACCGGTTCCGTTCCTTTCGCGCACACAATTAATGCCTTTAATGTTCTGGCGAAAAAGAACCAGACGGCCCCTGTGACTGAGGCGGAAATAGAGCAGCTGTGGAATCAGGGTACACTGACAAATCCTCAAGCCTCGGATCAGGAGACCGATGAAACTTACGGACGCGAAATTCATCTCCGTCGTAAATCGGGCAATGCACGCGTCACGATTTTCCAGGGAGGCCATGAAGGCTTACCGGAACCTGCCTGCGAATGGCTGTCGAAACGGTCACGCGACACTTCTGGTTTCGGTAAGTAAGCCGCAGAAGCATGCTGAAGTAACTTGTATCAGACTTTCTGGTGAAGCAGTGTCGACCAGGCAGGATGAATAAAGGTTACGGACTGCGTGTATTATAGGGATTCTTTCACGGCGGCAACCGAATCAACTGCTTGAAGGCTGTTTCGGTCGATTGAGTATTCAAACCGGGGACTTCAATCGCATACAATAGAACCTGCCTCAAAAACTTTTGATGTGCGTGCGAATCATTCAACCTGAGAGCCAGTAACTTTGGACCGTCAACAGCAACGAATTGCAGAAGATCTTTCCAGTCTGATTGCAGGTGATGTGCGATGCGATCCCGTTGCGTTGTCAATTTATGCCAGCGATGCCAGCCTGTATCAGGTTCCACCACTCTGTATTGCCTTTCCACGCGATCGTAATGATCTGATCTCGATTGCCCGCTATGCCTCGGAGATGAATATTCCGATGATTCCACGCGGGGCAGGGACTGGCCTGGTCGGTGACGCCATCGGCAGCGGGATCGTCATCGACTGCGCACGCTACATGAATGCCTTTGAGTTGATCAATGATAAACTGGTCCATGTTCAGCCGGGTGTTGTGCACGCACAGTTGAATCGCTATCTGAAAACACAGGGACTCTATTTTCCCCCCGATCCATCCAATACTGAAGTCACGACACTGGGCAGTATGCTGGCAATCGATGCCGCCGGCTCCCGGGCGATTCGCGTGGGCTCGACTCGCGACTATATCAATCGACTGGAATTGATCCTCGCAGATGGAACCTGCTTCGAAGCAGGAAATGAAAGCCTGTCGATTCTGAATCAGCCCTCTCCCATGGGGTCCGGAACGTCACTCCTGAGCGAGCCGACGCCGGAAGCGCGTGGCGAACACGCTAAACGTACGATTTTGAGTAAACTCTCCAAGCTGCTGAATGATCATGCCGCGTTAATTCAGGAGAAACAACGGTCCGGGATTCCCAACTGCAGCGGCTATTATCTCAAAGGGATTAAAAGTCGACAAAATTTGAATCTGGCACGCATGCTGGTTGGTTCGGAAGGCACGCTGGCTCTGTTCTCTTCCGCACTGGTGCATGTCTCCCCGTTACCCGCGCATCGGGGAGTGGCGCTCCTGCTGTTCGGAGATCTGGCCTCTGCCATTAAAGCTGTGCAGACCATTATTCACGAACAGCCTTCCGCCTGCGATCTTCTGGATCGGCGTCTGCTCTCCCTGGCCCGCGATGCAGATCCCCGCTTTGCTTCCCTGATCTCTCCTGCAGCCGAAGCGGCATTGCTGGTCGAACAGGTGGGTTTCAGTGATGCGCAGGTCCAGCAGCGACTGCATAATGTGATTCTCGCTGTGAAAAATATCAATTCCCGGGTGGTCGTCGCCATGGAATCCCATCAACCAGACGAAGTGGACTTCCTCTGGTCACTGCCGCAGAAAGTAGTTCCTTCCCTCAGTCGTCTTCCGGGTGAATCACGGCCTCAACCGTTTGTCGAAGATATCGCAGTGCCCCCCGAATGCCTGTACGAGTTCTCCCAAAAAGCCCAGAAAGTCTTTCAGAAGCATCAGATCACCGCAACTTTATATGCCCATGCCGCATCCGGGCAGATTCACCTGCGTCCCTTTTTACCGGCGCTGACCGATCATAATGCACCCATTCTGGAAACCATTGCCCGTGAACTCTACCAGACGGTCTTTGCCCTGAATGGAACAATCAGCGGCGAGCACGGTGACGGACTGGCACGCACCGCCTTCATTCGTTCTCAATATGGTGATCTGTATCGCGTGTTTCGACAGGTTAAAGATATTTTTGATCCGCACAATCTGCTGAACCCGGGCAAAATTATCAACGATGATCCGCATGTCACCATTCGTAATTTAAGACCGGTTCCTGAAAAGTTTCCCGAACTGGTTGAGCTTCAGCTCGCCTGGTCACCACAGGAACTGCAGGAGGAGGCGTCACGCTGTAATGGCTGTGGTTCCTGTCGACGCCAGGATGCCGGCTCCAGGATGTGTCCCGTCTTTCGAATTGCTCCGGACGAAGAAGCCTCTCCCCGTGCCAAAGCCAATCTCTTTCGCGGACTGCTCTCTGGTGCCCTGCATCCCAATGAACTCTCCTCAGCAGAAACCAAACATCTGGCAGACACCTGTTTCAACTGTAAGCAGTGCCAGCTGGATTGTCCCTCAACCGTCAATATTCCACAGATGGCCATCGAGGCTAAAGCGGCTTACGTCTCTGCGAACGGTCTTGATCATACCGACTGGATCTTGTCACGGGCCCATTCATTCGGCGCATTGGGCAGTACACTTTCGATGGCGGCAAACTGGGCGATCAATAATACGACCACCCGCTGGCTCATGGAAAAAATGATGGGCATTCACCGGGACCGCAAGCTTCCTTTCTTTTCGCGGCGGTCATTCCTGAGATCGGTCCCCAAGAAATATCTGAAACGACCTCGACCCGGCAGTGATCCGAATCTGGTCATCTTTTTTGTCGACTATTATGCCAACTATCACGATCCGGAACTGGCACATGCAATGCTGGCGGTCCTGCAGCACAATCAGATTCCCGTGTATGTTCCTCCGCAGCAGCTGGCTTCCGGAATGGCGATGGTGTCCGCCGGCGATTTGATCGCGGCGCGCAGCTTTGCGCAAGAGAACATCAAAATTCTCGCGGAATTTGCCAGAGAAGGGCATCAGATTATCTGTACTGAACCAGCAGCAGCCATCTGTCTGAAGCAGGAGTACCCGATGCTGGTGCCCGGCGAAGACAGCCAGGTGATTTCCGAACAGGTCAGCGAAGCGGGAGCATTTCTCTGGCAGTTGCACGAAGCAAACCGTCTCAGGACTGATTTTGGACCACTGGATCTGGAACTGGACTATCATACTCCCTGTCATATCAAGGCTTTATCGTCCCGTTCGGCTTTAAATTCGCTTCTCGCTTTGATTCCTGAGCTGAGGGTGAATACAATTGAAAAAGGCTGTTCGGGCATGGCCGGGACCTACGGGCTCGCCCGCGACACCTTTGAAACCTCCAAACAGATCGGTCGGGAGCTGATCGATCACATGAAAACAACAAACGTTCATGCGGGTGTGACTGAATGCAGCAGTTGCAAAATGCAGATGGAACAGGAAAGCCGGATTCCTACCATCCACCCTCTCAAACTACTGGCACTCTCTTACGGACTGATGCCTGAACTGGGACGGGCATTGCAGCCGCAAAAGAAAAAACTGGTAGTGTCATGACAGTCCAGCAGATTCAGGTCAGGTTATTTGCCCGGGCCCGCGAACTGGCAAACAGCGATTTGATCTCGGTTGAGGTGGGGGAAGGCACAACGGTCGCCTGCCTGCGACAGGCCATTGCCGAACAGGTTCCTCAGTTACAGCCATTAAGCGGGCAGCTTCTGATCGCCGTTGACAATGCCTATGCAGGAGAAGACCAGTTGCTGTCGGCTTCACAGGAAGTCGCCTGCTTCCCACCGGTCAGTGGTGGCTGAATTGAAACGTATTAACTGGTATTTTGGTTATCGATCATGAAAACAGACTCCATTTCCATTACAGATCAACCTATCGACTACGCTGCCATCACTGAGCAGGTGCGTTCCAATGAATGTGGAGCCGTTGTCCTGTTTATGGGAACCGTACGTGAAATGACCGCAGGTAAACAGACGGTCGCATTAGACTATGAGGCCTACCCGGAGATGGCTGACCAGATGATGCAGCAGTTGATCGACGAAGCACGCGACCAGTGGGACGTCCACGGGATTGCCATTGAACATCGAGTCGGGCATCTGACACTGGGAGAAATCAGTGTGGCCATCGCCGTCAGTTCCGCACATCGCGGTGAAGCCTTCGAAGCAGGACGTTTTCTGATTGATCGGCTCAAAGAGATTGTACCCATCTGGAAAAAGGAAAACTGGTCTGATGGCACAACCGAATGGGAGCATCCGGAAATCAAGGCAAAATAAAACAGTTTCCGGTTTGAGACTGACTATAATAGGTGTAGAGAACCGGCGGGGGACAGCAGGCCGTACTTCCCGCCTTGATCGTAAGAGGCACTGATGGAAAAACTGACTCAGCTGATTGATACATTTGGACGTGTGCATAACAACCTGCGCATCAGCGTCACAGACCGCTGCAATATTCGCTGTTTTTATTGTATGCCTTCCGAAGATGTGCAGTTCGTTCATCGCAGTAAGATTATGTCGTTCGAGGAAATCGTCCGCTTCATTCGCCTGGTAGTACCGCTGGGGGTCGACAAAATTCGTCTGACCGGCGGAGAGCCCCTGGTTCGAAAAAATATCCCGGAACTGGTGAAAATGATTGCCGACATTCCTGGAATTAAGGATATCGGCATTACCACCAATGGGATCCTGCTGCCCCAGCAGGCACAGCCGCTCTATGATGCCGGCTTGCGACGGATCAATATCAGCCTGGACGCGCTGAACGCCGCCAAGTTTAAACAGATCACACGCCGCGACGATTACGATAAAGTACTGGCTGGCATACAGTCTGCTCATGACGCCGGCTTTGATCCTGTGAAAATCAATGCGGTGTCCATCCGCAATCTGACGGAAGAAGAGATCGTCCCTTTCGGAAAGCTGGCCCGTGAAACAGGGGCCGAAATTCGCTTTATCGAATTCATGCCTCTGGATGCGGATAATCAGTGGGAACGCGAGAAAGTCCTGTTCGCCCATGAAATTCAGGAGATCCTATCACAGGGGATTATGCCTCTGGTACCGGAGGAACAGCCTGATAAAAGTGCACCAGCTTCCAATTTTGTCTTCGAGGATGGCGTGGGACGGATCGGGTTCATTTCCTCAATCAGCGCCCCCTTCTGCATGAGCTGTAATCGATTTCGGTTAACCGCCGACGGGAAGTTGCGCAACTGTCTGTTCAGCCTGGAGGAAACCAACATCCGTGAGCTGTTCCACAACAATGCTCCGGACGAAGAAATCATCGCGGCGGTACGCAGCAGTATTACCGCGAAAAAAGAAGGGCATGAAATCAACACAGCACGATTCATTCAACCCGATCGCCCGATGTATTCTATCGGCGGATGAAATCTGAAAGTGGATTGAGTTTGAAACATGAGTGAGCAGCCGTTGATTTACCTGGATAACGCAGCTACCAGCTTCCCCAAGCCAGATTCCGTCTATGCTGCAATGGATGATTACAATCGAAACATGGGTGCTCCCGTCGGTCGTGGAGCCTATCGGAAATCAATCGAACTGCAGTCTTCCATCGATCAATGTCGGAAGCACGCAGCAAAACTGCTGGGGGCAGCACGTCCTGAGGAGATCGCCTTTACCTTCAACGGTACAGACAGCCTGAATACGATTATTCACGGCGTGTTAAAGCCCGGGGATCATGTCATCACTTCCGATGTGGAACACAATTCAGTACTCCGGCCTCTACAGACATTGAAAAACCGCTGGGGACTGGAGATTACAATCATTCCCGCAGATCAGACCGGACTGGTCGAACCGACGGCGTTTCGGGATGCCCTCCAAAAAAACACGCGACTGATGATTCTCAATCATGCTTCGAATGTAACGGGGACCATTCAACCCGTGAATGAAGTTGGAGAAATCGCACGCCAGGCGGATGTGCTCTTTCTGGTCGATGCCGCGCAGACAGCCGGCCATCTGCCTCTGGATGTGTCCAGCATGCCCGTCGATTTCCTGGCATGTCCCGGTCATAAAGGGTTGCTGGGCCCGCTGGGAACGGGACTGGTTTATCTGCGTGCAGAGCTGGCTGACCAGGTCGAGAGCCTGCGGCAGGGGGGGACCGGCACTCGCAGCGAAGATGAAACACAACCGGTCACTTTGCCTGAAAAACTGGAATCAGGGAATCACAACGCTCCGGGGTTGATCGGATTGCGAGCTTCTATTGAATACGTTCTCAAGCAGGGAGTCTCAACACTTCGCAAGCACGAGCAACAATTAACCGCACAGCTGCTGGACGGTTTTCAGCAACTCAACAGTTTCCAACTGACTGGCCCCCAGGTCGTCGAAAACCGGGTGGGGGTGGTCAGCCTGATCAGTGAAACCGCTGAACCACAGGTGCTGGCTTCCATTCTGGATGAGAATTTCGGGATTCAGATTCGGGCAGGTTTACACTGTGCACCCCGTATTCATGCCTGTATCGGTTCAAAAGAAGCCGGAGGAACGCTCCGCTTCAGTCCCGGGCCTTTTACAACAGTGGAGCAAATTGACACAACGATCTCAGCGATGCAGGATCTGGCTGCATCTTTTTAAATCAAAGTCCACTGTGACCGCTTCTGAAAACTGTTCAGTTCACACTGTTCGAAACGACTCCGTCTGCAGAAAACTCTCTCAAGTATTAGCAGTATCGTGATTTACATCCTTGACACTCTTTGATGTCTACTTCAAAATTAAAATAGCCTGTTCTGGCTGGTTATAGAGTTTTCCCGTCAACTCGATTCACAACGTGTTCCGGGGAAGTCGCTCTTTCAGCTCCGGGCGCTATAAACAATTCTCGCTCGACATGTCTAACGTCTTATTTCCCCAATGACGCATTGGAAAATCAGAAAGCAGTCAACTCCGTTGATGCGGGTATGACGAACGGTTTCTGCAGTAATTGGATCTGCTGAATGGTAGAATACAAGCTGGAGTTAATATAATTTTCATAAACCAGATTTGACCGGAGTCTTGATTCCCACTGTTTGATATGGGAAAAACAGATTCCTCGCAGTTTAAAACTGATTCTATTCCGTGGAGAAATTGAATGGCCGATGATTGGATGCAACAGTTAGTAGATGATGGGTTTCTCGGTCCGGCGCAGCTGGATGAAGCCTCGAATCTGGCCGGCTCTATGGGAATTTCCCCCGGAGAAGCACTTGTCAAGTTGGGATATGTGGGGGCCGAAGTCATTGCGCAGGCCCAGGCGTCCATGTATGGATATGAGTTTGTCGAACTGGAAGGGCTTGAAATTCCCCAGTCGGTAATCGAACTGGTTCCAGAATCCATGGCACGTGAAAATACCGTGATTCCCGTGGGAATGGATGGGGATTCGTTGCAGATTGCCCTGCATGACCCGATGAAATACGAAGTACTCGATAAACTACGATTCATTATTAATCGTGATATTGACGTGGTCATGGCTCCGATAGAAGCGATTCAGGCCGCCATCAACCGGCATTACGGACAGAGCGAAACCGAATCTGTTGATACGATGTTGAAGGAGTTTACGGAAACTGCCATCGATATTACTGCCACCGAACTTGCCTCCTCCAGCACTGTCGCTGAAGAAGATGACAGTGCCCCGGTGATCCGCCTGGCCAACCTGATCATCAGTGAAGCTGTGAATATGCGGGCCAGTGATATTCATGTCGAGCCCTTTGAGGACCGGATTCGCATCCGTTATCGGATCGATGGTGTACTGATTGAACGTGACAGTCCTCCCCGTCGTCTGTTGATGGCACTTGTTTCCCGATTCAAAATTATGGCGCAGATGGACATCGCAGAAAAACGTCGTCCTCAGGATGGTCGAATTAAAACCACCATTGCCGCCAAGGACTACGACTTGCGTGTCAGTATTCTGCCAACCAATCACGGACAGGCAGTGGTCATGCGTATTCTGGACCGAGATAACATTAAGGTCGGGATTCGTAACCTTGGTTTTTCAGAAGAGAATTATCGGCGCTTCCAGACGATTATTCGTCGACCGAACGGCATCTTCCTGGTAACCGGGCCGACGGGTTCCGGAAAAACGACAACTTTGTACAGTGCCCTGGGTGAGTTGAATCGTCCGGACCGCAAGATTATCACGGCTGAAGACCCGGTTGAATACTATCTGCCCGGTATCAATCAGGTAGAAGTGAAGCATAATATCGGGCTCGATTTTTCCCGCATCATTCGTGCGATGTTACGACAGGCTCCCAATGTGATTCTGGTTGGTGAGATCCGCGACAAGGAAACTGCTGAGATGGCAATTCAAGCATCTTTAACAGGACACTTGGTATTCAGTACGCTGCATACGAACGATGCGCCCGGTTCTATTACACGGTTGATCGATATGGGGGTACAGCCGTTCCTGGTGGCATCCAGTGTGATGGCGGTCATGGCTCAACGTCTGGTGCGTGTTGTTTGTGGTAAATGTGTTGAGACCTATGTCCCCGATCCAGGTGAACTCGAATACCTCGGCTTTACCGAAACTCAGCTTGCCAATGCGATCCATAATCGAGGTAAGGGATGTAACACATGTTCACACACCGGCTACAAGGGGCGTAAAGCGGTATTTGAACTGATGATGATGAATTCCGCTATACGTGAGATGACTTTCCGCAGTGAGGCCGCACAGAACATTCGAAGGCAGGCACGCCTGCACGGCATGAAATCGCTGGCTGAGGATGCAGCAGAGAAAGCCCTGCAGGGAATCACAACACTGTCAGAAGCGATGAAGCTGGCAAAAGGTCTGGAAGGCTCATAACAGGGGCAGAAAAAGAGGTGTCAACGGGATCGTTCGTGTGAAAATCTGGAAAAACCGTTTCAGCTTTCAGGAAAGAGTTAGATCTATTTTCGTGCATTTGTTGAGTTTTACAGCAGAATACCGGATAATTAAGTCAGATACGCCCCAGGAAGATGGCGATCTGATTTCAGTAAACCATTTCTAAGTCGTCTTATCTTTATTTCCTTAATTTTACTGATTTTCGTTTTACTACATTCTTGTGAGACCCGCTTGTTCAGGGAAAAATCCAGGAGCTGATTCGTTCTGGGAAATGAAATCACTCAAATCGAAGAATAATCCACACTTCTGGCGAAAACCCTCGTTCCCGCGAACGTTCGGTGATCGCTCACTTTTTAGTCAAAGAGTTTTCAGAAAGTACTTTGGATGGCAACAGTTCAAATTGACAAACTGCTGGAGACGGTCGTTAAAGAACGGGTGAGCGACCTGCATATCACCACAGGACAGCCCCCCGTTGTTCGTGTCGGCGGGCATATGGTACGTCTGGAAACCAAAAGTCTTGAACCCGATGATACCGTTGCGCTGATGAAGAGTATCACGCCTGAGCGAAATCAGCAGGAACTGCAGGAGGTCGGAGGGACTGACTTCGGATTCGCCTTTGGTGAGAAAGCCCGCTTCCGGGTATCAGTCTTCAAGCAGCGTGGCCAGATCGGCATGGTGTTACGGCGAATCCCCAATGAATTTCTGACTTTCGAACAGCTGGGTTTGCCTTCGGTGATCTCCGATCTGCTCGAACGCCCACGTGGTCTGTTTCTGGTCACCGGGCCGACAGGCAGTGGTAAGACAACCAGCCTGGCCAGCATGATCAATCACATGAATAATACAATGGACCATCATATCATCACGATGGAAGACCCCATTGAATATTATCATAAACATAATAAATCCACGATCAATCAGCGGGAAATCGGCGTCGATGTGCCTACCTTCCCCGAAGCCCTGCGTCGTGCTCTGCGACAGGACCCCGATGTGATTCTGGTGGGGGAAATGCGCGACCTGGAAACCATTTCCGCTGCGATTACCGCTGCAGAAACGGGGCACATCGTGTTCGGGACCCTGCATACAACGGGTGCCCAGGGTACTGTCGACCGTATTATCGACGTGTTTCCTACCAGTCAGCAGGACCAGATTCGGACCCAGCTTTCTTCGTCCATTATCGGCATCCTCAGCCAGGCGCTCATGCCGAAAAAACCAAAAGGGCTGGTGGCCGCGTATGAGATGCTGGTCGTGACGCCGGCGATTGCCAACCTGATTCGTGAAGCCAAAACCTATCGTATTAACTCCAGTATTCAGACCGGGCGGAAGTACGGGATGCAACTGTTGGATGACGCGCTGTTTAATCTCTGGCGCGATGGGCTTTGCGAAGAAAAAGATGTCGTCATGCGATCGAATAATCCAGGCGAGCTCAAAGCGAAAATCGCCATGGCCAAGAAGGGATTACTCGAAGACGATGATGACGAAGAAGATGATGATTTTGAAGATTAATGATCGGGAGCAGGGAAGTACCAGGTCGCGTCAGTCATTTCGGAAAGAAAAATCAAACTGAAAAGGTAGACATACATGGCAGCGAGACGCCTTGGTCAAATCATGGTCGATCTGGGATATATCTCAGAAGATCAGTTATGGGATATCCTGGAAGAGCAGAAGCAGAGCCCGGGTGAAGTCATCGGTCAGGTCGGCATCCGCATGGGTCTGGTGACTGATGAGCAGGTCACACAGGCGCTCGCTGAGCAGTGGGGGATGCCCGTCATTGAGCTGGAAGAGACTAATATCCCTTCCAAGGTGCTCGAACTCGTGCCGGAAACGATGGCCTCGATCTACAAGATTATGCCGGTCTCGCTGAAAGATGGCGTCCTCACCGTCGCGATGGCGGATCCCCAGAATGTGGCCGCGCTGGACGACCTGCGTAACTTTCTCGGGTATGATGTCCGGGGGGCGGTTTCCAATCTGAAAGATGTGGAAGGGGCAATTGCCCGCCACTACGCCGAGCACCAGGACAGCATTGAAGACGTCATTGGGGCCATGGAAGACGAACTGGGTGATGACAAGACTAAAAATGTCTATGACCTTTCTTCTGCCGAAGAAGTCGCCGATGCGGCTCCGATTCGAAAACTGTTAAATATGGTGATGCTGCTGGCGATCAAAGATCAGGCAAGCGACATCCACCTGGAACCGTTTGAAGACGAATTCAAGATTCGCGTGCGTGCCGATGGTGTACTTTATGAAATGGTGCCACCACCACGCCACCTGGCCAATGCCATTGTCTCCCGTGTCAAAATCATGGCAGATCTGGATATTGCTGAACGCCGCATGCCACAGGACGGTCGTATTGAATTGAACGTCGGCGGCAATCCGGTCGACCTGCGGGTCAGCGTATTGCCCACACTGTTTGGCGAAGCCGTTGTTATGCGGGTGCTGGACCGGACCGTGGTTCAACTGGACCTTAACAAAATCGGCATGGACCCTACCACCTTGTCACGTTTCCGTGAAATGATTCACAGACCCAACGGGATTGTGCTGGTGACGGGCCCCACGGGAAGTGGTAAGACCACGACGCTGTATTCCGCATTGAATGAACTGAACGTCATTGAAGAAAAAATTATTACGACGGAAGACCCCATTGAATATGATATCGATGGTCTGATTCAGGTTCCCGTCAATCCCGATATTCAAGTTACCTTTGCTTCGGTGCTGCGTGCGATTTTGCGTCACGACCCCGACCAGATTCTGATCGGGGAAATTCGCGATTTCGAAACCGCAGAAATCGCCGTTCAGTCGGCGCTGACAGGCCACCTGGTATTCAGCACGCTGCATACCAACGACGCGCCCTCGGCGATTACCCGTCTGCGCGATATGGATATTCCCAAGTTCCTCATCACCGCAACCGTGGAGGCCATTCAGGCACAACGTCTGGTGCGGACAATCTGTAAGGAATGCCGGACGGAATTTGAACCCAGTGATGAACTGTTGATGGAGCTGCAGCTCCCGATTGAACAGGCGCGACAGTACAGCTTCTACTATGGAAAAGGTTGTGCCACCTGTAATAACTCGGGCTACAAAGGCCGGACAGGCCTGTATGAACTCATGGATGTCACCGATGAAATTCGCGACCTGATTACCGAAGATGCTTCGGTGGATGATATACGCGACATGGCCCGCAGTCAGGGGATGACTACCCTGCGTGAAGCGGGGCTAAAACTGATTTTTGACGGGGTCACCACGATTGATGAAGTGGTCCGCGAAACCGTGGTGGAAGACATCGCATAATTGAGAGCCACCAGGCTCATTAACAATACAAACCATTTTTTAAGACGACTTTTGACGGAGTAACGCCATGCCGGTTTATCAATATGAGGCCATGGACAACACTGGACTCGAAGTGAAAGACACGATCGAGGCCCCTTCTGAAGCTGATGCGCAGACACTCATTAAAGAGAAGGGCTTTTTTGTTACCAAAATTGCCGAAAAAGGTCGCGGTAAGAAACAGAAAAAAGGAGCCGGCGGTAAAGCGGGTGGCGGAAGTAAAAAAGCCAGTCCCAAAAAAGGGGGCTTCTCCATCGGGGGTGTGCGGCCCAAACAGCTCTGTACCTTTACCCGTCAGCTGTCCACGCTGCAGGATGCCGGTCTGCCGATCCTGCGAAGCCTGCGGATTCTGGAAGCACAGGCCAAGCCCGGCCCGCTCAAAGCGTCTCTGGATGGCGTCATCGAAGATATTGAATCGGGGAACACACTCTCGGAAGCCATGGCCAAACAGCCGAAATGTTTTGATAACCTCTACGTCAACATGGTGAAGGCCGGGGAAGCCGGTGGTGCCCTCGAAGTCATTCTGCAGCGTCTGGCTGAGTTCAAAGAACGTGCCCAGAGTCTGAAGAAAAAGGTGCAGGGGGCCATGATTTATCCGGTTGCCGTGATCACGGTGGCCGGCCTGATCGTCGGTTTCATCATGTACTGGATCATTCCCAAGTTCAAAAAGATCTTCCTGGATTTCGGTACCGAACTGCCCGGTATTACCCTGCTGCTGATGTCAATCAGTGATATCGTTGTCTCCTACTTCTACCTCTTTCCGGCGATACCGCTGGCCTTTTATATCTTTATCAAGATTGTGAGGAAGAATAAGAAGGGGGCGTTCGTGGTTGACTGGATATCGCTGCGCATACCGTTATTAGGCAAGATTATCAGTAAGTCAGTGACCGCGCGTACCTGTCGTACCCTGGGCACACTCATCGCCTCCGGCGTTCCCATTCTCGAAGCGATTATTATCGCCCGTGACACTGCGGGGAACATGGTTTTCCAGCGCGCCTTCGACACCATCTACGCCGCAATCCGCGAAGGGGAAACCATGGCGGTCCCTCTTAAGGAAGCACGCATTGTGGACGATATCGTGGTCAACATGGTGGACGTGGGTGAAGAGACCGGTGCACTGGATAACATGCTTTATAAGGTGGCTGACGTCTACGACGAAGAAGTTGCCGTACTCGTGGACGCGCTGGTGAGTCTGCTCGAACCACTGATGGTGATCGTGCTGGGGCTGATTGTGGGTTTCATCGTAATCGCACTCTTCATGCCCTTAATTAAGTTGTTGAACGATCTTTCGTAGTGTTTTGGATAGGGTGTTGCAAAATAATACAGAATATTCCCACAAAATTGCCTGTCTGTGACGTAGTGAAATAGCAATATAGTTAACAGAGATAACAGGTTACGCGTATTATGGGCATCAAGGCATGAAATTTGCCTCTATTATAATGTAGAAAACTCTCTGCTGAGTTCACTCTCAAACACAGGCAGACAGGGTTTTTCAATCTCAAACTGTTGTTCCGTAAAGAGTTAGGAGTAAACAATGAAACGTCGGCCGCCAATTACCCTTTCGGCGTCAAAGTACAGCAGGCGTGCGTTCACCTTAATCGAACTGATGATCGCAATTGTCATTATCCTGATTCTGATCGGTCTGCTTGTTCCCGCCATCGGCGCCGTCCGCCTCCGGGCACAACAGGCAAAGGTACGTTCAGAGATTTCCAATCTCGAAGCTTCTATCGCTCTTTTTAAAGGCGAATTCGGCATGGATCCGCCCAGTGGAATCATCCTCTACGAATCCGGTTCCGCTACCTGGGATCAGCGCAGTAAAGGGCTGATCCGCCAGCTGTGGCCCCAGTTCGATTTTACAGCCAATAAAGATATCAATGGTGACGGCGATGTCACGGATACGATTCTGCTGAACGCCGGCGAATGTCTCACGTTCTTCCTCGGTGGGGTCTGGGAGAAAAATGCTAATGGAAATTATATTACCTTTGGATTTTCCAAGAATCCGGCTAAGCCGTTCCTGAATCCCGGTCATACCGCGGCTGATCCGGGTTACGACTCTGATTATTCAGCGACCAATTCCGGTCGCCAGGGGCCCTTTTTTGAATTCGATAACAGTCGATTTGTTGATACAGACGGAGACAATGCTCCCGAGTATCTCGATTCCTTTCCGAGTCAGCAAACGCCTTATATTTATCTCAGTAGTTATGAGGGGCGAGGTTATCGTACCGGTGATATTACCGGTACCGGCCTGGCTGACGTTTATCGTCAGGGGGACCCGACTGTAACACCGCCTACAACTGATCCCCCCTACAAGCCCAAGTCATTTCAGATCATTTCACCAGGCGCTGATTATCAGTTAGGGACTGGTGGAAATTACACTTCTGGTAAAAACCTGCCGGGCAACCGCAGTGTGGAAGCGGATAACATTACGAATTTTGTCAGTGGATCTCTGCAGTAATCACGGTTTGTTTTTAAGAAGTCAGGTTTTTTACAATGCGACGTTTAACAGCTCCACAATCTGTTCGATCTCAGCGCGGCGGTTTCACCATCGTCGAACTGATGATGGTTGTCGGCATTCTGCTGTTTCTGATTGCCACGTCTGCGTTCGTGGTGCGTAACATCGGCAACAAAGCCCGTGAAAAAGCAACCATGGCGACGATCGTCAAAGTTGACGGCCTGATGCTGAATCGCATCGAAGCCATGCGGAAAGCGCTCGACGCATCGAAGAATCAGCATCAGATCGAATCGCTGGTCGGGCAGAAATATACCGCGCTGGTGAATATTAATAAAAAATACCGCGGCCTGCCCAAACCGGTGGTGGAAATTCTGGTGCGGAAAGATATTTTCCGCGAGAACCTGCCACAGTACATCGCTGAGAATTCCGGTATCAATGCCGCCATGGATGCCCAGTCTGGTGTTTCCCCGGGAACCGCAGGAAGTCTCGGCTCCGACGCCGGTGCCAGTATCAGTTCAGAATACCTCTACTATGTTTTAACGAAACATGAAACTTATGGCGTGCCGCCTGTGGGGGAAGATTCCTTCACCACAAATGAAGTCGCCGATACCGACGGCGATGGCCTGAATGAATTTGTAGATGGCTGGAGAAAACCACTCCGCTTTTACCGCTGGCCCACGCGCCTGATCAAGCCGGATGGTTCGATTATCGACCGCACCATTGCCGGTTATTTCTTTAGCGGGCTGCCTCCTGTACCCGCTTCCGACTTCTATGAAACCGATCCATTAAACGTCGATGCAGATGATCCACAGGGGCGGCTTCAACACGAAAATGACCGTTCGGGAAGTGTCTTATCTCCTCTGTTTAACAATAATTCTGCTTACACTACCGGGCAATATGCCACGATGAATACCTTCTGGATGCCTCTGATCATTTCTGCCGGGGAAGATGGTGTTCTCGGGCTGTATGAGCCGCACGATGAAACTAACAATGGGGTCTTGGCACAGCCTGTTCTCCCTATTGTGGACGGCGTATTCGATAACATCACCAATCACAATCAACGAGCCGGAGGAAGGTAAACTTATGCCAGCCTTTCACACGAACAATCAGTTCACTCAGCGATCTTCGCGTCGGCCCGGCTTTACGCTTGTCGAGTTGCTGGTCGTGATTTCGATTATGGCAATCCTGGTTGTCATGACGGTGTCTTCGATCAACTTCGCACTCACCAGTGACGTCACCCGAGGCGCGTCGCGTCAGGTGCAGTCCTATCTTGCAGGGGCCCGAGACCGGGCGATCTACGCCAAGGAACCACGGGGTGTTCGCTTTATGGTTGACCCTGATAACCCGTCGGCAGTCACCAGCATGATTTATATTGCTCCCAGCCCCGACTGGAATCAGGGCGTGATCCGCCTGGAACGTATTGATACCGGTTCAGATGGTACACCGGATACCATCCTGCATGTCCGTGGCAAAGGAACAGACTGGAATTTTCTCTATACCCGCGGACAACTGAAAGATGGTGCACGAATTAAAATTCCCGGTGATGATAGCGGTTCCTGGTATACCGTCGATTTACCAAATTCTCCCATTATCGGTGGTACCGAAATTTTGCGGCTGACCACAGCTTACCGTGACCCGGGGACTTCTGATCCGACTGAAGTCGTGGCTTTCGCGCCTGGCAGTGGACCTTCCAATTATCTGCTTGAACTGCCTCCCGTAGTACTGTCGGGTGAAGAACCGACACTGCTGCCCAACAACGCCGCTATTGACCTGGACCGTTCTTATCTGCCTCTCAGCTGGCGCATTACCGGGGCCTCCCGCGGTGAGGATGGTCAACCAGGTGCCGCTGGTGTGAATGATGACGGCAGCGGCGGAAACGATGACGATGGTGAACTTCTCTGGCCGGGTACCGATGACTACCGCCTCTACTCCAGCCAGCTTGACCTCATGTTCTCGCCCCGCGGTTCCATTTCCGGCAGTGAAGCAGGAAACGGAAAAATTCATTTTGTCGTCGATACACTTGAGAATATTCAATCTACCTGGCGCGCCAATACCGGCTACGCCGAAGGGGACCGGGTCACCGTGCCGGCGCGTCTGATTACGCCGACTTCTACCAACTGGGATCTGAGTTTCAAACCTTACGATCGAATTTACGTCTGCACGAACCCTGGCACGACCGGAAATAATGTCGGTGTCTTCCTGACCGCTGCCGGACGTCAGGTACGAGACGTGGGAACCGTTACAGATGGCAGCGCAACCTGGAAGGTCGAACTGAATACCACTCCTTCGCTACTGTCCATCTTTACGCGAACCGGAAACGTCAGCGCTTATCCCATGTTCTTTGATGCCGAAGCGGCTGTTCCCACCGGGCAGGCACCCGATGTGTTCTACTATGCAGAAACGGGGGCAACAGCCAAATGAAATCACTTCATCTGAAAACCCGCAATACACCTGTTGGATTTCTGTCCGTTTCGCGGGCTGGTGTCACCCTGATGGAAGTTCTGATGTCCGTCATGATCATGAGCATCGGCGTCGTCTCACTGGCGTCCCTGTTCCCGATCTCCATTCTGCGTGGCGTCCAGGCAACCAAGCTCACGAACGCAACCGTACTGCGCTATAATGCCGAAGCATTGATCGATGCATTCCCGCAACGTTTTGTATTCGATCCTGATGGTTCCCTGGATGCTGATGGAGAAATCGCGCATCAACGCAGAAACCGCAGTTACATCGTCGATCCCATCGGCAGTTATTACGCCACACTGGATGGGACCGGCCTGGAAGGCAGCTTCGGTAACGACGGTTCCAGCAGTCCCGTGACTCGCATTCCCCGCTATCACGCCGGTCTGACTTCGCAGTTACAGGCGACCAATTTCTTTTCTCAGCAGGATAACTGGACGCTGCTGTACGAAGGGATTCCCTCTAGTATCAACGGCGCGCGAGACACCATTCAGATCGATATTCAGGACATCAATTCCGGTATTCTGACGCTGTCAGAACTGCAGACCACTCTGGCAGATTCCGCGACCGGCGGACGGATTCTGATTTATGATACCACCGGCAAGCAGGTTCAGGTGCGTGGGATCAGCGGAACCAGTGTCGACGGCAGCACCGGGGAAATCAGCCTGGGCAATCCGCTTCCCGATAACGGGCTCTACACCAGCATCGCCAAAGTCCGGATTGAACTTCTGAATATGCAGTATTCCTACCTGTTAACCGTCCGTCGTTCGATTGCTACCGATGTTGCTTCTGTTGACGTCGTGGTGTTCCATCGCCGTAATTTCTCCCCGGAGTTTGAAGCCATTCATCAGGTCGAGAACTTTGTGGCTGAATGGCTGCCTGGTACCGATGGTGCCTGGGGCGTTGCCGGTGTCGATGATGACAATGATGATGATATGGACGGGGATAACAGTGATGGTCGCGGCGTTGACGAATATGCAGGGGAAGCAGGCGCGGCTGGTTCCGATGACTATCGGCGGCGCAAGTTCACACTCAGGTATAATCCCAGTGTCGAGAGACCACTTCTGAAAAAAGGGGGCTACGTCTTCGACGCCTATAATGCCCGCTGGTACCGCATTCAGCAGATTGTCGATGAAGAGGCAGCCCTTGCCCCTGGTGCCACCACTGCCGAACTGATTCTGGATCAACCCATTATCCAGTCCATCAATGATCCCGGCGATCCGGGGGAGCCTGTCGCCCGTCTGATCGTCATGCCGAATGTCGTACAGGTCTATCCATTGGGAAACAAAGCAAGATAAACAACAGGTAACATCTCCCGGGCCGTAGTAAAGTGAAGTGTTTTATGAAACCGAAAACATCAAATCGAAACCAGAACAGGCAGTCAGATCGCAGTTCCGCTGCGTTCCACACCGGTTTTACGCTCATCGAAATGATCGTATCCGTGGCCCTGGTTCTGCTGATGATGCTGATGTTTACCGAGATCTTCCAGATCCTGTCCGGTTCGATGACCACCCAGCGGGGGATTTCTGAAAACGATCAGCGCGAACGCCTGCTGGTGACCGTTCTGCAGGCCGACCTGGATAACCGTTCGTTCCAATACCTGCTCCCCTTTGCGAATAATGTATCCTTTACACCGACGCCAGATGATCCGCGAAACCCGGCCTATCATGAAGAAGATCGACGGGGTTACTTCTATATCTCAGAGAACGACCCCAACGATGACACGGATGATTTTCTGCAGTTCACGGTCTCCCGTTTTGCGAATCCGGATCAGCGAGGTACCGAAGATTTTTACTACGGTCGCGCCACTGATCTCAGTGATCGGACATTGGATGGCGGGACCTTACTTCGCAATCATCCCAATCAGCCTGAAGCCGACGATGGACGTATCGTCGCAGATGGAGCTTCACAATCTTCTGCAGCCGAAGTCTGTTACTTCCTGAGAGGCAGTAACCTCTATCGTCGTATCATGCTGATCCGCGAACCATTATCGCTCTCCGGTACACAGAATACGCAGCCCATCTCCTCTGATTCAAGCGACTCGCCATTTTTCCAGCGGTCTGCCAGTACACCCAATCCGCTCTACGGGGAAAGTGTTACTACCGATGACAATTTCTGGCGCGACTTTGATTTCTCTGCTTATATTGACAACAGCGGATTTGTCTATGCCCGTTTTCATGATCTGAATGACTTGAATAACAACGACACCACTGTTCTATTCCCCTTGGGGATTCCCAAATATCGTTTCGGGTTTAATCACGATGATACCCTGGGGGGGCTGTCGCGGGAATTTGTTCCTAACGCGGCAGATTCCAACCTGCAACTGTTTATGGGCCGTTTTACACACGAAGAGACGTCACACCGTCATTTTAATTACCCACACAATTCAATGCATTCGTCCATCGGCGGTGGCGGTAATCCCATGGATCCTGCCGGTCCCAATCTGTTGCTGAATCCAGAGGATCGTGTGGTTGATTTACTGCGCAACGGCCCACGTCGATCGGAAGACCTGGTGCTTTCAAATGTGCGTTCATTTGATATCAAAGTCTTTGATGATGGTGCCCAGGATTTTGTAGACATCGGTGGCTCCACCGCAGTCCGCTTTGCAACAGGCGCCAAACAAAATGTGGACCACGGCAATAACGTCTGGAAAAACGTGTTCGATACCTGGCATATCAATGCCGAGTCTGCAGGTGGAGATGGAGATCCTCCCTATCCCATGTTGTCAGATCCCGCTGTTTTAGAATACTTGCCACAGACACCCGTTTACGATGTTGCAACGCAATCTCCGGTTCCACGTGCGTCACCATTATCAGCCATTCGCATTTTAATTCGCTATGAAGACCCGACTTCGGGTCAGGTCAGACAAATGACACTGATTCATCCACTCCGAAACAAGAGTGACGAATAATCGTTTAAGATACCACAGCAGGCACTTTTCCCCATTGTGCCGGACCGGGCCACGGCCTTTGGTCACATTGGGAGACTTTGGAATGAAATTCACTTGTATGAAACAGACCACACACAATGACAGTCGGTTACAGCAGCTGCAGCAGTCGCGTCGCGGTTCGACGTTGCTCATCGTCATTGCCTTACTGGCGATGCTGTCGCTGCTGGGGGTCGTCTTTTATACCTTCGCCTCACAGGAAGAACGCAGCGCGCAGTACTTTACTGAAGCCGCCATCAACGATGCCGACGCCGGTCTCGACGCCGACGTCCTCTTCAACTGGGGACTCCGCCAGTTGATCGTCGGTCCTGATGACCAATACTACAACAGTGCCCTGCATGGGAGATGGCATTCCATGCTGCCTAAAATGTTCGGTTCTGATGTCCATCCCTTTAATGGTCAGGGCATCAATGTGATCATGGATAGTTCCGGGATTGTCGCCGTCGATCAGAATTATGATGGGACTGCTGACAACGCAGCATTGCTCTCCTTAAACCACAGTCGCGCTGCCCATGGTGGTACGCTTCCCTTTGCATTGCGGTCGGAAAATATTCCCGAACCGGACGTCGATTATACGTCACCCGATATCAACAATCTGTTTCTGGCCTACGATGGCTATACACTGGATGGGGGAACTATCAGACGCGTGGTCATTCCTTCGTTCCTGCGTCCACAATATTTAAGAGATACTTCTACTGGTGATCATATCGATGACTGGTATGAGAACGATGGTACTCTTGTTGCAGAAAAAGATACCCGTACCAGGGTGCTCCGGCCTCATCCGGCACATGTCTTCGTCGATCCGGGTGGAACCGCAACGACTACCCCCCGCTTTACCCCTTTATTTCCTTTTCAGCCCTCCTCGAATCCCAGTGGAACAACCCAAAATGGAGAGCTGGGGATTTTTACCGGTTCCTTTAATTCCGACGCGCCGATCGTCGAGCTGGATGTGGACAATGACAATGACGGTCTGATCGAAGGGATCTGGATGGACCTGGACTTTCCTCCGGTCGAACATCCCAACCAACCGACCAAATATATTCTGCCTCTCTTTTCCTTTACCGTGTATGACATGGATGGACTGATCAATCTCAATACTGCCGGTAACATGCGGCGGCCCGATGACATTGATTTGAACTATGATCCTACCAACAATTTCTTCGGTGAAGATGATTCCATCTATACCGACAAGTACCTGTTCCTGTCCCGTTCCAATCTGGGGCTCTCATCGCCGGGAGAAATCAACCCGCAGTGGGCGTTGAACGCACGACCTGATAAAGTAGCCTCCGGTGGAGACATGGTCGATTCCGCAATTGCCACCGATGTGCTGCTGCAGCATCGCCTTTTCTTCGGCGAATACCCTTATCCTTATGGTGCCATCGGCGCACCACGGACTTACGGGGGCGCGGGAGATTTTCAGGACGCCTATGAAAACAGTGTGGCATGGCGGGAAAATTCCAACATGGAATATTTCTTCCTGAACTTCGGTCGTCCTGAATTCGGCATTCCCAGTCCATTGGATAACGGAACTCAAAGTAATATTTCCGACCTCTATCCCGGTCGCTGGGGCGAAACGAATCTTCTGTACGACTCACAGCGAATCGATCCATCAGATCCAATCTATCTGCTCGAACAGGTTCCCAATCCCACCAAGTCGTTTCCCCGTCCGGGACAGACACTGGTGGACGATAATGCCAACCGCTACGAAGGGGGGACCCTCAGTGGCTCACTGGACGGTAACCGTTCCAACGTGCATTCCTTCATGCATCCCCTGTCTTATAATGGAGCGGGCCGAACAAATAAAACCGGTATCAACTATCGACTGCCTGCGATTGGCTATAATGGCTGGAAAGGCTACGAAGATTTCGAATTTGCCGGCACGACTCGCTATAACGGCAACCCGATCTTCTTCAAAAACTCGATTACCGATGAGACAGCAGCGCGAGGCACGCTGGTGGACGAAGCTGACGAGATGACGGTCGACCTGGAAAAGGTCCAGCGTCCCTATGATGAACCCTTTACCGCGGCTGACCTGGCATTCCTGCATCTGTCGCAAACCGATCAGGATAATACCGGCGTCAACTCTCGCCTCGAAAACCTGCTCCCCTTTAACTTCGGTCGTGCCTCCACCGTCAATTCCCGCGGCAATGCGATCCGCAAAACATTTACCACGATGAGTTGGGGACGGAAACAGTTTGCAATGGCTGACTCTCTGAAGAACAGGCCGAATGCGGATGGTTCTATCTCAAATCTGGATACTTCAAACCGCTACCTGAGCTGGTTGTTCAGCGCCGATACAAATAACGATGGTAAACTGGAATTCCCACCCGACTTCACCAATGAAGTTGATTTGGATTTCAGCGGCAACTTGAATTATACCGACTGGTTTGGGAATACGCGCGGGACCAATATTGAAGACCTGAATGGCAGTGGCTCGCGTGATACCAACAAAATTGCCGGGACAGCCCTTGATCCTTTCCGCCGACCCCTTCGTCAGCTCTTAACGGTGGAACGGGGGAATACCACTACGTCTCGTCAGCAGATGAAGCTGAATATCAATCAAGTTCTCGTCTTTGAAGATACCGGCACGGGGCAGACCGTGACCACACGTCCGCTCACACCCCATCCCGGCGAAGATGTCAACGATAATGGCGTGCTCGACCCCGGCGAAGATCTGAATGGAAATAACGTCCTCGACAATCTGACTTCGACGACTATTAACACCAGCTGGTATGCTTATAACCTGCCCGCTTATCCTCCCACTACGACAGAACAACAGGAGTTCTGGGCACGCTATGATCGTCAGTCAATGGCCCGTGATATCTATGTTCTGCTTTATACGCTGGGCGGAAGCAAAGATAATTTAGATTATCGTGCCGACAACTCCGGAAATGCGCTTTATACAGACACTCAAATGAAAGAGATGGCCCAGTTTGCCGTCAATGTAGTCGATGCGCTGGATCCTGATGATGTCATTACCCGCTTTGAGTATGACAAAAATCTGCATGATGGCTGGGGGTTGGGAGATAACCCTTATCGATCAGACGATGAGACCACGCTTGCTTCTTCACTGGGGATTTCCAGCCAGGCTGGTCAGCGCGGAGTCGTATACGGAGTCGAAGCCCAGAAACTGACGCTCAGCGAATTCCTGGCCATCAAAGCCAAGAAAGTGGAAGATTCTTCTTCTAATCCATACGACCACCCTGCCACTGACTACAATGATGAAAAAGACCGTTATTACACGTTTATCGAATTACAGAATTCCTACCACCAGACAGTCAGTTTTGAAAATGATGCCTGGCAGATTCGCCTGGAGCCACGCGCTAATGCGGGCGGTGTCAGTGGTGATTATTCAAATCTGGATAACCTGGATGTTTCGCATCCAGAACCAACTTTGAATGATACGCACAAGCGGCGTGTCACGCTGCGAAGTGGTGCTGTCGGCAGGGGGGATATTTTCAGTATTCGCTCCGCCGGCGATAATGAAAATACCGATCCGATGTCGGCCATGCCTCGTGACAGTTTTTTCCGTGTCGATCCGAACTTCGCAGGGGGAGCACCCACATTCACCACGATTGCACCCCGGGACATCACAACGCCTGCCATCGACCTGATTACCGACGATGACAGCACAGACTTCCTGTTGACGTCGGAAGCGGACACGGTCACACCGATCTCGACGCGAGGTGATTTCCTGAATGATTCCAATACGGATCCCACGAATACCGATTTCAGAGATCTTACCTTTGTCGTTCGACTGATGCGACGTGCTCATCTGGGGCGAGACAAACCTGCAATGAACAATAGTGTGGATAACGATGATAACCCCTGGGTGGAAGTCGACAGCATGGTCGTGTCCGGCATGGAAGAATTCGAGTTGCAGGAATCAGATATGGCAGCCGACATTCAAGATGAATTAAACACACTTCAAAGTTTTGAACGCGTCCAGCCGTTGCATGCCCGTGGTACGGGGGAAGATAAACACGACGCCGGCAACGCTGGTACCAGTTATCGTGCCAATACTGTAGGCACAATCAACTCCAAGACACGTAATAAATACAAGGGATCCGATCTGACCATTTTACAGGGTGCAGATGGCGCTCCTGGGATTTCTGGAGTGAATGATGATAATCTGAATGGACCAGATGACGTCGAGGAGGCCGGCTGGGCGTTCGCCGACGACCGTCCCCGCTTCAATCTCTGGCAACCTCACTTCGACCGTGATTTCGCATCCAAGGTCGAACTGTTGAGTATTCCCCTCGTCGGTCCCAATCGAATCACCCGCGATCTGGCTACCGAAGCCGGCGTGCAGGCTCGAACTGATACTTCTACGGATGTGGACCGGGCCAACGACGTTCGCTTTGCTGGCGTGCAGAAATTTTTGGACCCCAGTGGCCCGGACGATACTGACTTTGGTGATCCTGCTCCTACCTGTGACGATAACCGCTGGTATCGGGTTCTGGAATTTGTCGAAGTGCCTACCCGATCCCATCGACAGTTAGGCAACCCGCTGAATGACCCCCGTGTGCCGGGACGCATCAATCTGAATACCATGCGGCATCCTGCCGTTCTGGCCGCTCTGCTGGATGATTCCGATGCGTTCACGCTGGATATGAGCGTTACAGACCTTCATCCTCAATTGAATGCCACCCACTTAAGTGGGGGAGACTGGTGGCGGGAATTCGTCGAATCTCGCGATGCTAGAGATCATTTACTGGCCAATAAACCTCATATTCCAGGTACACCTGGCTCACGACCTTTCCGCAGTTTCGATTACGCAACCGGTTTTACTGATAATGCTACGGTCAATAACCTGCGGGAAAACACAATCTTTCGTAGTCTGCCTACTGACATCAGCAGTTCCAATCCCAACCCACGTCTGCTGTTTGAACTGACTACCAGTGCCGAGCACCTGGGATCGGCTGGCCTTAATAATGTTGACGTACATACCCGCAATCGGATCTTGTCGAAAATCGATGCCAATACCACCACCAGAAGTAACACATTTGTCGTCTTCATGTCGGTGGCTTACTTTGAGGCAACCGGTGGTGGGACCACCGTCTATGGCGATCCGGTGTCGATCGGGGAGCGTATGTCACCGGATGTCCCGGCGCGGACAGCCAATCAGCCGGACTATCGAGGATTTTTCGTAATTGACCGAACCCGGGCCGAGCAGGCATTTGAACCGAGTACGGGTAAATTTGATCACTGGAAACGTCTGGTTCGTTATCGTCATCAAGTGCAATAAGCGGCATCAGCAAGAAAAATGGAACCGCATTGTTTTCCCTGATTATTATAACAGGACAATCGGGTATAATAGTAAATAGTAGCACAGGAATGAGGGGGGATGTGATGTAACCTGAATTACCAGCTCTGGTCGCGGGCCTGTGAGTAGAGTCTGTGGGAAGTAGACGATTAAAGCGTCTGTTCCTGTAGAGTGGATTAGTCCGGGGATCCTCTGGTTTCCTGTGGAAATGAGATGTTTTTGAGTTTGTTTTTGATACTTGACCACAAGTAATATATAATCTGTTTGAACCGTATTTCTAGTGAGGAGAATGACATGAATATTTGTCGAACCAAACAAAAGCTGCAAAAGCGTAAAGGGTTTACGCTGATCGAACTGCTGGTGGTGATCACCATCATCGGCATCCTGGTGTCGCTGACACTGCCGGCCATTCAAAGTGCCCGTGCAGCAGCGCGAAAAGTGTCCTGTCTGAACAACATGCGAAACGTCGGACTGGCCGTCGTTAACTTCTCCTCCGGTGCCAACTCACAGTTGCCACTGCTGGTGGATCCGAACATTGAAGTTTCTACAACCGCTGCACCCAATGCGAATGCCGGCAATGACAACCTTTCCTGGTGCACTACCATTTTGCCCTTTCTGGATAATGTTGGTTTCCGGCAGCGTTGGGATGCAACTGCCAGTGCTGCCGCACAGTCTGGTGCTACAGCAGCTGATCTTGCGGACCTGGCCTCTTTGAATGTAATTCGTTTTCCGGTTTTCACCTGCCCCGACGATCAGTTCTCTACTGATCAGGGTGCACTGTCTTACGCCGTCAATGTCGGTTACGTGACAGCCAATTACAATGCAACCGGCATTGGTTACGACTCCTCAACGGGGGTAGGTCATCACCCTGCTGGTGACGGAGGTCTTGACGGTGACAATTCTACATCCGCAGACATTCCGATTAAATTTGGAACGGGTGTATTCTGGCGTCCTCACTCATCTCGTATGTCTCTGGACTACATCTCAGCTGCCGACGGCATGACTCAGACACTGATGTTGTCTGAAAACCTGCAGGCAGGTGAATGGTTTGATCAGGATACCGGTAGTCTTGGTTTTGGTGTTGATATGCAGGGTGTCTACTCAAGCGGCAGTACAACCATGGCTCTGCCTGCTGGTTTCAATCTGCAGAATGCAACGACCTCAACTGATTCACGTATCGGTGCTGACCTGACCGCAGCCAAAGGACAGGCCTGGCGTCCCAGCTCGAACCATCCGAGTGGTGCTGTGAATGTGATCTTCTGCGATGGCAGTGGTAAATCACTGACACCACAGATGGATGCTGGCGTCTACGCACGTCTGCTCACTCCCGCTGGTCTGCGTTATGGCCAGGCTGTTGTTGACGGTTCTTCCTTCTAAGCGAGTGAAGTTGACTGCAACCTTTATTTGAGTCATTGTTCTCAAATCGCTTCAAACATGCGGGCACCAGGGATCTTAGGATCTCTGGTGCTTTTTTTATGGCCGGTTCACAGACTGTCATATCGTCCCGGGCTGAGCAGGAGCATCTCATGCAGACCCAGAGAACCAGGCAGACACAACTGCAGCGCAGCGGGTATTCGCTGCTCGAGCTGGTGGTGACAATCGTAATGATAGGCATCGTGGTTTCGCTGACCCTGCCCGCCCTCCAGCGTTCAAGACACTCCTCTAAAAAACTGTCCTGTCTCAACAACATGCGCAATCTCGGCCTGGCAATCGTCAACTATTCATCGTCTGACAATAGCCAACTGCCATTATTGGTGGATACAGATCGTATCTGGTCGACCCACGGAAATGCGCACAACGCGAACCGGTCCTGGTGTATTGCCATTCTCCCTTATCTGGATCAGGTCGGCTTCCGTGAACGCTGGGATTTAACAGCCCGTGTCGCGGCGGGCCCCGATTCTACTGTGCAATCTGCGGCGGAGAAAGAACTGGCGCTGTTAAGTGCGACCCGCATTCCGATTTTTACCTGTTCAGACGATGATACTGCTGCCGATCCCGGTGCGCTCTCTTACTGTGCCAATATTGGTTATGTGACTTCAAATTTTAATACCGCGTCAGATACATCGCATTACGCGAACAGCGCCGATGGCGGCTTTGATGCGGATCCCTCTGTTGACACTGATGTCCCCATGAAATTTGCCTCGGGTGTCTTCTGGCGACCGCATACCTCTCGCATGTCGCTGGATTTGATTTCCGCCGCCGACGGCATGACTCAGACTTTGATGCTGTCAGAAAATCTGCAGGCTGGCGAATGGCATGCAACGACGACAGGTGAGATCGGCTTTGGTGTGGACATGGCAGGCATCCTCCACGGTGCTTCGCTGAAACTGCCTGCCAACTATGATCTGCGAACGGCAACCACGGATTCCCGCATTGGTTCCAACCTGAGGGCAGCCAGGGGAACCGCCTGGCGCCCCAGTTCGAATCATCCCAGCGGTGCCGTGAATGTGATTTTTTGTGATGGCAGTGGAAAATCCCTGGTACCATCCATGGATCCCGGCGTGTACGCGCGACTATTCACACCCGCGGGTTTACGCTATGGCCAGGATGTTGTAGATGGCACTTCTTTCTAAACGGAGATGTACATGAAGTCACAAATAACGAACACAATTTTAAAACAGCGCCACGGCTTTTCGAAGATTGAACTGCTGGTAGTACTGTTCGTTATCGCGCTCCTGATCGCGCTGATCTTACCGGCCCGTGAAAGAGCGCAAGGAGTAGCCAAAAAATTGTCCTGTCTGAACAATATGCGAAACATTGGTCTGGCAACGATCAAATTTTCCTCAGAGGCTGACTATGAATTACCGCTGCTGGTGGATCCCAATCAGCAGATTTCCACCGAGGATGATCCGAACGCCAATGCCGGTTATGATGACCTGACCTGGTGCACCACAATTCTGCCCTTTCTGGACAGCGTCGCTTTTCGTCAGCGGTGGGATGCGACGGCGAAGCTGGCAGCAGATCCCAATACGAATACAGCCGCGATCGAACAGCTGGCAGGAATGAACTCGATTCGGTTCCCCGTCTTTTCTTGCCCCGATGACGAGTCTGCAACGGATCGGGGGGCACTGTCGTATGTCGTCAATATCGGATATGTGACGGCCAACTATAATAAGACGGGGGTTCACTACGATGCCTCCACCGGCGTCGGTCATCACCCTGCCGGCGATGGCGGACTGGATGGAGATCCTTCGACAATGGAAGATATCCCGGTCAAGTTTGCCAGTGGTGTCTTCTGGCGGCCTTATACTTCGCGGATGTCACTGGATTTCATATCGCAGGGTGACGGACTGACTCAGACATTGATGCTGTCTGAAAATCTGCAGGCCGGCAACTGGGCCGACCAGGATACAGGCAGCCTGGGCTTCGGCATTGATATGCAGGCTGTCTATCCCAACGGCGGCACATCTCTGAAACTTCCCGCCGGATTCGATCTGCAGAATAAAACCACTTCATCCGATTCCCGCATAGGTGCTAACCTGAACGCGAAGCAGGGAACCGCGTGGCGCCCCAGTTCGAATCACCCTCGTGGCGCGGTGAATGTGATCTTCTGTGACGGGAGTGGTAAATCGTTTTCGCCCGAAATTGATCCAACCATCTACGCGCGCCTGCTCACTCCCGCCGGTCAGCGATACGAACAGGCGGAACTGGAAGAGGGTGATTTCTGATCGAGGCAGATTACCGTATTTTCATAAAGCGCCTTGCTCACCAATCAACGTCACCTCGATAAGACCAGGGTTCGTCGGATCTCGGAGAATTTTTACCGTTAATCCAGATACTGTATATGTGTACGCTTTTTGCCGGGGTGCTGACAACCTAAGCTTTCATAATCAGAAAAAGAAAGCGATGTTGAGACTGCTGCGAAAGGGAACTTTGCATAACGTCTCTTGACGAATCACAGGGAAATCGGATAAGGAACGGTATATAATTTTCAAATCAACAGGAGGGTCTTCCTGCGCGAACGCGTGCGGGTCAAAACAGGCTCTCTTCCTCCCTGTCAGGGAA
>TARA_R110000850_G_scaffold35635_8_pt1 | contig 37382 bp, 30 predicted proteins | sample TARA_R110000850 | Tara Oceans TARA_R110000850 (sample SAMEA4397586) | marine metagenome | biome: Polar Biome; feature: [SRF] surface water layer (ENVO:00010504); material: water (ENVO:00002006), including particulate matter (ENVO:01000060) such as... | depth 5 m
TCAACAGTTCTAACGGAGTTGTCCTGAAGGATGTTCTTGGGTTTAACGAGGACAGGGCTATACGAGAAGTGTCTCTAAAGGATGGTTCGGCTATTGACTCTGATTACGAGGTAGTGCAATTAGTTAAGCACGCTGATAGATCTTTCATTAGTCAAGCTAGGTTCGTGAAAAAGGCTAGTAGAAAGATAGCCACTAGAGAGAATGGAAGAGTGTATGTATGGGAAGGAGATTCTGTAGTTTCAGATGGAACCCTTGCAATTAAGGCTGTTTATTCAGATCCTACAGAAGTGTCTGGATTTGATGAAGACACCTCTACTTACCCAATACCAAATGAATTGATTAGCGTACTAGTTAAGCAGATAGCTGAGTTAGAGTTTACTATAATAATAGGCTCTCAAGGGGCTAGACCTAACAACCAAACAGATGAGCAAACTAAACCTAAGGAAGTATAAGCATAAATATACATCCATAAAGGACATATTTCTATCTATAAAGAAATCAGTAAGAGTTAAAAGCGAAAGAGGTAGCAGAGCTTTAGAATACGCAGAGTACTACTCCATTATGGAAGCTTACCTAACTGAGGTGTCTAAGGTTGTTGCTGAAGAGCGAGAAGTGTATAAGCTACCTAGAAAGATGGGTAAGCTTTACATTAAGAAAGAAAAACATATAAGACCATTTCATGTTAGATTAGATTTGATAGAGTCAGAACGAACGGGAGTTAGAGTTTACTACAAAGTCCCTATACTAGACGACTTCTATAATAAGCTTCTTTGGGAGAGGCCTAAGAAATATAAAAAGTATAAAGCCTTACCTTTGAGTAGGCTTAAAGAGCTTATAAACGAAACTAAAGAGTACTAGAATGAAAGGTCAATTAAGGATAAGTGTTAAGCAAGTAGTATCTTCTGTTATACGAAATTTAGGCATACAAGATGCAGCAATGAGGTTTCACGACTTTGTTGAATGGGCTTTTGAAGCTGAGAAGAAGATAGGGTCGTACATCACATTTGATAAGAAGATTTCTAAGCTAGCATTTAAAGACAAGAGAGCTTTACTTCCTGAGGATCTTATTAATATTATACAAATCAAAGGACTAGATGGTATAAACACCTACTCGTCAAATGGTTATCTTAATGCAGACATCGCAGACACGGAATTAGATTTAGAGTATGAAGCTATATCTGTGGATGATGAAGGTTATCCAACCATAGCTGCTAGTCATGAAGACGCAGTATCTCATTACCTTATGTATAAATATAAAGCTAAGGATTACTATAATGGTAAAATCCCTAGATACATATATAAGGATATGAAGAATGAATGGGGTAGGTTGTGCGGTCAAGCCAGAGGTAACGACAACATGCCAACAAAACAACAATGGAATAGTATTTCCAAATATTGGAATACGCTTACTCCTACAAAGAATCAACGTAACTTATTTTAGAAGATGCCTGAACAGAAAAAGCCGAATACATTCGCTAAAGGAATGATGTCCGATATAGATGCAAATATCTTACAGCCAGACACTTATCAATCAGCAACGAATGCAAGACGATTCACTAGGGGTGATAACTCTTTTGTATTGAAGAGTGCTAAAGGCACTTCCGAGTTTACTTCTTTAGAGCTTGCTCAGAAATTGTATGTCTTTTCTCACGCTTCAATCATTAATAATACTGTAATCTCCGCTCTGACAGATCCTTCAGTGAAGGGGATTAGAATGGACGTGTCTGGTGATTTAGATTTCGCGACTACCTCTATCGAGGTTAAGTCAGGAGATATAATAGGCTCTTGGGGTGGTGCTTTATATGGAGCTTCTGTAAGCTCTCTCATGGTTTCGGATGTGACTACACCTAACCTCGTATGGCTAGTAATTATGAAAGCGTTAGCCAACGAAGCTATAGCATCTAAATTAAACATGTCCATTACCTCTAATGCTGACTCCGACTCCGTTAATTTAACTACAGGTGATTTAACTACAGAAGTAATGTCCTTGCAGTTTAGGGCTTTTATATCTAACACTAACAGTGGAGGAGCTTATGCTGAGGATTATCAATCTATTAGTGTTGGCGATGGATATACTCTAACTACCTACGCTTCTTTAAAATACAATGTAGTTGGAATGGCTCAATTCTCTAACTACGTAGTGGCTATATGTACTACACCTGATGGAGATGGGGAGGATGCTATATTTAGATTCACTCCCAGCGAAGATGGTAGCTTAGCTACTAGTGAGCTTATACTTAAAACAGACTTAGGATTAGATCCCAAAACAGCTATAAGGATAGAGGTTTCTGAAGAGAATGAGCACTTTCATAGAATCTACTGGACAGACGGGAATCAACCACTCAGGACTGTAAACTTAAAAGAGGATCTTTCTTATTATTCTACGATAACCGCAGAAGATTTGAATGTATTTAAGCTATCTAAATTACTATCTCCAAATGTTACCGCAATTATTGATGGAGGGGCTGTGAGTTGCGGTTCTCATTCTTATTGTTATAAGCTAATGACAACGGATGGTAAAACTTCCAGAGTCTCTGCTATAACTAATCCTGTACAGATATTAAAAACAGATTCTTCTAAAGCTTATCACAAATCTTTTGGAGGAAGCTTAGAAGATCTCTCTTCAAATGGAGTGCAATTAGTTATAGAAGATATTGACCCATCCTTCACGACTATACAGGTTATAGATATAACTTACATTTCAGCTGAGGGAGCTATAACGGCAGATATAATTTCAGAAGGCTTTATTTACTCAAGCACGTACAAATACACACATAACGGATACGAAACTAAAACACCTATATCTATAGGAGAGTTGTTAAGGAGTCATGCGAGTTGGGATGTTTGTGCTGATTTGGCTATAAAAGATAATAGATTATTTGCAGCCAATTTAAAGAATAACACACATTCCGTTAATTTAGACTTTAAGGTTAAGTCTTACAAGTACGCGTCAGATGGGACGGGTACTGCCTCAACTTACGACGATTTATTAGAAAATCCTGATATACATGAAGATATACTGTACAAGGATGGGCAGTATGGTTGGATAAATGCAGCGGATAACGTGAAAGTTCCTGGGGCGGAGACAGAAGATTTTGACAACTCAGAAGACGGATTAAGAATAACCTTTGCAACTAAAACATTTGACCTGAGTAAGGTTAAGTATTTCGAAAACCTTAAATACTTAGAGGGAACTCCGGCCACTCCTGTGAGCAAATCCCCTCAGTATGGATTCCTTAGCGGAGACGGAGGTGGTTATAATAATTACAAAAACCCTTTATTTACTAAAGATTACACAGGGTACCAAAGAGGGGAGGTTTATAGGTTTGGTATACTGTTTTACGATAACTCTGGAAATCCAGGATTTGTTAGTCCTATAGGTGATGTTAGAATGCCTGACGGAGCAATGGACTATATAAGCACTGATTCATCTGGAAATAGAATTACTAGCAATGATGAAGGCGTGACGACATTTAAGCACGCTGGAAATATTCCCGTAAGGAGTTCTGGTTGGTCTTTCTCTTCTGGCAGCAACACGCTAAGCAAGACAGGTGGAGGCTTGGAGGTGGCTTTGTATGATGTAATTTCAGGTGTAGGCATACCCCCGCACACTACAGTATTCGGCATAGCAGCTGACAATAATAGCATAACCACAGGTAGAGCAACAACCTCAAGCGGTACATCTACGACTCTAACTTTTGACACAACGACCTCAGATGTCAAAGGGTTCGCTCTATATCCTCAGTTTAATGTAAAACTATCAACGGCCACAAGAGATAAGATAGGAGGTTACGCTATAGTAAGAGTGGATAGGGAGGTTAAGGATAGATCTATTTTAGCCTCTGGAGTTCTTAATCAAACCATTATACACGCTAATACGTCTAATAATGATAGCTTAAAACATAAAAACGGACATCATTATGGTAATATATACAGCGGATACCAAGCACATGAATGCTTGTCAAATGCAGACTTCACTTTAGATAGTCCAGAGATTCTGCTAGGAGGTTTGCAATACACTAGGAAAGATGGGGATAAGTTGGTTGTGTCTGGCGTTCTTAACGCTGGAGCGGAAGCAATAGACTCAGACACGTTCAATGATGATTCTATTGTTGACGATGCGTACATCACACACTTAAGGCAGATCGTGTCAAATGACGACTCTACGGATACGTCTATGTATGAGACTGGTAGCGTTCTTTCGGGTAGGTTTGACTCAAACTCAAACGACAAAGAGGAATCTGCTAGATTTACTCAGAAAGTTATTTACAGCCAATTCAAGTCAGGCATTAGCGATTTCAACGCGACCACTGAAGGAGAAAAGGTTAGTTTGGTTTTGGATTCGGAAATAGTACTACCAGGAGGTGATGTAGATAAATCTAAAATGGGTTATGATGTTGATTTTACTGGAAGGACTAATCAGAACTTCACGAACAGATGCAGGTTTAGTCGAACGGATTATCAGCTTTGTCAATTCCCTATGAGCTACAGCACCGATAAATATGACTCAGAGGAGTGGGCTAAAGACGACGACGTTAACTATCAAAACAACGATGACCGACTTAGCGTAACTCTATATGGGGTGACTACATTATTCTTAAGTACTGGGGATGACAACACCAATCAAATAGAGCATGCTGACTTCGAAATAGGAACTGGGAGCATGTATAGCTATAGCCCTTTTGTCTTAAATAGATACTTTAGCTCTTCTGTTTCTGGAGAGATAGAGCAGACAGCTTACGCAGCTAAATTATACACTCAATTAAGAAGAAACGTAACGCTTATTCAGTACGGAGGTTCTTTACCGTCGAATTACGAACAAAACCAATACATATCCACTGGATACATAAACTTCTCTCCAACGGCATCTAATTTTGATGAAGTATTTGGAGGTGATACATACATTAACATGTATGCGTTGAAGAAGTTCTTCATAGGTGCTGAGACTTTTGGAGCCACTAAAGTATGGCCATCAACAGCTATAATGTTCCCTGTAGAATCTAGCGTGAATTTAGATTTAAGAGATGGGGATTTCTTCGGATCAGAAGACGATATGCCTGCAAATGTCGAGGAAGATATGTATATTAACGAAACATATAAATGTAGAAACACTAGCAAGACATACCTACAGAAGCCAGACGACTTCAAGTCAGTAAACAACTACAGTAATTTAATTGCAGCATCTAACTTAAAATTAGCTGGAGCTGTGGTTGATGCATTTGCTAGTTGGGATGCTAATGAAATACACGAACTAGATAATAACAGAGGCGGGGTTTATAGTTTATTCAGCCTTAGGAATGAGCTGTTCGCTGTACAACAAAAAGGAGTAGCAAAGCTTTCAATCAACCCTAGAGTGGTTGTCGATAGTGCTGATGCTGCTGCAGTAACTATTGTAACAGGTACTGGGCAAGTTATACAAAGAAGCGATTACATAGACACTTTGTATGGTAGCCAGCATTACAACAACTTAGTTGTTACTAACACTTCAGCTTACTGGTACGACAGTTATATGTCTTCTTTTTGTAAGCTAGTATTCGGTAAAGGTATTGCTGTTCAGGATTTAGGTATAACGACTCAGAACTCTAACATATTCTACTCACTGAAAGATATAAAGATTAATGACAGTCCTTTAGATTACGATTCTGGAGGTATCTGCTTGTATCACGATCAGTTGCTTGATGAGGTTGGAATTTGCATCACTGGTGATTCTGGTCAAGTTCTAGCTCACTTGGTTTATAGCGAACTAAGCGATTTAATGATAACTAAAAAGAAAGACGCAATAGCCTTAGCTCTTAATATGCCAGGCGAGTTGATTACTATCGGAAGGAACTCTGCAAGTGATTCTTTAATTAGCAATAAGATTTGGAGAGAGAATTCAAGCGAAAGTCATATTAGTTATTACGGAGAAGACAACGATAGTAGTTTAGATATTACTTTTGTTTGCAATGAAAGCGTGTATACTTCTAAGAAGTTTGATAAGCTTGTTGTGTATTTGTCTGGTAATTCTAACGAGGGGAAATTTACTACCTTTGAATTTGTAGATTCGTTGGGTAATACGATAACAAACACTGGAGATAACTTAGGTAAGATGAGATTAGGAAAACATATATTACCAATAAGAGACTTAACAGGCTCTCCAGCTGCTGACACGAAAATGAAAGGTAACTACTTAGTCGTTACAATTAAATCTAATGCCACTGAAGAGATTGAACTTTTCTCTGCATTAGTTCACCATAGAACTATAAACATATAGTATGTTAAACTTTGAAGAAGAAAAGAGGTCTGAGCTGCAGAAGTTCTACGGCAATAGAGAAATGAATAAATACTACCAAGGTGGGTCTATTGATGACGCTATAGCTGGTAGTACCGAAAGGCAAGAGAGAAAACTGGCAAGACAAGGCTTGAGAGATGAAAGAAAAGAATTGAGAGCTAACGAAACTCCAGGAGATAAATCTGCAAGGAGAGACTCTCAAATGGCTCTTGCTGGCGCTGGAATGGGTATGGCGAGCACCGCTATTGACACCTTAGACACAGACGATAAATATGGAGCTGCTGATGTAGCTTCTTCTACATTGAAGTATGCATCTATGGGTGCTGTGGCGGGCCCGTGGGGAGCTGCTGCAGGAGCTGCTGTTGGCTTTGGTATAGGTATGGTAGAGAAAGGTAAAGCCGATAAAGCTGCTGTGAAAGCGAAAAGCGATAAAGAGCAAACGGACGGTTATGATTCTTATATGAAAAGTAAAGACGACTTTTCTGGATACAGAGAAGGTGGCGTTATCAAGTCTGCCTTACTTCCAGATGTGAGTGCCAATACGATTGACACGCCTAGTCAAATGACTGGTGGAGGTGTATCCAGCTACTTATCTTTTGCGTCTAAAAGCTCAGAACCTAAAACTACATTTAAGAATGGAGGAGAAACTAAAGGGGCGTATAGCCACTCTAAGAATCCTTTAACTGTTGTAGATAAGAAAGGTAAGCCTGTAGGTATGGAACTTACAGGAGGAGAGGGTGTATTTGATAAGCCTGCTATGAATAGCATAAAGAAAATGGCTATGGCTGGTGATTACGCTAAGCTAGGTCAATACGTTGAAAAAGAAATGAATACTTGGAAACATAAATAGATATGGGTTTAACTGCAATTACTAAAGGAACTAATCTTACGAAAAAGCAAAAAGCCGACAACAGGGCTTTATTTCTTAAGGAGCCAGGTGTTAACGATAAGATAAATAGCATAGCTACCTCTATGGGTGTTAGTTCTGAAGAGATTCTACATGCTATTGAAAAAGAGACAGCAGGTAGCTACTCTCCTAGTCAGAAGAATCTGGCTGGAGGAAGTGCTGTAGGGTTGATACAGTTTGTAGGTACTGGAACCGATAAAGGTAAAGGTGGTAAGACTGTGAATGGAACTTTCTACAAATCTTCAGAGCTAGAGGATATGACGGCTCTTGAGCAGTTAGACGTAGTTGAGGGTTATTTTATAGAAAACTTCCAAAAGAAAGGTGGTAAACCTGGTCAGATATACAACTCTATAGCGGCTCCTTCAAGCGTAGGTAAGCCTGGGGATAAAGTTATATACGCGGCAGGAAGTGCTGCAGCTAAGCAAAATCCAGGATGGCAAAATCCAGACGGATCTGTTACTACTGATAGTATGGCTAGTTTTGGAGGTTCTCCTGACTTCTCTACTTACACGCCACAAGTTGCTGGAGTTTCTATTACAGGGTTAACCCCTCCAGAAGAACCTGAAAACGAATCACTAGAAGCTGTAAGTGAGGTAAGCGAAGCTCCCGACAAAGACAGACAGCAATCTGCTTTAGATGCAGTAAATAAAATTAAAAGAGCAAAAGAGTTTAAGTCTCTGAGGTCTGAGATTTCACCCGCTCTTCAAGCTCAAATTGAAGCGGAGATAATTGAGTTTTCCGAAGAGTTTGCAGCTTCAATGGAAAAAGGCTGGGTTGGGAGTAGGGATGAAGTTCCTGAAAAAGGGAAAGAGTTTGATAGAAAGCTAAACGAATACGTAAGAGGTAAGTATAAAGAGCTTGCTCTTGATGACTCTAAGCCTGAAGATTGGGCTAAGATGAAGGCTATCTTTAAGTATGCTTCTTCCATTCCTGCTGGAGAGGATTTTGGAATTAAAATAGGTAACAAGGAGAATAGACTGATAGATACTAACTTTGAAGTCATGATGGAAGATCGTGGCGGTAAAGGAAATTGGTCTTCTATGTTTGGCGGAGCTAGTAGGCAAGAGGACACTATACCTGAAGACATCTATGATGGGTTGCATTCAGACAGCTACATATCTAGCGTTTTATCCGACAAAGCAAGGTATGGCTTAGATTTTGAACTTCATAAAGGGAGGGACATCCTGGATATTAGCGACAAAAAGCTAGCTGAACGGGCTGGTATTGACATTAGCGGTAAGTATTTTGGAGACGATAACACTCAAGCTAAACAGTTAATACAAGACGTGCTTGCAGGTGAAAAGCAAGAGAAACCTTCTGAAACTCCTTCAGTGGATCATGATTCCCTAGCAGAGGGGGCTGCTGATTTAGAGGCATTAAATATAGAAAGCGAAGAGGAGGATGAAGACTCTATGGAGTCTTTAGGATTGAATGAGGATGGTTCTACCCAAGTCGTAGAGGATGTTAATGAAACTGACGCAGTTAGCGATTTAAAAGACAGAAGAACTCGCCAAATGGCTATGGCAGAGAAAGCTCTTACTGGGCTAAAGGCTGCAGCTGGATTAACTTCATTATCTAAAGCTTTACAAGAACCTGATATAAAGACTCCACAAGTATCTAATTTACTTAAAGAGGCTTTGAACAAGCAGAAGCATTTATCTACTATGGGCTTGAATGCCGCAGAGAAAGCTAGTGCCATGAGTGGCATTAATGATGCTTATGCTAGTGCTATCAAGAATGTTGTTGGCGGCTCAGGAGGTCAGAGAGGTATGTTCTTAGCTAACCAAGGAGTTGTTGATGCGAATAGAATTAAAGGGTTAGTACAACTATCAGCACAAGATGCTGCAGTTAGAAGACAGAATGTAGGGCAATACAATCAATTAGCCTCTTCAGTGGGTCAAATGCAGTTATCTGCAGATATGTCTGCCGAACAGATGAAGCAGCAGGCAATAGCTCAAAACAAGCAAATGCTTGGAGGTATTGGTAGCAACTTATTATCTGATGCTATTAGTGATGCTTCCTACTATCTTAATCCTAATAAAGAACACATGGATGAGATGATGAAGCAATACATGGAGACTCAGACATCAAACAATGGATACACTCCACCTACAGACGATGACGTTATAGGTATGAATAATCCATCAATGACTCACAAAGAAAGAAAAGCAGAAGCAGCTAGAGTCGCTTTAGAGAAGAAGAATAGCGTATTAACATAAAACACAAAGAGATGGATTACAGTAAAGCTAATAATGTTCTATCTGGATGGGTTGGTTCAGGAGATAGAAGAGCAAAAGCACAAGCACAACTTGGGGAAGTTATGCAATTACATCAAGCTCAGCAGCAACTCAGTGCGGAGAAGCAGCAGAGCGAAGATCAAATGGAGGACTATCTCAACACTATAAAAAGTAGAGCTAGTGAGATTGCAGTAAGGAACGAAGATAGAGAGGTTATTCAAGCTCTATACGACGACCAGAAAAGCATATTCCTCTCTGAATTAGAGAAACACGGAAACGATCCATCTAGGTTTATGAACTCAGGTGGTCGTAGAGTGTTAAAGGATTTTGCTTCTAGTGTATTACAGTCTGATGAGGCTGCTAGAATATCTAGCAACACTACAGCTATACAAGAGTACTTTGATACGAGTGAAAGAGAAGGCGGTAAGTATTCTAAACTTATACCTAACTCTACAAGAAGAGAGTTTCAGAACTTCATGGACGGAGATTCTGACACATTTAGAATGAAGCAATTAATAGATTTAGATCCGCCAGCAGCTGAAGAGTTTGAATTCTCTAGCAATAAAGCTGAGGTTTATTTCTTTAGCGGTGAGAATGCAATATACGCTGAGCAGAACTACATAATAGAATATGATTTACCTGCGGACGCTAAAATTAGTCAGGAAGTTTTAATTGACTATATAGGTCAGTACGTAGGGACTACTAATACTAGGTCTACTGGAGTCGCTCCAGATGCAGGAACTTCTATGGTTGGTAAGCAATCTAAATCTTGGAGTGCTAGGTTAACTGGTCAGATGAGACACTTAAATAGCAATGGAGGTGTTAGCACTTCTGTTATAGGTTCGGGTGACGAGTCTTACGCTAGAAGTTTAAGTGACTTCGATTCGTTTAGCGTTAATTCTGATGCTGGATCAGCTCCTGCCAATACAGAGGTATTTGGTCATAGAGTAGATGCGGGTAATGAGTTTATGTACGCTAAGACTATCTTCGGTGACTCTATCGAGGAGGGAGATAACATCGAAGGATACCAATGGAATGGAAGTTGGTTTAACGAGGATGGTACATCATTTGAACACGGAGCTGGAGACGCTCCTGACTTAACTATTGGTGGTGTATGGCTTGGTTATAAAGTCAAGGAAAATGGCAAGACTAGGCTAGTTAAGGCTGAGGATTTAGAAGGAGAGCCTAAGAATGCTTCAGCTGTTCTTATGCAGGAATATCAAGATGAAGGATTCTGGGGTAGTGATTACTACTATAGAGAGATTCCTACGAAAGGGAATTCTGCTGAAGCACAGAGACTGGGTCATTTAAAGAAGCTTGATGGAACTCTAGGAAGGCATACTAAAGAAACTCAAGGAGGTGTTGCAGCCCCTAAAGCTTCTGCTGCTAGTAATGAGCTTGCTAGCTTTGTTAATATATCAGAAGCTCCTCTTCGTCAAGAGATGCTTAAAATGGAAATACCAGAAGAAAGTCTAAAGGCTCGTAGTATTTTGCTATCTTTATCAAGAATTCAAGACGCTGAAGTTGGAACATTATCTGAGTTTATAAACGCAAGAAACACTCCAATACTTCAGAACGCTTTAATGACTGGAGATACTAACATGTTCTTTGATCGCTACACAGAGCTTATGATGGCTCAAGGTATGTCAGAAGAAGAGGCTAGAAAAGAATCAACATTAATTTTCAGAGAAAGTGAAAACATTCTCTCAACACTTAATTAATAAATCATTATGTCAAACGGTTTAGGCAACGAAGTAAATACCCCAGGAGAAGATATTGAAAACTATGATTCTTCTTTAGATAGCTCAGCAAGTCAACCAAACATACAATCTAATCTAGAAGTTCCTCAACAGAGGAGCTCTTTTAGTTTAGCGAATATAAACCAACCAAAAGCTCCTGTTGAACAGATGGATAGCTGGGCTGGTGCTGTAGGCTTAGCTGACCAACAACAAGGTCTTCCTGATGTACCTGAAGCTGGTGTTCCTGGTTTAGATTACGACATGGGTCATATCGAAACTATCGGTAGGAGTGTTATGGCTGGGTTTGGAGATATGTTTAATAGTATGGGAGACATGGCTGATTTTATGAGCTTCTCTCCTTCTTCTATAGTATCTAAACAAGTCTTAGGTATAGATACTAACAAACCTATATCTGATGCTCTTCATAACTTTGGAGATTACTTAGACTCTTATGGTGATACGGTTCCTGGATTGAAAGACTTAGGAGAAATCACTTGGGATGATATGTCTGACCCTAAGTTTTGGGAGACTGGGGTTGCTCGTATGTTACCGTTTGCTTTATCTTTAATGATACCCTCTACTTTGGCTGCGAAAGGAGCTCAAGCCGCTATGGGTGGGGCTAAATTTCTTAAAGCTTCTTCAGCTATAGCTAAGGGAGCTTCTTCTGTAGGTATTAAACTATCTCAAGGGGCAGCTCAAGGTTTGATTAGAAAAGGAATTACAATGACTGCGGCTGGTGCTACAGCCAACATACTTGAAGGCTCAGCCTTGGCAGGTGGTGCTATGAATCAAGCAATAGAAGAAGGCGTAGATCCTAAACTTGCTCATGCAGTTGGTCGTCAAGTCTTTGTAGACAACTTAGCTTCAATGGGTGCTGATATAGTTCAGTATGGATTGTTCACAGGAGGAGCTAAAGTAGGTTCTGGATTATCTGGGTTAGTTCCAGGAGCTGCTAAAGAAGCTAGTCTTAAAGCTATGAAGGCTGCTGGTATTGGCCCTGTAGTGAAACAAGCCTTTAAGGCTGTAGGTATGGGTGCTGCCAATGGTATTACTGATGGTGTTGTTGAACAATTCCAAGAGGTTTACCAAGACTGGTCTGTTCAGAAGAATATAGCTGAAGCTAAAGGAGAGGATTTCCCTTCTTACATGGACTTCTTTATGGCTGACGAGCAAATACCTACAAGGGTTATGTCGTTTGCTACTAGTTTACTTATGTCTGGTGGTAGTAACTTTATGCAGACTGCGACAGAGAACAAGAGGAAAATTAATAAGGTTAAGCAAGAAAACATGGAGGTCTCTGACCTTATAGAAGTGTTTTCAGATAAGATAGACAAAGAAAGAGTATATGAAGTAAAAAGGACGGTATTTAAAGGTCTTGATAAGAATGGTGTTGCTATCACAGAAGAAGAGATTATAAAGGTCTCTGGAGAGGACATGCAGAACGAGATTCAAGATGCTGCCGCTAGAAAGTTAGCAATGCAAGCTGTGACCAATAACCAGAAAGGTATGGTTATGGAGATTTTGGACATGCAACTAGAGGATGGCAATATCACTCAAGATAGATACGATTCTTATGTTAGTACTATAGCTGAGGTTGAATCTCAGATGTCAGCATTTCCAGACGCTTCTTTAAGTAGAACTGAGAAAGCTGCTTTAGTTACTGCCGTGTGGGCAAAGACCTCTGTAGATAGATCACTTAAGTTAGGTGAGGATGCTAAGAACGCAGAGATTGAAAAGATAAACCTTAACGAATCGTTAAGTGCTGAAGTTAAGAAGACTCAGATTGATGCTCTAAACGAGGCTTACGCTGCAGGCTCTAAAGCTAAATCGGCTTCTGCTAAGATAATGAAGGATACTATTAATGGTATCTACGAATATAGTAGCACTAGAGTTCAGAGAGAGAAGTTCAACAAAGAGGACGTTCCTAAACTTAACAAGCTAGCTGAAAAGAGAAACAACAACGAGCCTCTAACAGAAGAAGAGAGTAAGTATGTTGCTAGCAATAAGGATTTTGATGCTTATGTAGGTAAGAGATCTACAGGACTAAGAAGGGCTGAAGCTAGAAAGCAAGCTCCTGAAGGGTTTAATTATAGTGAAACCCTTGAAGATGGTACTTTAATATTTGAAGAAGAAGTAGAGAAAGGCGAGACTGGGAAGGTGTTTAAATTCAACCCAGACAAGACAACAGAAATAGTAGACAACGACTTAGGAGACGCTCTTAAGGGTGTAGATAAAGACATTGACCCTAATCCCGTGCCTGATGCTGATTCTGATTCAGACACGAATAAAGATTCTGATAAAGACTCTGGCTCAGATACTGATAAAGACTCCGATAAGGATGTCGATGCTGACAAAGATAAAGACAAAGACAAAGACAAAGATAAAGATAAAGACCCTGACCCTGTAATCAACGCGACTCCTGAAGCTGCCAAGTTAGCTAAAGAAGAAGGCATCGACATGTCTAAGATTGTAGGTACAGGTCAAAACGGAAGAATTAAGGTTGGTGATGTTCGAGCGTTTAAAGCGAAGAGAGATCAAGGAGCTTTATTCATGACTCTTGACAACGCTAAAGTAATGGCTGGGCTGGCTCGTGACGCAGCAAAGAGAATTGCTGGAGATACGGTTTCTGACCTACTTGAGATTACGAATAACTTCCTAAACAGGAGGGCTTTAAGAAATGCCTACGCCTTAGATGAGAACTCACACATGGTACTGTCTGATTACTACAGACGTAAATCTGTTGATGGAGTTGTTTCTATGGGATTCATGCCTGAGTTATTTACCGCTGCTGGAGTTAGGGCTGCTGGTATGGCTTCGGGTATTGGTATATTCTTAAACGCTAAACTATACAACGAGGAAGCTGTATTCCACGAGAACTTCCACATATTTAGAATGCTTTACGGTCACAGACCTGAAGTGATGGAGATGATGGCTAACATCATAGACCAACCTATATATGACGATATAAAGCTTAAGTACTCTCATTTACTCCTGGCTCAAGGTCAAGGTGATGTTGTGAACTTAACCATGGCTTTAGAGCATATATCTAGAATTACAGGTAACTCTATAACAAACATCAGATCCTTTGTTAAAGAGAAGGGTGGGAGTATAGAGTCTGAGAAGTCTATGAAAGACTTTTTAGCTTACGCTACGGAGCTTTTAGAGGCTAATGGATATAATATACTAGAGTCTAAAGATCAGACTGGAATTCAAGATGAATCGCTTACCCATTTAGCTGGTAAGTATGGTGCATTGAATCCTGATATGTTCTTTAGCGATAAGAAGAAAGCTACAAGTCATAAGGAAACTTTTGGTAAGTGGTTAGGCTTCATTAAAGAGAACTCTACAATAGAAGAATCTGAAGCTTTATTTGAAGAAGCTACGGAAGGTCTTTATAAGAAGAATAATGAATTCTCTTTCTTTGAGAAGTTTGCTAAGGTAAAGGAGATTATAAGCGAAAATCAAGCTGACTATTCCGGACTTAGTAAAGGCTCTCCATCTCAGGAGAAGTATATGTCTGTTCAGCGAAAGGCTATAAACGAAAGCATAAGACTTAGCTTAGATAGTGGTCTTAGCGTTGCTTATGATATGGCTTTAGAGTTTCACGAAGAAACACTTAATGAAGCTAAGAAGTCTTCTGAAGGTTTAGGAACGAAAGAACTTATAGCTGCGGTAAGAGAGAGAAGAATCTATAAGGATAAAACTCAAGAAGCTTTTATATCGTTTGCTCGTGAGGTTCTGGAGAAGATAGCATTAGACCCGAAGCACGGAAAGAATTCAGAGAAGTACGAGAAGACATATAAAGTACTACACTCAAACAAGCATGGAATAATGGACACGATAAAGACCATGTTCCTGTCTGGACTTACCCCTAGAGATCAGAAAGCCTATAAAGAGGATAATGAAGATTCTGATGCTTACGAGAATGAAGAAGAGGATGGTTCGTTTTCCGCAGTTATAGATGGCGGTAGTTTACGATTGTCTGATAAGTTTGGAGGTATAATAAAGAACTTCCTAGCTTCAGGTAGGGCTGTCAATAATGAATTGGGAGCTACAAAGAATAACGTACTTAAACAGATTATATTAGATATAGCTTCTGTTTCTAGTGCTGAAGAAATGAAAGAACTAGTTAAGGCTAGGGTTTCTATACTGAAGGGTAATCCTGATAGCTTGTCCTTTGAAGAGATTATGGCTTCTGAGTTTTACTCGTACCTTGAAGACACGCAGGATATAATACCAGGAGAATCTATAAAGAGTGCTTTTCACGAGCTTTCTGGATTTAAGATAGATAAGGCTTTTGTGTTTGTAGAGAATGGGTCTAAGGATTTATTATCTAATGCGGATAGAAATTATCAGAAGAGAGCTTTAGACTTTATTAAATTTGATAAGGCTGACTTAACAGGAATCACTGGAGGTCATGCTTTAAACTTAGAAGAGATACATAAAGAGATAGCACAAAGAGAGCACGTCTATAAAGTGCACTCACACACTGCCGACGTGTCTCAATTCACTGCTGTAGAAGCTTTCGAAAAGAGGATTGATTTCTCATCTTCTTTATATAAATTAATGACTAGCGAGTCCGTAAGTAGACGTGATATAGCTGCATTCATTAAAAGAAACATACTCCCAGAAGGTACTGGTGTTGATGTTACTTTAAATGAGATAGAGCGATTGACTATTTATGATGAAGCGTCGGGAACGAGTTTAAGTATTGAAGCATACTTTAGTAATGAAAGAATTACTGAAATGTTTTATGATTCTCTTTCTGTTAGAGTTAGTGAACTTAAGGAGGGGCAAGTTAAGTATAGTGCCATAGAGGTTCAGAGAGTTATGATTGAAGGGGTTATGAAGCCTTTGCAAAACAGAACAGGGAAGCTTAGTGATGAGGTTATAGCAGAATTAAGAAAGAGATGGAGAATAGCCCACGCTTCAAAAGGCGGGGATAGAGCTTCTATTAGCATATACAAAACTAGCTTTACTAAGGATAAGAAGACTACAGAGCGTGTTGTTGGTAGTATGGAGAACATGCAAGGGATTCATGAAATCTTTAAGGCTGTCGTTACTTCGTATATATCTGCAACTCAACAGAATCCTGCAGGTCAAATTAGAACTCCTGAAGGTGAGCAAGTATCTGTATTGGTAAAGAAGTCAGCTCTTGATTACAACCTAGAAGCTTTAGAAGAATTAAAGAGAGACAATCCTATTAAGTTCCAGAAGATGTACGGAGCTAATAGGTACGCTCAGAAGATGGCGAAGAACTTATGGAACCTTCAGTATAATATTCTTGCTGGATTCGAGGGTGAGAACTCTCTAGACATCAAGAACATGACTGGAGCTCAAGTAATGTATTCAGACCTTAGAATGATTCTTTCGGCTATAGAATCTAAATCAACAATTTACAAACAAAATATAGGAGACCACTCAGACAAGACTAGACGTTATTACGCTGATGTAGACATGATGGGGCCTGACAAGTCTTTTGGAGAGTTCTTAAGCGAATCCTCACATACTGATGCTACGGTCGCAGCCATTGAAGAGTACATACATAAGCACGCTCCAGCATTAGAGAAAGAGCTTGGAGCTATAAAAAAGAAGCAAGAAGAAGAATTAGTAGCTCTTGTACATAGACACAACAACCCTAAAATCAAGTTTGATATTCACTTGGTAATGTCTCCTAGCGTTGTTAAAACCCTCAGAGATTCTGGACATAAAATAAGCACTACAGATAATGAAGGTGTAGTAGGAGAAGGGAAAGGCGAGTTAGATTTAATTGGAGGTGCAATCCTTGAAGGTTCTTTCGATGTTGCTTCCATGATGGAAGGAGCTGAAAGAACTCACAAAGCATTGAAGACTAATCTAGCTGACGTTGTTGTTGCTGGGCTTAATTATGCAGTAAACAAATACTACTTACAAGACCTTACAGGTGTCGTGTCTCAGGATGCTTCATTTACGATGAAGAATAAGAGAGCTACGCTATTGATAGCTCCTCAAGTTTCGGCATTCCCAGACCATAGAATGGATGTTGTTATGTTTAGCGATGTATCTATTAAGACTATGGAAGGGCTTTCCACTATAAAAACTATAGATGGTGATGTGGTTAAGGTCACTGCCGACTTACTAGATTCAGCTTCTTATGTTACTCAAGACATGGCTGACGAGATTACTAGTGCGTATGGAGCTACTGTAGATGTTACTGGTTCTTTTAAGTTTGTTGGAGCTGGTCAGAACACAGACAACGATGCTATATCCTCTCCTTTCGGATCTAAGAGAAGTAAGTTCTACTTTAAAGGCCATACTGTAGTATTGGATGAAGCTTCTATAGGAACTCCTTTAGAGGGAGTGTATAGAGCTTTATTAGCTAGAGAGAAGATGTTTAAAGAGAAGGGAGTTAAAGCTAAAGTTATAGCCTATGCTCATTCAGCAGTTAAGAAGGGACACATTAAAGGAACGAATTCTAAAACCCTTTCTGAATGGAATGACATAAAAGACGATGACAACGCTATCAATGAATTCCAAAATGAATGGTCTTATGATGAAGCTTCTGATACCTACGGATATGATGGTAGGTATTTTGGGGTTCAGAATGAGTTAGATAAGAACGCTACAAGTGCGACTGTTGCAAAGCAAGCCGTTTCTGCAACTAACATATTCGCAGATCATGAGAACGCTGAGATTGCTAAATTATCTCAGGATTTCTTGTCCTTATATTCTCAAGCTTTAGAGCAGCAGTACGAAGAGAGTTCTGGAGGTAAGACTTTAGAAGAATCTGGATTAGAGAGTGCAAACTCAGGAAGTACTTTCCCTGCAATGACTAGAGCAATGAATGAGAACGCAACGTCTCTTCCATTCGTTACAGACTCTATAAGTAAGACTGCCACATCTAAAGTAAAGAAGGATGCTCACAGACTTAGAACTACTGGTTCTTTGTCTATTCAGATTTCAGATGCTCTTCATGGGTATGAGTTTAACGGCAAAGATGTAGTAGAGACTGATAAGTCTTTAAAGCCTATAAGGATAGAGACTAAGAAGAATAATAAGGGAGAGATGGAGTCTAAAGTACTCCCTGCCGAGGTTGCTATATCTAGCCACATGGCTAATATGCTAAATCTTACAAAAGAAGACTTAGAGAATGGTAAGGAGGTTTTCTTCTTTGCTACTAGAATTCCAGCATCATCTATAGGTTCTACAATACTACTAAAGGTTGCTAAAATATCAGACACACAAGGGAATACTATAGCCGTAAACAGTAAGATGTCCGCTATAATGGGAGCCGATTTAGATGGTGATTCACTTCACCTTAATGCTTGGACTGAAAACCCTGAAGCTGGATCTGTTGACGCTTTAAAGAATAAGATGCTTAGCAAGCTCAAGCAGATGCACGAACACCCAGAAGTGTTTAAGTCATTGATTAAGATTCTTGAATTTAACACCGTGACTAAAGCCACCAACCTGGCTATGTATGGAGATGTTAAAGGATCTTCTGAAGTGTATAATGACTTCAATATATTTGATACTGCCAAGATGTACGAGCAAACTAAAGGTAACGCTCCTATGATTGGACTTATAGCCTCCACATCTAATCAGTTTAATTACTTAGCTCAAGGAAGTCCTACAGTTAAATACGGAGGTAATACTTTAGTTCTAACTCAAGACGGAACTGAAAAGGGTAAGAGGTTTAATAAATTAGATTCTAAAATATCTAAAGACGGTGGAGGTACTTATTACGAGTACGCTAATTACCTTAACCTCATATTGGATGATGGTAAGTTTGGTAACAGAGCTAAATTTGGATTCACTAAAGGTAGTGGGGCTTCTTTTGGTTTATTGATTAAGATGGGTGTTCATCCAAAAGATATTGCACTATTAATGACTAAAGGTGGTCTAGGTGAATTGCTTAATCATAAAGATTTAAACGGTCATGCTAAATCTCAATTTAGAGTTAAGAATGTTTCAGGCTACATAAAGTCTAAATACATGTCTAGAGGATTTAACATAGAGGCTATTGTAAATGGAGATATGGGAGCTGCTATAGCTTTAGCTGTAGTCTTAAAGAAGGTGTCTAGCGACATGTACAGCTTAGGTTCTTATGTAGGTTTAGATAGTAATCTTCCAGAGTCTTTAGTTGAAGTTCAAGAAAGAATAGACAAAGGAGAGAAAGCTTTATCTAACCAACCAGATATAGCCGATAACGCATTCAAAAACAACCCATTAATAATTAGCAAGGTTGAGTTCTTGCAGAGATATGCTTACAAGCTAGAAGCAGAAGACCCTACAGTATCTAGTCGATACGCTAGAACGGTTGAAGCACTTCTAAAGCCTACAGACCCAGAGGACTTTAACTCTGTTGAGTTTACGGACTCAGCTAAACTACTCAAAGCTCTAAACTTAATAAGGGTTGCTGCGGAGATGCCTGTAAGTGTCCGTGACATGTTATATCATTCAGCTATAAAAGGTGTAGCTAATGAGTCGAATAACGTACAAGCAGCTAACCTCCTTAAAGATATAAGGAACTACACCACTGAAGAGTTTTACGCAAGCACTACGCACTTAATAGCTAACTATATTAACAGCAACGAATCCTTTGATGATAATTTATTTATACAGCATCTAAGTATGAGGAACTCTACTAGATTCTTCACTAAAGGAGAGGAGTCTATATCTGATGTAGCTGTGATGGAGTTTAGTATGGATAGGGAAATGCTGTTCGACCTTCAAGAGGTTGAGCAAATAGAAGCATTAGGTAAGGACTTTAATAAGCTGCCTTCATGGCTTAAGGATTGGTTTGTAGCTAATGACTTTATAGTTTCTGGTTGGGGTTCTAATGAGAAGCAATCACTACTACCTTATATGGATAGTGCTAACATATCAAAAGTAAACAACTACTTTAAGTCTGCGTTCACCAACGGAAAAGAGTTTGTAGATCAGACAAATGAAAAGACTTACAACGGAGCTGGAGGTTTAAGCCTCAACGAGTTGCACGGAATTGATGATGCTTTCGGAAACTTTAATTCATCTTTCCAATTAGCTAAATTAGCTTACGCAGCTCTTCACGGATCTAACGGAGTTAATGCTGAAGTTACTGAACACGAAGGGGTTAATTCTTTCACTACTAGCGCGGAGATGGAAAGTGAAATTCCTTTCGTTTTCGATGAGCAAATCAGAGAAGCGGCTATGTTGGATGTTTTCGTTAAAATATCTAATCAACATTCAGTTAATAAGATTTCAGACAATACTAAGTACTTGGCTATATACGGAAACGGAATAGATATGACTCAGGGTCTTGGAGAGACGTTAAGTCCAGAAGAGTACTATAATGAGAAGCTGCCAATTGGAGTTTCTTTTGACTCTCTTGATGATGAGGGTAAACTTGGATGGGCTGATAAATACTCTAACTACTTAAAATCTTTAGATATAGTTGCTGAGAAATTGCAACATTTAAACGAGGCTGAGATAGAGAATCACAGCTACACAGGAAACAGAGAAGCTACGAATAAGAGATTCCAATATGTATCTAATTTATTTACTAATGTTCAGAACGAATTATCTTACGAAACTGTAGGAGTATCTAGAGAGCATTTAGATGAACTAGCTACCACGCCTCTTAGAAGATATGTAGAATACAACTACGGGTTGCATATATCTAACAAGCAAATCAAGGATTGGGAATTAGACCATGGAAAGAGTTTCGTGGAAGAGATTACCACTAAAGGTTTAAATAAAGATATATCCTCTTTAGATTTATGGATGTCTCCAGGTGACTACGGAAAGAACAAGCCAACCATGGCCTTCATTAATAAAGAGATGAAGATGGAGCATCAAGAATTCACTAGGAATCTACACCTTGTAACTAAGGAGATGAATAGTAAGTTGGATGCTTTATATAAGAGTAAGGCTACCGAGACTGGGTTCTTAGGAACTAAAGCTGGTCGTAAATTTAATCAATACTTTGCTGCTGGAAATAGAAAGATTTCTGAGGTGTTGTATAAAAACTTATTCGTAAGTGAGCACGCTACAAAAAAGACTATAGACAAGAAGACTGGAGCTATCTCTTATTCAGATGCTAGTTCATTACGATTGAATCCTGCCTTCTTTAAGGCTGGTACTGTAGTTGGTGACGAAGGAATTATAGATGTAGATTCTCAAGCTTTCAAGGACTTATCTAAAGCAGAGCAAGAATACTTAGAGATGTACGTTAAGTACACATCATTCTATAGAGGATTGATACATGCAAAGGGATTACTTAAAGGAGGCTCTGACAGAGGTAATAGCTACATCCCTGCATCTACTTCATCTAAGTTTGAAACGATGAACAGAAGAGGCTTGTTTGGATTGTACTATCAAATGCACAGAGGAGATGAAACTCTTTATGATGTAGTTATTGAAGCTGTAAACCCTTTAACTGGAGGTGTTGAAAAGCTAGATTACTTTAGCTGGAAGGCTTTGTACATGCACTCTCCTGAAGATGCTTTGTTTACTGTAGACTCAGACAACTTAAGGGTTGATCAAGGTCACAGCAATAAACTTACTGGAGCTCAGAGAATTAAAGCATTCAGAGATATTACAGCAAGAGCCAAGAAGTTAATGGTTAAAGGTAAGGATGATAATGGTACGACGATAAGTATATCTTCTCCCGTTAATGACGCTATAGGTAATGAAGAGTTTGTAAATAGATTTACATCTCACAGGTCGTCTAAAGCAGGTTACTTAGCGACTCACAACCTTCATCAAGCTCTTAGGTCTTACGTGCAAACATTCATGTTCCAACACGGTAACGCTTACAAAGATGTTAACACTAACACTATTAAGAAGCTATCTTGGAATATCGGAGACGACAGAGATAAGTTTGGAATTGAGTCTATGTCTCTTGAAGAGGCTGCTGGCAATAAGAATATATTTAAAGGATTCGATAGTAAAAACCTTATGGTTGACGCAGCAATGTCTCAACTTAGATTAGGTAAGAATGAGAACGCTTTAAAGTATATGGATAAAGTTGTTAGAGGCGGTTTAATTAATAAGCAAAGAGGTTTATCTTTCAGTGACTCTAAAAACGAGGCTAGTATAGTTAAATTCTTCACTAACTGGACTATGTATATTGCTTTAGGTTTTAACACGTCCGCTGCTGTAGGTAACGTCTTGATTGGTAAGTACAACACTTACAGATCTCAAGGTGGAGCTAAAGTTATAACAGGAGAGAAGAGGTACTTGGGTATAAACTCTAAAGGGATGTTCGATAAGCATATCATGAAGAAGTCTAGGCTAATGATTGAAGAGTTTGGTATCTTAACATACCGAGCTGAAGAGATAGCTGAAGGTACTAGTGGCTCTGCTATTGACTCTTTAATATTCTCTCCTATGGTTATGGCTGAGAATTGGATTCAACAAGCTGCATTCTTAGGTTCTTTAACTCAAGAGCAATGGGATAATTACGAAGTTCATGAAGGAGCTCTTAAATTTAAAGGAGATATACTTAAAAAGGATAACACTCAGAAATATCCTGAAACAGACATGAAGATTAAGCTATCTAAGCTTAAGATTGCACAACTAGAAAGAGACGTCATCAATGTTCAGGGTAGAGGTTATTCGGAAACCGATCAGAGATACATTCAGATATACGCATTAAGTAATTCCTTTATGCAATTTAAGAGATGGTTTCCTACATTCTTAGCTGACAGATTTAAAGAAGGGCATGTAGATGATTTAGGCACTATGAGAATAGGATCTATTAGAGCTGCCTCTGATTTCATCGACAGAATGAGAGCTAACGACGTTCCTGTAACCAAATGGTTGAAAGTATTTAAGAGCGAGAAAACCCCTCAACACGTGCAAGATGGAGTTAATAGACTATGGAGAGGTACTCACGGTATTGCAATATTGTCTATGCTTTTACTAGCTATATCTCATAATAGAGACGAAGACGAGCCAGAAGATGAAACATTAAAGTTAATGGAGAAGCTTCTTGGAGATATGTTGCTAATTGCTAACGTGCCTAAGCTTACTTATATGGCTAACGTACCTGCGTTAAGCACTGCAGATAACTTAGCTAAGACTGTGTATCACTTAGTAGCTCAGACTGAATACAAACGTAAAAGTAAGTACGGAGATAAAGGTGATAAGAGATTTGTATCTAACTTCGCTCAACTACTTCCTTCTTCTTCTAGATTCATTCTAGAGGAGGGTGGGAAGAAGAGCAAGAAAAGGTCTATCCGATAATTAATATATGCTAAACAAACACAAAGCAAGATGAATACAGAACAAGAGAAAGAGAAAACACAAGAAGCTAAGAAGGTTGCTAAAGAAATCTTTAGTAGTTGGGTGGATGAATTAGAGAGTAAGGATCAACCTAAATCCTGCTCCATAGACGACACAGATTGCGAAGCTTGTGGTTCGTGAAATTTAGGTATATTTGTAAATAATCAAAGAAAGACAAAATGAACGTAAACGACTTATTCAATAGACAATCAGCTAAATCTGGATTCAAGCAGGTATCAGGAACTTCAGCAGAGACTGCTGTATCTGGTACTTACTTTGCTGTGCAATTCATAACTGAATGTACTACCACTGCATTTACAGCTCAAAACTCTGTAACTGTTGCTGCTGTAACGTACCCTGCTGGTGTTGTTGTATATGGAAACATTACAGCTATTACATGCAGTGCTGACAATATTTACATACTATATAAATCATAAGGTATGGTAGGGTTAGGGTTAGGTTTAAGCAAGCTAGGCGGTGTTTTCAATTCGGTGGTAGCTCAAGGAAGGTCTTTGGCTACACTTGTTCAAGATAACCTACAACTATGGCTTGACTTTACTAAGAGCGAAATTGTAGGAGGTGAGGAAGTGGTTAATGGTGATTTTAGTGATGGTATTAATGATTGGACTCTAGGAGCAAATTGGACTCTCGGAGTAGATAAACTTACAAGTAGCGGTAGTGGTCTTTTACAGCAAGATACAACCCATTTAATTAATGGCAGAACTTATGAAACATCTTTTGAAATAAAGGATTATACAAGTGGAGGGGTTAAATTATATAGCGGAAATGGTTCAGATACACCGTCTTACCAATCCTCTTTAGGTACTCACTATGATACTTTTGTTGCTAACGGTGCCACTACATCAATTTACTCTAATAACTTTGTAGGTACAATAACTAATATATCCATAAAAGAAGTATCCCAATTTATTGAAGACAAAAGCCCAAACACGAACAACGCTAAGTTATTCACAGGGAAGGCTATGAGCTTTGATGGGGTTAATGATAAGGTTGAGACACCGCAAGTTACATTAACAGGCGACTTTACTCTTGCGTTTACTTTTATGGTTTTAGATAATTGGGAAAACGTAATAATCAGTGAAGCAGGTAGTTGGAACAACAATGTTCAGGTCAGAAAAGCAACTTCGCTTATACACTTTAGGAATTACGTTGATTTTACTTTTACAGCTATGAATACTAATACCTATTATCGTGCGGTTATTACTCGTACAAATGGATTAGTGGAGTGTTATCTTGACAACACTAAATCAAGCGTTACAGTAACTAAAACAGACTCAGTTACATGGAGCGTAATTGGTGTTCATAACTCTTCGAGTAATCCTTTCTATGGTAATTTAGCGGACATTCAAATCTTTGATACAGCTTGGGATTCAGATGATGTAGCATTCGACTACAACAACCCTAATAAGCTCGTAACGGATTCGGCTAATACAGGAACATCTTTAGTTGTAGCTGATTTAAAAGGTTATTGGGCATTGAGCGAAGGAGCAGGTTCGATTGCTTATGATAGTTCGGGGCAAGGTAATAACGGAACTATTATAGGTGCGACTTATGTAGATAAGCAAGACTCGATACCACAATTAGGCATGATGGATTGGGCGAAGAGTACACCAGTAGCAGATGAGATTACTTTAATTCAAGCACCTAACACCGTAGGGTTTGACATATTAGGGAACGCACTTAGATTAAGAGAGAACGCTTTTAATTTAGATGGTAGTGGTTATGCTGAGATTCCAGACGATGGTTCTTTAGACTTTGGAGCAGGAGCTTTCTCAATAGATGGATGGACTAAGTTTAAGTTTATTAATTCAGGCTCAAGTTCTGGTAACTGTATATATTCAAATGGTAGTAATACAAGTAGTGCATCAACTTTTTCAATAGCTACCGATAGAGCCACAGGCTCTACTGATGGTGTGATTAACTTTTATATTGATACTTCTTCGGTTGTTAATCATGCGTTTGAAATAGCAGATGGGACTTGGTTTTACTTTGCAGGCACAAGAGATTCAAGTGGGAATGTAAAACTTTATATTAATAATGCAGAAGTTGATTCAGGTGTAAGTACAGGTAATGTAACCAACACAGACCCTAAGTATATAGGTAGAGATGGAGGAACTCTCCGTCACTATAAAGAACTGATAAGTGGTGTACGTGTTTACAATAGAGAATTAACCGCAACAGAAATTACTAACAACTATAACGTAGGTTTAGCTGCACACTCATAATATGGTAGGAAATATATTTATTTGCCTAAACGAGGCAACATACAACGGAGAAATCCCAACAGAATTACAAGGTTCTTATTCGAGAATTTCAAGAGATGAAGAAGGCGAATTGGTGGCGGTGCTACCTACTACCTTCGCTCAGATTGGAGAGGATAATAAACGTAAATTCGGTGGGGTTGTTGAGGTAACTATTAATGAAGTTAAATTCTACATAATGGAGTTCAACGCATCGTGGTTGGAGTCTGAGGTGTCATCATTGCTTAGATTAGGGAACGGCTTAGACTATCCTAATAATACGCTGATGACCAATAAAGAGGCTGTAAAACTTATTCAAGAACATTCTAATAATGAAATCCAATGGCTGAAGTTAAAACAGACGTAGCTGTAGAGCTAGATATTACAGCACGAAGAGCTGATACTTTAAAGTTATCTTTAGAGGTTAGAGATCCAATCACAACTAATCTACTTGATTTAAGTGGAGTTCAAGACGTGTCTAAGCCTAAATATCAAGCTAAGATGTCTATATTAGATTCTTCTCGTAATGAGGTTCTTAGTGTTTATAGTTACTATTGGGTTGATGCAGTTCCAGGAAGTGCTGATCACGTAGCTAATACACCCCCTTCACCTTCTAGTGTTGGTCATTTCTCTGGTTCAAGCTCTACAGTTCAGGGAATTAACCTTATCGGTCAGACGGCTTCAAGTGGGAGCGTTATAGTAAACATACCTAACACTCACACTAAGATACCTTCTGGTGATTACGTTTATGACCTGCAAGTTAGGTTTATGAATTCAAGTACCTCGACCGCTGAATATAATACATGGCTGTTTGGTAAGTTAACAATAACAGCAGATGTAACTAAAATTTAATGTCTATAACGGTATTCTATAGTAACGCAAGTCAGAGTGTTCAGATCAACGTAAGCTCTTCTGAGTCAGTTATAGGCATAGCTAGTTCAGGCTTGCTATTCCTAGGTCTTGACACTATTAACGACGTTCATTTAACTGACAATAAGAATAGCGAGTTAGTACTTCCAAGCCTCTACACTCAGAATCCAGAAGCTCTTAGCTCTGGAGATTTAGTGTGCTTACAAACTTCTAGCAATTCTTTAGCTTCTAATTACGGAGTTGAATTATCTGTTGTCGATACTAGCAATGCAAGTTTAGGAGCTACGCAAGCGTTATTCTTACTAAAGAGTTATACAGAAGGAGAGACCGTTCTAATATCTAAAGGGGTTTATGATTACGATTTAAGCGATAGTAGAGTTAACTGGCTTGCTGGTTTAACTTTGTATGCTTCTAACTCTATAATGAGTGTAACGCCTTCTAGCCTTTCCGGCCATTGGGTTAAATCCTTGGGTTATTGCGTACCCAATACTAACAGCAAGAAAAGAGTCTGGTTCAATCCAGATAGTACTTATATTCAAAGAACATAACTATGGCTAAATATCCCACTATTACAGACTCTACTGCAGAGAACTGGAACCTTCCATCATCAGATGGAGATGCTTCTATGGATGTTTTCGTTTTCAACAAGAACAGCGGAGGAGAGATTGCTTATGTAATCTTCATTATAAAGAACGCTGCGATAGCAGGTTCAAACACCTTTCTTGAAGTTAGTTCTATTAATTTTAGTAATATAAACGTAGACAACGGATTGGCTATAAGCCCATCAGACGGTGGGAATCAAGAGCTAGGTGATGACACCACTCAAGGAGATAAGCTTATAGCTCCAACTACTAACATATCATCAGTATCTTATAGTGGGGCTAATAGAGTTCTTCATGTTCCAGCTACAGGAGACGTTACTTTAAGCGATTTAGGAGACACAAACAACTCTAGAGTTATTCCTATATATGCAAGCTCCTATATAACAGCAGGAGGAGGAGAAACGAATCCCATACCAGACAACTCTTACGCTGCCTTTATTGTTAGCTTTGAGCCATTCGAGGTTGTGGGTAGAAACACTACTACTTCTTTAGATATATCAACATCTGTAGGTTCTTTTTCGGTTCCTTTAAGTGTAGCTTCATTTAATTCTTTCGATTTCGGATATAGTTATGGAGACTTTAACTCTGCTACAGGAGTTTTATCTAACAACTCCACTCCTGGATCACTAACTAAGTCAATCACTTCAGCAGACTTCAGCTCTGTAGATTTGGGATTGATCCCTGTAGGGAGTTACGTTAACGAGGGCAATGAGACTGTAGAAGCTGACTTAGACAAGACCTTTGTGTTTTATGACTTATCAACTCAAGCAAGTGAATATAGTTTTGGAGCGTCAGCTTCGCCTTCTTGGTTTGCTCCTGCTGATACATTCTTAGAATCAACTCTATTATCTAAAAGTCTTAGTGACGGTTCTTCTTATGCTTTAAATGAAATCAACTCTGTAGACTTACAGAGCACTTACGAGTCAGACACTCATATTTACTCTAAGTTTAAGTTAACTCAATCAGCTAAGAGTCAGAGTACGAAGAATTTAATAGATGGGTATGTAAGTAACATTACTAGAAGTAGGGCTGACAACACAAAAGTTAAGTACTTAGTAAATCTTCTTGCAGTTCCTGACGATTCAGCTAGTGATGGTGCTTACGGAGTTGGAGTTACTTATGGTGTTTACGATAGGATTACAGTTCCAAGTAAGTATTCAGACTTTTCTGGGTATTACAATCAAGAAATTGAAGATGGGAGTGTAGTACCTCAGATAGCCAAAACAAGTACAGCGGCTAAGTCATTGTATTTTGGTGAGTATTTCTACATTGACTTCATGCTTACATATAGTAATTTCGGTCAGGGAGCTTTAAATACTTCTTATGCCTTCCCTAACCTTGATATTCCAAACGAGCTATACACTTATAGTTCTGCCTGGCAAGCTGTTACTGGTTTAGGTTACTTAACTAAATATGTTGAGCTAACTACCAACACTTACGACTCGACTTTACACTCTCAACTAGACTCAGGAACGTCAATAGGTACGTTGTCTAATCACTGGAATTCGGATTCTAATTTAACTGACTACCAAAGAAGTTTAGGTATAAGAGCTAAATTGATAACCAATCCGTCTTATGAAGAGTTGTATAAAGATAATACTGAGACGTACGGAGAATACAATGTTATAGATACTATAATAGATGTTGACTCTTTAGAGCAGAGGTTTGGAAAATACCCATGTCGTATAGTGCATAGTAGCAGTACTATCGGCCCTGCAACTAAGTTAATACACAACCTACCTAAAAGCCAGGTATATAAAGTTCTTTGCTATCCTAAGTATACGGAAATAACCTTCGCTAACAGTACTACAACTAATGTAAGTCCTCATGTTTTAATTGACTCTGGGTCTGACGATGGAACATCTTCAATACATACAGCATCTAATTGGTATGTTGTTGGAGCTACCACTGAAATTCTTAACACATCCGCTAATTGGGATGTTGGCAATAGATACATAGGGTCTAGTGGGGCCTACAGAACGGGTCATTTAGGATCTTCTACGGGGCTTACTCACGATAACGACCAACTATACATTTTAGATCAGCAAGGAGCTGCTATAAAGGAATTCACTCCATCATCATTATACTATAAGACTACGGCTAAGCTAAATTCTTCTAGTAATAAGTGGGAAGCCTTCTTAGACTTTACTTTCGGCAACTCAGGTAGTAATAATATATACGTATACGACGTTGAGGTTATAGACGCTCCAATGCTTCCATCGGCAAGTACTGCTGCATCTTCTAACGGAGAGGACTTATGGTATATAGGTAATGGAGTTGGAGGTAGTTCTAGTTTTACGACTACAAAACACCAATTCAAGGTAAGTACTAGTGAGGGTTCTACACTTCAAAACACCTTCACAGATGAGAAGGATAGGTTTAACTGCTGCATACCAGCTGATAACTACATTCCAAACGGAACGGATAAGATAAACAATGGGTCTTTCTCTGTTAGGTTTGTAGGTACTATGAACGGAAATGACGTAGGAGACTACTATAAAAGCGTTAGAGTTAAGTACTATAAAGATATTTACGGAAACAGAACTCAAGTAAATAGCAACAACACCACTCAGCCTGTAGATTTCGAGAACGCAAGAAAGCACGAAGCTATAATGTTAGTTAAGGTTGTGGTTATTCCAGGTGCTGAATTGCAGATTGGAGATGCTGATACTACAGCAGTAGTTAATGGTAGCCCTATTGTTGTTCCTGTATTAAGTATAGGGTAGTGGCTGCGTTTTCAGAGTACAAAGACAGTAAGGGGGTTAAGCACTTATCCGGAAGGTTTACTATGAGAAATTTATCGTCCACACCTTTAGACGTGTCTAAGGGGTGGGTTATAAATCATTTAGACAATCCATTATCTCAAGAGGATTGCTTTTATGGGTTCCCTTTCGATATAGAGAGTGCGGGTCAGGATTATTCGTCAGCGTATAATGTGACTAAAAACACCCATAAAGTTCCTTATTATCAATCTTTGTTCTCTAAGCCTGACGATATTGATTACACTACGTCCGATGCTTTCACTCTAAGAGAGTATTCCGTTTATGGAGATGAATTTATATTTACTATAAACTTTAAACCAGAAAGGATCGGACAACACTTATCTATACTTACCTTTACCTACGAAGCTGCTGGAGTAACTAGCGACTTCACTGTAACAGTTAGCGGGTCTCTACTTTGCGGTGTGCTTGCTGTTAATCATGTAGCTTTAGGTGTTGACACTGGTAGCGTAGATGGCGTAAACCCCTTTTCTATATTTGAAATGTCATGAGCGAACCTATCTTTAGTATAAACAAATACACAGACAAGACTGCTGTAGTGAATATAAGCGGGTCTAAGAAGCTTACAACTCAGACTATAGAGCTAAGACCTGGCTATAGCATGATAAGCACATACATAGATTTAACCACCTTGACTAGTAATTCAACAGGCGGAGGCTCTCTAGATATTAGCTTAATATTTGCTGAGCTAATTGACGGGTCTATAGTGAAAGACTATTCTGGGAATGCATTCGTTCCTGAATACGCATACAATGGCATAGGAAATTGGGTTGATGGAGTTAATAACTTAGGTAACTATGTAGGACTTCAAGTGGTTAATGAAGCTGATTCATCTATATTTATATCCCTAGAGGGAAATCTCAACTACACAGACAACACGAACAGCTTCTACGGAGCAACCTTAGCGGTTCCAGCTTTGTGGTCTATAATACCATGGATACTTCCCTACAGGTGTAACGCTTCTAATGTATTTGCTGAATACGAGGATGTAGATATGATTTTAGACGATAAGGGCAGGGTTTACAGTCCTAAGACAGGGTTTAACTCTATAGGTGACTTAATTCCTGGCCGAGGTTATTTAATCAAGGCAGCGGCTCCTGTATCGTTATTACTTAATGCAAATAAATATGCAAAAGGTGGTTATGCTAATCAAAAACGAGATTACATTAGCTCCATTTACTCAACTCAAGAAGCTTCAGAAACCAACTTCACTTTAATATTGAAGAAAGGAGTAATTAAGTCGTTCATGGACTCCTTACCTTTAGATGAAGAGTCCACTAGAGCTTACTTAAACTTCTTAAATAGCTTTGGTTTAATGTCTAGCCTTGTAGTTAAAACTTACATAATTGATAACGGGTATAGGAAATCCTTTTATGATTTCGGTATTAAAGACTTCTTAAGCAATCTTACAAGTAAAGATAAAACCTTATTAGGTGTTGATTTTGACCAATTCTTTGAAGAGTGGAACAGCCTTCAGAATAGTTTAAAATTTATGGACGAATATCACCTATCTTTAATTAACGATTCTAACGTAATTACCTCTGAATCTAACAAGTGGTCTGGTGGTAGTCCTCCCGAAGGGGAGGTTGAATGTATATGCAATATAAGCACAGCCAATAACACATCGTCTGGTGATATATTTTATGTATATTTGAACAACAATAACAATAAGTACAAAATGAACGTAACCTACGATCTAATCAACTCAATTCCCACGAGCAATCCAGGGATAGTTTATGATCGAGGTCTTCAGATTGTGTCTTCCGTATCTATAAACGAAGCCTTCAACTCTATATACATAAAATGAAAGTTAAGATAGAAACTAAAGAGGTTAAGACTGTAATTAATACTTTAACTGTACAAGCCAGTCTAAGCGTGAAGATTATAAACACATCAATAACAACTAAATAGAGGTCTATGGTTAAAATATCTACAGACACATCAACGAAGGTTGATATAACAACTAAAGTTGGGGATTCATTCTATATAAAGGCTACGCTTACAGATGATAGTGATACCATCCTTAACGTCCCTTCATTCTTTGGCTCTGACTATGTAGCTACATTAAGTGTGGTTAACTCCTCTGGCGAGATTGCTTTGGGTTTTAGTTCTGGAACTGCGGAAGGTGTATTCCTAAGCAACTCTATAGTTGTTGATGAGACTTTAGGCACTTTAACTGTGTCGGCTTCAGGAACTCAGATGGGGTTAAGGGCTAATTCATTTAAATACTTTTTAGTTATTAGCGGCTCTAACGCTACTACTACTGTATTTAATGGCAAACTAAAAGTAAAATAACAACAATGGAAATCACACTAAACATGATACATCTCTTGCTATCTGTAATGGTAGTTTTAGCTTCAGCCTTTGGGCTGTGGGTTAACCTCAATAATGAAGTGACCAAATTAAAGAGTAGAGTTTTCCATTTAGAGCAATCTGATGCAGAACTTAAAGGTCTACTAGCTGATATAGCTACTAGGCTACAGCACATAGAATTACTTTTAGCTGCAAATCAAATTAAAAACAAATGAAAGCAACCGCAATTAGATTAAGAGATGACGGAATTGAGAGTCTTGGTACTTTCTTTATATACGATGGACTAGATAAAGTCTTTGGTTGTAAGACTTGCGAGCCTCCTTGGAAAGGGAATAAGAAGAATGTATCTTGCATACCTAGAGGTGTATACCACATGTCCCATAGATGGAGTGTGAAGCACGGAAATCATTTACATATTGAAGATGTACCTAACAGGACTTGGATACTAATCCATGTAGTTAACTTCGAAGAAGATTTAGAAGGGTGTATGGGGGTTGGTAAAGACTTCGTTGATTTGGATAGAGATGGTGATTTAGATATAACATCTTCAAGAGCTACGCTAGATAAATTAATAGACATTGTACCTATCGAAGGGATGTCATTAGAAATCATATAAACAAAAGATTATGTTTGAATTACTTGCAGAATACGGAACAGATGCATTAGCTATTTTAATGGCTGTTATGGCATTGATAAAGATTGTAGTACGACTTACTCCATCCTTGAAAGATGATGCGGTATTTGCTAAATTAGATAGCTTATTTGAAGCTATTATACCAAACTACACTAAGGATGCCGACACCCCTAAATAACATAAAGGGAATCTTCACTGCTATCGCTAAATTATCTGAGGTATTTAAAGGTGACAATAAGAAGTGGTCAGCTAAGAGGTCTGTCTCAGGTGTCTTAGTTAGTGGAGTAATGTTAGACGTTACTAGTTCAGGCATTACTTGGCAGAATTGTTTAATGGCTTTTATAGCTGTATTACCTCTAATAGCTTCAGCCTTCGAAAAGAAACATGGAAAATAACATAGAGTATTTGATTATACATTCCACAGGAACTGAAAAAGGTTACGTTCCAGGAAGGAAGGAATATAAATTATCTGTATCTTGCGATATAGTACATTTCAATGGGCAGCTGTCTACTTTCAGAAAGAAGTCAGAGCATCCAGCTAGTGAGGAGACCTACAAGCATATAGCTTATATAGGAGGTACTTTAGATGGTAAGCCAGCGGACACTGCTACATGGAAACAGTACGACACATTAGAAGTTATAGTTATGTATCACTTACTATATAATCAGCAAGTGAAGATAGGTTCTTCTTCTGTGTTCTTTGAATTGGAAAGTCCTGGGCTTAATCTTAAGCGATGGCTAAAGGATATAGGTGTTAACGATAAAAACATAATGTAATGTCTATTTTTATAGAGTTTTATTCTGGTATCTTATTTGGTTGTAGAGATTTCAAACCGACTACAGAACACCCTTACTGGGAGGTTCATCTTTACATACCATTCCTTTGTGTAATATTCACATTCCCTAAAATTCAATAACCATGGCTAGGAATACATTAGCAGGTAAGGGTAGTGGATCAAGTCGTAGTGCTAAGTACTACGCAGCTAATCCTGAATCAAGAAAGAAGAAGCAATCTTACGATAAGAGCTATCACTCTACACCCGAAAGAAAGAAGTATAGAGCATCCCTAAATAAAGCAAACAAGAAGGCCAAGACCTACGGAAACAAAGACAAGAAAGATATGTCTCATAAACGTGGAGGCGGTCTTATAAGCGAAGCTCAATCAAAGAACAGAGCTAGGAATAGGGGTAAGAAATAGTTAGCACCGCTACGGTGCATACTATATAGACCCAAAAAAAGGGGTGACACCCCTCTTTCAATCAACCTTCATCAAGCCTTTCCATTCTCTTTTTCATGGCTTCATCACTAATAGTTATATTCAACTTCATCTTTATAAGCCTTTGCAAAGCTATAAGACTTCTGTGTCTATACTTTTGTAATACCTTCTTCAATGTCTTCATCTTGAAATCTATTATTGGTTAGTCCTAATTTAGCTATCTCTGTGACTTTAGTTATGGCAATCTTACTTCCTAGTTTGCTAGAGTTGTGCATCCCTATCCTTTCCATTAAGTATTTATTGTACCTAGAGTCGTTGATTTGCTCTATCGTATTGCCTATACACACCTCTTCACTCCAAGCCTTCTGAGTCTTATTATTTAAGACTACTAGATTAGCGGCTCTTCTGTATTTCTGGTATGTATATTCAATACGACAAAGGTATATATTCATTCTCATTTCATGATAGAAGATATTATAATCTTCATTTCCTTAGCTTGAGCTTTCAATTTTCCAATCTCTATTTGCTGCAACCTTAAAGCATTATCGTAAAGAGATTTACTCTCCATACTTCTCTTCTGAGCGTCGAACAATTCTATATTGTCTATGATTACCCTAAACACATTATCAACTTTCACAGGCACTGAAAAGCTATCATAACAGCAATCCATAAACTTAGACCTTAATGCATATACGAATGGCGCTATCCTAGTATCTATAGCTTCCTTTAAGTCTCGCACATATGAATCTTGTTCTGCAGATTCTGAGACCTTAGCTATTGAATGTAGCACTGTAGCATGATTCTTTCCTATAGCCTGACCTATCTTAGCTAAGGTCATTGTTGTGTGCTTCTTTAAGTAGTATGCTATTAACTGTCTAGCAAACATAGGGGCTCTCTTTCGTGTGTCGTCTAAGATCTCATCCCTTCTTAGGTCTGTTAATTTGTATACGAATTCGTATGCTTCGTCTATTTCTTCTTGCATTTCTTTTAGTTTAATTGTTCGTCTTGGCTCTTTGGCTGTATAGGCATTCTTTTTACATTCTCCTTACCGTAGTCGCCTTCTTGGTTTAATAAGCTTCCCATAGATCTTTCGTTAAAGTATAGCCAGCATTCGAAGTCTATACCCTCTTCTGTGTTAATCTTAACTACCTTTCTTTCATACCAAGTAGGATGACTCTCTAGCATGTCTAACATATCCATAGACTCTCTAGACACTAAGTATATCTCTCCTTGTATCTTAGAATACGATATGCTTTGAGACACATAAGGTATGCCCGACTCAGTCATAAGGTACGCTTCATCAGTCTCTCCCTTAGATATGAATATATCATTCTCTAATAACCTATGATTATAGAACCCCTTTTTAAGGGTTCCATAAACAAATACTAATCTCTCTTCAATTTCTATAGTCTTACCCATTACACTTCTAATGCTTTATTGTTATTGTAAAACGTACACACCTCGTCGTTAATGTATGTATCGTAATCTTTTAGCTGACTTCTGTAATCCTCTCTACCTCTAGCTATAGACTTATCACTAAGCTTATAAACACCTATATTGTGTGGTGCTTTAAGCTCTACCATAATAAAGTAGAACTCCTTCTTTTGTGTTCCATCTAAATAGAAAGCTCCTTGCTGTTCTACTGCCCACTTTTCTCTAAACTCCTCAAACTTCCAGGGACTAGCTCCCTTAATCTCTGAGGTTGTTTTTAAGTCAGCTAGTAAACTTCCCTTCTCTATATCTACTTTACCTTTGCATAACCTTCCAGTCTCTACGTCTTTCCAGAAGTGTATAGTCTCAGTCTCCGCTCCGTCCATGATACCTCTCACTAAAGGGTGTGCTAGTAGGTTATCTTCCATTGCTTCGAACTTAACCTTGTACGTCTCGCATATAGGCTCTAAACCTCCAGAAGCTTCCACGTAGTTCTTATATGCAAGCTTTCCTGCTGTAGTTCTCCTATCTATTTTAGGTGTCCATATATACCTCTTAGGAAACTCTAACGGCTCCAAGAAATAGCAATGAAAGGCAGAACCAAGAACAAGAGCAAGAGAGGAAGGAAAAGTACTATTTATATAGTGCTCTAAGTTGTGAGTAGTTCCTCCCTTAATATTCTTAAGCATGCTATTAGTTACATACTTATAGTCTGCGAAATACGAGTCATCATCGTATATGTATTCGTCACTTAGTTTTTCCACTTTAACCATCTGTCTTTTGTTTTAAGTTTTTCTTCTTTTCTTTTCTCTTCTTGTGCGTTCTTCATGTGCTCTAGTTTGTTAAGGCTTACCTTTATATTAAACCTCTTTCTAAGCTCACGCTTAACTTTCTTTAGATCCATATCGTTTGAAGAATACATATCTATAAGTATGTTAATCAAGTCGTCTTGCTGTTGCTGTTCGCTCTTCTTCTCTTCTGGTTCTTTCTTTCCTACTGACTTAACTTTATTGACAGATCTGTCGTATAAGAATATAACCAAAGCGAACACGCCAAGCGATATAAGGAATATCTTTTCACTCATTATAAGTCTTTTAAAATGTTAATTAAACTTTTCAACTTTCTCAAGTCGTTTATGTAGTACTGACCTTCATGTCCAAACATTATATGGAACGTATCCACATCTCCTATTGACGAACTACAGAACTCCATACCCATTAAATCTAATGTGTAGTATATGTAGCCAGGATCACCCATATCTACACCTTGATAGACCTCTTTAAATCCTAAAGCTACTAATACTTTGGGCGTTATCTCTGTTTGAGTTATACCGTCCAGTGATTCGTTTAACTCTTCAGGAAGCATCATTCTCTGTCTTTCGGACAACAATTTATGCCATTCCCTATAATCTTCTTCGGAATACCACATCGGCTCTCCGGTTCTCTCGTTACGCACAAATCTTTTAGTTCTCTCCGCAAGTTGTTCATACATTGACGCTGGATGCATCTCACCTTTAAGTAACACTTCTTTCGCTATGTGGTTAACCATATCTTGGGATATTCTTTTCTCCTCATCTAAAATCCAACCCTTAGTGGATGTCTCTTCATGCTCATCCATAGCATCTTCAAATACTTCCTTAGCTTTTAGGACATTTGAAGTTTTAGTCCTTCCCACTCTATCACGTATAAGACTTAAGTAGTTTTCCATTATACAAGATTGCTCTTGCACTAGATACTTCTCTATGGAATCTAACTCTTGATACGCACTTGAAGCCATGAACTCATAAAGACTCTTAATCCTTACTTCTAATTCACTCTTCTCTTCTTGTAATCTTTCAATCCAGTTACTCATTATGTTTTGTTATTTATTTGT
>TARA_R110000850_G_scaffold64996_3_pt1 | contig 36790 bp, 33 predicted proteins | sample TARA_R110000850 | Tara Oceans TARA_R110000850 (sample SAMEA4397586) | marine metagenome | biome: Polar Biome; feature: [SRF] surface water layer (ENVO:00010504); material: water (ENVO:00002006), including particulate matter (ENVO:01000060) such as... | depth 5 m
CTGACGCCAGTGCTGGAAAAGGTTGCGGCGCAATATGCGGATCGCGGCGTTATATTGGCGAAACTCAATGTCGACGAGAACAAGTTTATCGCCGCGCAATTCCAGGTGCAGTCGATCCCGACCGTCTATGCGATTTTCCAGGGCAAGCCGGTGGCCGACCTGACCAGCGCACGCACCGAGAGCCAATTATCCTCGATGCTAGACCAACTGCTCGAGAAGCTGCCGGTTGGTGGCGGAGCGGAACCCGAACAGGATGTCGCGCCCTTGCTCGCCATGGGCGAAGAAGTACTGGGTGAAGGCGATGCCGAGCGTGCTGCCGGGATTTTCGCGCAGATCGCCGACATGGCGCCTGATAATGTCGAGGCCGTCGGCGGACTGATTCGCGCGCTGGTTGCGGCTGACCATATAGAGCAAGCAGAAGCGGCGCTCGCCGGATTGCCGGAGGAGCTGCTCAGCGACCCCGCGATCGAACGGGCGCAGACAACCCTGCAACTCGCCAAGGACAAACCGGATGCCGGTGCTTTGGAAGCCTTGAAGGCGGCTGTAACTGCCAATGGCAAAGACCATCAGGCACGATTCGACCTCGCCAGCGCGCTTATCGCCACCGGTGACCATGACGCTGCCGCCGAGCATCTGCTATCCATCATCGCCGCCGACAAGGAATGGAACGACGGTGCGGCCCGTCTGAAATTGCTGTCGCTGTTTGAAATGGTCGGTCTTGAAGACGAATGGGTTGCCGCCACCCGCCGCAAGCTCAGCGCTGTGCTCTTCGGATGAGTGAAACCAAACGGCTCTCTATATTCCCATTGTCGGGCGCGTTGCTGTTTCCCGGCATGCATCTGCCGTTGCACATATTCGAGGAACGCTATCGTGCGCTGATCAACGATGCGATGGCCCGCGACCGGCAGATCGGAATGGTCCAGCCGAAGGAGGCGGGCAAGCACCCTGCCCTGTTCGACATCGGCTGCCTCGGCAAGATCATCGATATCGAGGCGCTGGATGACGGCCGCTTCAATGTCGTATTGGAAGGTGTGGCCCGATTCCGCATTGTCGAAGAAATCGACGCGTCGACTGCATTCCGCCAGGTAAGAGCTGAAATCGAAGACGATCAGGAACTGGACGAGGTGCTGGCCAGCGCCGAACGCGCCGCACTGGAGATTGAATCGCGGAAATTTGCCGACCTGCAGGGTTATCAGGTCGATTGGGACAGTATCGGCCGACTCGACGACACGGCCTTTGTCAACGGTATCGCACAGATCGCGCCTTTCGACGCCGCCTCGAAACAGGCCCTGCTTGAGGTCGATGGCTTGGCCAATCGCGCCGAGATGATCATCCAGCTGCTGGAATTTTTCGGCCGCCAGGATGGCGACGACGATCGGGTCACGTTACAATGACCAATGAGTCAGCAACCGATGGAAAGCGGGCAATTGATCCCGAGCTGCTGGAAATACTGGTTTGCCCGATAAGTCGCGGGCCGCTTGTCCATGATGCCGAAGCGCAAGAACTCATCAGCGAAACGGCGGGCCTGGCCTATCCGATCCGAGACGGGATTCCGGTGATGCTGATTGAAGAAGCGCGTAAATTATAGAAACGCATCGCTACGTCTGACGCAATGGTGCGGGTGTCAGATTACATGACGTCAGACGCTGCTCCGCCAGCCTGGACTTCTTCGGCAGCGATGCTCGGGGCCAAAGAAATTGCCAGAGTCAAGGCCGTGACGATGGAACCCCAGGCCACGAAATTCCCCAGAATCAGTTCTTTTTCTCTTCGGTTCAGATTTAATTTACGAAGTTTCATTTTTTCCAATTCAATCTCTATTGGCCGCAAAATTTTGCTGGCCACCAAACAAATTTTTCGGCTCGAAGCCATATCCTGAAAATGATAAAGCAAATTCAGTCGAATTCGCGAAGGCGGCGGCTATCTTTTCCGGGTCGATCATTTCTTGGGAGAAGGTCGATCGACCCGGATAGATAATCTAAACGAAGTGCATCGGGACCGACCACTTCATTTAGTTCGGATGGGAGCCCAATAGCAGCGAGAGAATATTGACCAGAATATTCCATTCGCTTGACCAATGGCTGCTCAGAAAAAGCGGATCTGAATCCAGGGGGACCGGAACCATCTCACCGCATTTTCCTCCTACCATTGCCCGGAGCTTCCAACCGAACGCCATTGGTTATGCGCCGATCGGATGGCGTTCTCGAGTTTCAAACCGTTTCACTATGCGGAAATAGGGTAACAGGTTAACACCATTGCCGGAAAACAGGCAGAAATCCGTTCACAGGGCCGAAGATCAGGCGATTTTTCTTAACTATTTTTAGCGGTAACATTTGATTTTACCCCATTTAATCAGGGCCAAAACTGGTTCGGAGCCACCGCATCACGCCGGATAGAATTTATCTTGTCGATCTTTTTTGCAATATCGCCCTGCCTGATTTATGAATGACGGATGACCAGTACGCCTTGCGATGACCTGAACGAAAAGGAAAAAGAGGCACTCCACCTCCTTTTGCAGGGTCATGACGCCAAAACCGCTGCTCAGGTTAGCGATGTGACCCCCAATATTATTAACGAACGTTTGCGGTCAGCGCGCCAAAAACTGCAGGTAACAAGCAGCAAAGCGGCTGCGCGCATGCTGGCTGACCATGAGGGTATCGCTCCCAAATTTTTTGTGCCCAAGAATATTGGGATTGTCCCAAAGCCTCATTCCGACGCAATTTATCCCTTGCCTGGACAACAGGCAGCGTCACCGGACCGGGATAGGGTCAAGGAAATGCAGGCGACTTACCAGTCTTATGCAACGTCCCCCAATCCACCTCTGTCTGTGCCGTTCCGCAAGCAGGGAGAATTGGGTAATGATTTAAGCAAGGGAGCACGGATCTGGGCTATCGCTGACCTGTCGGTCAAACTAGCCTTCGCATTCGCCTTTGTCTGTCTCGCAGCGATGCTTGTGAGCCGGTTGATCAGCCTAAGCTAATTCTCTGTAAATTTGGTCATCAGTCGACGTCGGAGTCATCCGGCGTCTGGAGAATCACATGTTGAATCAACGTATCGAAGCAGCCCGCCCCATTGCCAAGAAAATTAACGAAGTCGAAAAATCCCTCAATCTGACGATGATTCAGATGGGCGAACTGATGAGCAGCATCGCTGCTGCCCGTCTCGCACCTGGAACGCGCTTTTCTCTGACCGCAGGAATCGATGCATCCGAAAAACTGATCGCTGCAGCAGCGCAAACAGCGCGCTCATACCGGGAAGTCGTGGAAGCACATGCCCATTTGGCCGAGGACCGGGAAGACGCAGGACTGCGGGCAGTTGCACTGGGTGATGTTTTCGAATGCCCACCAAACCGAGCAACAGCTACGGATGAAAAATTGAGTCCGCTTCGCGTTGTTGAAAGCGCCTAACAAAACCAGCGAGACTTGACTGCGCCTCCCTTATTTGGTCCGGTCATCCAATGTCTCGCATTGATCTCTTCTTCTCTCTTCTGGCGGTCGTTTGCATCTATTCGGCAATCAGGGGAGGACAGCCCGAAAAGCGGGCCGTGATGATCTTCATTGTCGGTATTGCAATGACAATCGTTACGGCCTCGCCTTCGGAAGGCAGATTTGCGCAACCGGAAGTCGGCATCTTTATAGTCGATCTGGCAATATTGTCCGCATTTGTGATGTTAGCGCTACATGCAGAAAGGTATTGGACGATATGGATTTGCTCGATGCAGGTTATTCAAGTTTTGTCACATATTCCAATAATGATAATACCGGAACTGCTTCCCCAAGCCTATTTTGTAATAGCCGCATTCTGGGTCTATCCGATGTTGATCGTTTTGACCGCAGGGACTTACCGCCACCAGCAACGCCTTCGGCAATTCGGGGTCGACAAATCCTGGAGCGACTTTTCATTCTGGCAAAAATAGACAATGCCTCCGCTGTAGCGGGCGGGATTATCGCGGAATTCGGCTCCATTGGAGGGGCTCTGCACGCCCAAAGCCGGATAACCGAGAGCAACCCCGCCCGGGCAATCCTGTCGTTGGTACACGAAGCCATGCTTGTATCGTTCAAGGACGAGATGCTGGACCGTATTTCCCTTTCCAAAGCGGCTGACGTGATCGAATATCTTGTTGTCGCCATGGCGCGTTTGCCGATTGAAGAAGTGCGTGTATTGTTTCTGGACAGCAAAAACCGGCTTATCAGCGACGAGGTGGTCAGCAGAGGCACTATTTCCGAAGCACCCATTTACCCGCGCGAGATTTTGAAACGGTCGCTCGCTCTGGACGCAACAGCGCTGATCCTTGCGCATAATCATCCTTCCGGTGATCCAAAACCGAGCGAAAATGATATCGACGCCACTCTCAGGCTGGTCAAAGCCGGGAAAGAGCTCGGACTCACCGTTCACGATCATATCATTGTAGGCCGTGAGGGCTGGATCAGTCTTCGGGACTGGGTGGAATTCGAATGATGGATATCGCCGGCCGAAACCCAGGCATCTTGGTTAAAATCCCGACGTTTGGGAGTTCGAAATAATGTACTCGTCGACCGCGGGTGAACAGCGAACCAGACTGCTTCGCGCAGAAGCCAATTCGCTTCTGCAATCGTCGGACTTTGTCCGTTCTCCAGTCATGTCCCAGCTTCTCCGCTATCTGGTTGATCAGGCGATTTCCAACCCGGCAAACCCGCCTAAAGCCTATCAGATTGCAGTAGACGGGCTCGGTCGCACCGAAGATTTCGATGTCCAGGTCGACAGTTATCCCCGGGTACAGGTGGGAAGATTGCGCAAGATGCTGGTGGCCCATTATGCAGCAATGGGCAGAGAAGAGCGGCTACGGATACCAATTGGCCACTATGCCGTCGAAATCCAGATGGACGATGCCGGGCTGGACGAAAATCCGGACAACGCAGATCCATATGTCAGTGATGTGTCTGCCATCTCACCCGTCGAATCTGAAATGGATCGGTGGTTCAGCAACCGACAGACAACTCTCGGACTAGCGGCATTTCTCCTGATTGTAGGAATCGGCCTGGTCTGGTCGCTGAACAGCTTCGACCGGAATATATCCGGCACAGAGACCGCGTCGCAGGATTATACCCTGCCTCCGAAAATCTATTTTTCGCCCTCGCAGAACGCACTACCCGACAAAGAGCTTGGCAGTGACACCGAAATCCGGCTGTTTTTGGAAAATGCCTTTGCCAGTTCTCCACTAGTGCGGCTGGCAGCAGGGGAAACATCCAGCGTCATCCCGGGAAAGGATCAGAATGCCTACCGGTTTAAAAGCCAATTGGTAGCTGGTCCGAGCGGTCCGGAAGTCATATTGTCCCTAACCTCGCTGGCGGAAAGCGAAACAATCTGGTCGACAACAATAGCCATGCCGGATTCAGCGGCTGATTATCCCGAAAAACTTGGCCCTATCGCCGGTCGCATAGCTGGTATTTACGGTGTGGTTGCCACCGATCAGCGCAAACATCTGCCGGATAATGCAATGATCGGCTACGCTTGCCAGCTTCGCTTCGAAAACTACCGTGCCAATCGGGACCCAGAACTATTGCCTGCGGTCGAGTCGTGCATCAAACAATCGCTAGTCGTAGACCCTCTGGATAGCCGAATTCTTGCAGCCGCTTCCTTCATGTCTTTTTTGCGGGAAGAGGCCACCGGCAGGAAACCCGATCCCGAGGCCGGTCTGCAGTTTGCTCGCCGTGCGATGGTTCGCGGCAGAGAAGATTCATCCGCAGTCTTCGCTCTCGCCAGATCCAGCTTCTTCAATGGCAACTGTGCTCGCGGGAAAGAATTTGCCGAAAGAGCTGTCGCGCTGGACCCTTATGAAGCCTCTATTCAGGCAGAAACCGGCGCCAATCTCTTTGCGTGCGCCGATCCCGATGCCAACCAGTATCTGAGACGAGCCATCGCTTTGGATCCGCGAGGCTCGATTCTTGCGGAGACTGGCCTCGTGCTGACTTTGATGGCAGAGGGCAAAGACAAGGAAGCCCTGATATTGGCCGAGAAAATCATTCCGTCCAGCACCGGAGTCGGTCCCTATTATGATGTCGCCATGGCCATGGTCTATGCCAAAAACGGCCGGATCGCGGAATCGCGGGTCTCATGGGATCGACTGGTTGCAGCCTATGGAAGCGGAAGAAACGAAAGCCCGCAAGAATTGCTCGCCCGGCTGATCGTCAGTCCGGCATTGGCCGATCGTGCCTACAAGCTGCTGTCCAGCGCGGGCGTGATCACCGGGTGACGGCGAAGCGGTAAATCAGAAACTCGCGTTCAGCCCGTCGACCACAAATTGCACCGCCAGCGCGCCGAGCAGCACGCCGAGAACCCGGGTGATGACGGCCTCGACCTTGTTGCCCAATATCCGCATCAGCGGCCCGGCAGCAAGCAATCCGATTAGCGTCAGCAACAACACCGTTGCCAGCGCACCGAGAATGACAAGCGCATTGTCGATACCATCATGCTGGGACGTCAACAGCATGACCGCAGCAATCGAACCCGGTCCGGCAATCATCGGCATGGCCATGGGGAAGATCGATACATCCTCGATCTCGGGCTGTTCGATAATCTCCTGTGCCCGGTCCTCGCGCCGTTCGGTGCGTTTCTCGAACACCATTTCCAGCGCGATCAGGAACAGCATGATGCCGCCAGCGATCCGGAAACTGTCGAGGCTGATGCCAAGCGCACCCAGCATCTGTTCGCCGAACAGGGCAAAGACGAGCAGGATGATCGCGGCGACGAATATCGCCCGAATGGCCATGACCCGGCGATCGCGCTCGGGCACGCTGCTGGTCAGACTGGCGTAGATCGGCGCGCAGCCGGGTGGATCAATCACTACAAAAAAGGTGATGAAGGCAGAGATGAAAAGTTCGATCATGAGGTTGGTGCGTCGACCTTATATTCATGTACCCGCTTGAAGCTGCCATCGGCTTGAGCGAGGTCGACAAAGACGATGCGCGATCCATCGGCGGTGAAAGCAGCGTTCCACAACAGACTCCCGTCCACTGAAGCCCCGGACTTGCCCTTCGTCGTCAGGCCGGCCGGTGCGGTAGCGGCGCGCCCCTCGGACTTGCACGAGGCGACTTCGGTTTCGACATAATCGGGTTCCGCAAGCGGCGTGGTCAGCGGCACACCATCATCAAATATCCATTTCCACGACACGTCTTTACTGGGTCGACGGTTGCCGAAATCATCCTGGTGCCAGATGGTGGTAAAATGGCCGGTGGCGCCATTTTCCTGTTGCCAGGCGCCGGTCGCGACACCGATGCTGCCATCGCAGGACATGAAAATTTTATGCGGCTGCCAGTCGACGGCCTGCGCCGGATCGGCTTTGCCTTTCAGCCACTGCTGGGCGTTTACAAGGGCGGGAGTGAACATGATCGCATCATCCGCAGCGGTTTCACGGAACGCGGTCCACTGACCCTTTTCCTGCGCCAGACGGGCGAAGGACAATTCGGCTTTGACCACGGCACTGGGATTGGCGACCGGTTTTCCGATCACCCGATTATAACGCTCGCGGTCGTTGAGCCCGCCGCCGCTGGCACAGCTCGAAAGCATCAGTGCAATTCCGACTACGGCAAATAGACGCATTACAAACCCTCCGGTTTCTCCAGTCCGGCGCGCGCGGATGCGGCGACCAGAGTATTGCGCAATAGCACCGCAATGGTCATCGGGCCAACCCCTCCCGGAACCGGCGTAATCGCGCGGACATGGTCGAGTGCTTCGGCGGTGGCGACATCGCCGACCAGACGACCCTTGCTCTCGCCCGGCGCGGCTTCCAGCCGGTTGATACCGACATCAATCACGACCGCGCCGTCTTTCAGCCAGTCGCCCTTGACCATTTCAGCACGACCAACGGCAGCGACTACAATATCAGCGCGGCGGACGACGTCGGGAAGATCCCGGGTCCGGCTGTGTGCCATGGTAACGGTGCAATTTTCAGCGAGCAGCAGTTGTGCCATCGGCTTGCCGACTAGTATCGATCGGCCGACCACAACGGCGTCGAGGCCGGTCAGGTCGCCCAATGTGTCTTTCAGCAGCATCAGACTGCCGAGCGGTGTGCACGGTGTCAGCGCTTCTTCACCATTGGCCAGCCGGCCCGCATTGATCACGTGAAGACCATCGACATCCTTGTCCGGATCGATCGCCATCACCACCGCTTTTTCGTCGAGGCCTTTTGGCAGAGGCAGTTGAACCAATATTCCGTCCACCGTTTCGTCGGCGTTCAACTGCTCGACCAAAGCGAGCAGGTCGTCCTGAGCGACATCGGCGGGCAGCCGGTGCTCGAAACTTTCCATACCCGCAGCGATGGTCGCCTTGTGCTTGGAAGCGACATAGACCTGACTGGCAGGATCTTCACCGACCAGCACCACGGCCAGACCCGGCGCACGGCCAGCCTGCTTTACGAAAGCAGGAACCGCTTCCCTGATCCGCTCGCGAAGACCGGCTGCGAAAGCCTTGCCGTCAATGATATGTGCGGCTGTCAACTGAGCAATGCCTGCGCCAGAGCTGGCAGGATTGCGTCCTGCAGGATGATGATAGCGATAATGACAACCATCGGCGTAAGATCAATCGCTCCGAAATCCGGCATGATCTTGCGAATTGGCCGATAGATCGGCGCGGTGAGCGCATCCAGCGTGGTCCAGATCGCGTTGACGATGTCATTTTGCAGGTTGATGACGTTGAACGCGAGCAGCCAGCTCATAATCGCCTGCACGATGATGATGGTAATTGCCACATTGAGCAGGATTGCGATGATTTGAAGAATTGCTAATGCCATGGACGGACCCTTTATCGATAATCTGGCTTAGCGGCTAGAGGTTTGTCGCCTGTAACGCCAGTAATTTACTGTATCAACTATATAACACAGTCAGGCAATTATACAACCCGGTGACTGTCCTTGACCAGCGTACCCGCGCCCTTGCTGGTGAAGATTTCGAGCAGCATCGCGTGCGGGATACGACCATCGAGTACGACGGCGGCATCGACGCCTTCCTGGACAGCTTTTACACAGGTTTCGAGCTTCGGGATCATCCCGCCGGAAATCGTACCCTCATCGACCAGAGCCTGTATTTTCGTCGGGTCGAGATCCGTCAGCAACTCTCCTTGCTTGTCGAGCACGCCGGGAACATCGGTCAGCAGGAACAGCCGCGCGGCGCGCAGGGCCGAAGCCACCGCACCGGCCATTGTATCGGCGTTGATATTATAGGTTGCACCGTCTTCACCGACGCCGATTGGCGCGATAACCGGGATCATTCCGGCGGTCGAAATCATGTCGACCACGCTGCGATCGACTTGCTTCGGTTCGCCAACATAGCCGAGGTCTATGATCCGTTCGATATTGCTGTCCGGATCGCGTTCGGTGCGGCGCAATTTCGTCGCCTTGACAAAACCGCCGTCCTTGCCGGAAATGCCGATGGCGCTGCCGCCAGCCTGCTCGATCCAGCTGACCAGTTCCTTGTTGATCGCGCCCGACAGGACCATTTCGGCAATTTCCGCTGTCTCCTTGGTGGTGACGCGCAATCCGTCGACGAATTTGCTTTCCACGCCGATCCGTTGCAGCATCGCGCCGATTTGCGGTCCGCCGCCGTGCACAACGACCGGGTTGATCCCGACCGCCTTCAGCAGAACAATATCCTCGGCAAAGTTGCGCGCCAGTCTGGCGTCGCCCATCGCATGGCCGCCATATTTGACGACAAAGGTCTTGCCGGCATAGCGCTGCATATACGGCAGTGCGTCGGTGAGCGTTTCTGCTTTGGCAAGCATGGCTGGATCTGGTGCGTGATCGGTCATAGAATTCCTTCAGTCTAGCCGTGCGGCAAATGCAAGTGTTTAATCAGCTTTTGGAGAGTGCTTTCACTTTTGCAAGCGTGCCCGATACATGGCCCTGTGGTTTCGTCGCGCTATGGACAAAGACGATCCTGCCGCCCTCGTCGATAACATAGCTGGTCCGGTTGGTCATCGCGAGGCCGGGTGCCATCCGCACCTGATAGGCTTCGATGATCTTTTCATCTGCACGGGCAACCGCGAATTTGTCACGGCATTCGGAGACGGAGAATTTCTTCAACCCTTCGATATCATCACCGGACATTCCAATCACCGTAGCCCCGGCGGCATTGAATTCAGAGGTGGCCTCGGCGAACATATTGGCTTCGATCGTGCAACCTTCGGTGAAGACCTTGGGAAAGAAATAGAGCACGACCGGACCGTCTTTCAGTTTGTCGGCCAGCGAGAATTGGAATTCCTGCCCGGCAAGCGCGCCGGTGGTGGTAAAATCGGGTGCAGTCGCACCGATTTCCAGCGGCTCGGCATTAGCACTGCGGGCATAATAGACAAAGACTGCCCCGCCGGCGATCGCCGCGGTCAGCAATATCACGATCCATTTTTTCATATCGTCATTCCTGTTCGAGCTGCGCTTTCAGCGCGTATAGCTGGTCCAGCGCCTCGCGCGGGGACAGTGCATCCACGTCAATCGCACCGAGCGCCTGACGCAAGCCATCGGATTTTTCTTCAACATCCGCAAGGCTGGCGGCAAATAATGGCAAATCGCCAAGGCCCGCAGCGAGACCACCGGTTTCCGCCTTGCCGGCCTCAAGCTTGTCGAGCACCGATTTGGCGCGATTGAGCACCGGCTTGGGAATGCCCGCCAGTTTCGCTACCGCCAGACCATAGCTGCGGTCCGCCGGACCTTTGGCCAGTTCGTGGAGCAGAACCAGATCGCCCTTCCACTCACGGGCGCGGACATGGTGGAGCGACAGCGCATCCAGCCGGTCGGCCAGTCGGGTGAGCTCGTGATAATGGGTTGCGAACAGGCAGCGGCAGCGATTGGTCTCGTGCACTGCCTCGACCACAGCCCAGGCGAGCGCAAGACCGTCATAAGTTGAAGTGCCCCTGCCCACTTCGTCGAGAATGACGAAGCTTTTCTCGGTTGCCTGCGACAGGATCGCGGCGGTCTCGACCATCTCGACCATGAAGGTCGAACGGCCCTGCGCCAGATTGTCCGAGGCACCGACCCTGCTGAACAGACGATCGACAAGGCTGAGTTTCGCCGACGAGGCCGGAACAAAGCCGCCTGCCTGGGCAAGAATGACGATCAGCGCATTTTGCCGCAGGAAGGTCGACTTACCGCCCATATTGGGACCGGACACCAGCCACAGCCGCTCGTCCTGAGCGAGGGTGCAATCATTGGCGACAAAGGGATCGCCCTTGGCCGACAGAGCCGACTCGACCACCGGATGACGGCCAGCCTGGATATCCAGTATATTTCCATCGACAAATTCGGGGCGGCACCATTGGCCCTCGGCAGCGCGCTCGGCCAGCGCTGCAGAGACATCGATCCGGGCCAGCGCGTCGGCGCTTTCGCCAATCTCGTGCTTGCGCGCCAGAACCTTTTCGACCAACTCCTCAAAATGAGCCGCTTCGGCAGCCAGAGCATGCGCGCCGGCCTGTGATACACGGACGGCTTCTTCGTGCAGATCGGTCGAGTTGAAACGCACGACACCGGCCAGCGTCTGACGATGGGTGAAACCGGAATTTTCCGCCATCAGACTGTCGCCATGTCGGGCGGGGACTTCAATAAAATAGCCGAGCACCGCATTATGCTTGATCTTGAGCGTGTTGACTCCGGTTGCTTCGCGATAGCGCGCTTCCAGTATCGCGATCGATTTGCGACCGTCGGAACCGGCGCTGCGCAGTTCATCAAGCGCCGGATCGAAGCCCTGTGCGATATAGCCGCCATTGGTCATATCGGTCGGCGGTGCCTCGACCAGCGCCCGCTCCAGCAAGTCGACCAATTCGCCATGGCCATCAAGCGCGGGCAGAATATTGTCGAGCAGTTCCGGCAAACCGGCCACCAGTGTCAGCCGTTCGCGCAAGATCCGTGCGCCGCTCAGGCCATCACGAATCTGGCCAAGATCACGCGGACTGCCGCGCCCGACCGAGACACGGCCCAACGCCCGGCCGATATCCGGCAAAGCCTTGAGCTCGGTCCGCACATCATCGCGCACCGCCGAACCGTCATGGAACCACTGCACCAGCCCGAGCCGCTGGTTGATCTGTTTTTCATTGAACAATGGCGCGGACAGGTCCCTCGCCAGTAAACGCGCGCCGGCGGGGGTAACCGTACGGTCGATAGCGTGGAGCAGGCTGCCCTCGCGCGCGCCGGCCAGCGTCCGGTCGATCTCGAGACTCGCACGGGTCGGACCGTCGATCGAAAGAAATTCCCGGGTTTCGCGCCTTCTCGGTGGATGCAAATAGGGCATATTGCCCTGCGACACATGTTCGACATAAGCTACCAGACCGCCCGCCGTCGCCAGTTCCGCACGCGAAAATTCGCCCATGCCGTCGAGTGTCGCCACCCCGAAATGGTCCCGCAGGCGCTGTTCCGCTCCAACGCTGTCAAAATGATCCTTGTTCCAGCCGGTCGCCTTTGCCAGTCTTGGCAGCAGCGCGGGCGGACAAATGATCTCCGACGGCGCGAGCCGGGCCAGTTCGGCATCAAGCGCGTCGTCCGCAATCGTCGCCAGTTCAAAACTGCCGGTCGATATATCCGCTGCCGCCAGCCCGATCTCGCCCTGTATCTGGGCGAGAGCGACCAGCATATTGTCGCTGCGCGCATCAAGCAATGTATCTTCGGTCAGCGTTCCGGCGGTCACATAACGGATGATATCCCGCGCCACCAAAGCCTTGTAACCACCGCGCGCCTTCGCTTCGGCCGGCGTTTCGATCTGCTCGGCAATCGCCACCTTAAAACCGGCACGGATCAATTTTGCCAGATAGTTTTCAGAAGCATGGACCGGCACGCCGCACATCGGGATAGAATCCCCCGCATTTTTCCCGCGCGAAGTCAGGGCGATGTCGAGCGCTGCCGAAGCCAGCTTGGCATCTTCGTAAAAAAGCTCGAAAAAATCACCCATCCGATAGAAAAGCAGGCAGTCGTCCGCCTTTTCCTTGAGCGCGAAATATTGCTCCATCATCGGCGTCACCTTGGCCGTTGCCGGCGAAGGGTCTTTGACCGTGTTTTCCACTTTATCCTGAGTCCGGGTTGCCATGCACTCGCGATAGCCGAGTGCAGCGATACATAAAAGAGTAGCAAGCACATCCTATTGAATTTTACTTGAATATTGCGGCTTCGCGACAAAGCGAGTAGATCGCCATCCGGGACGTGAACATCCAAACGGCGTATTCAAGCCAATCAACGATAAACGGAGATATAATTTGGCCGACAAGAACGATAGCAACCTAGACTTTTCCGAACGGGAAGCCCTTCTTTTTCACTCCCACGGGCGTCCCGGGAAAATCGAGATTATCGCGTCGAAGCCGATGGCCACCCAGCGCGACCTCAGCCTGGCCTATTCGCCAGGCGTCGCCGTCCCCGTCAGGGCAATCGCCGAAGACCCTACAAAAGCCTATGATTATACCGCAAAGGGCAATCTGGTCGCCGTCATCTCGAACGGCACCGCCATTCTTGGCCTTGGCAATCTTGGCGCACTGGCCTCCAAGCCAGTGATGGAAGGCAAAGCGGTATTGTTCAAACGCTTCGCCGATGTCGATGCTATTGATCTGGAACTCGACACCGAAGATGCGGAGAGATTTATCAACGCCGTCGAGATCATGGAGCCCAGCTTTGGCGGCATCAATCTGGAAGATATTGCCGCACCCGATTGTTTCATCATCGAGCAGACCCTGCGCGACCGGATGAATATTCCGGTATTTCACGATGACCAGCACGGCACCGCGATTATCGCCGCTGCCGGCATCATCAACGCCTGTCTGCTGACTGATCGCAAGATCGAGGATATCAAGGTTGTCGTCAACGGCGCCGGTGCCGCCGCCATTGCCTGCGCCTCGCTGATCAAGAGCCTCGGCGTTCCGCATGACAATCTGACCATGTGCGACCGCACGGGCGTCATCTATCGTGGCCGCGACGATGTCGACCAGTGGAAATCCGCTCATGCTATCGACACCGATGCCCGTACATTGACCGACGCGCTTTCGGGTGCCGATGTTTTCCTCGGCCTGTCTGCGGCTGGCGCCCTGAAACCGGAAATGGTCAAGGACATGGCCCCGCAGCCTATCATCTTCGCCATGGCCAATCCCGATCCGGAAATCACGCCGCCTGACGCAAAAGCCGCCCGGCCCGATGCGATTGTCGCCACCGGACGCTCCGATTATCCCAACCAGGTCAATAATGTCCTCGGTTTCCCTTTCATCTTTCGCGGTGCCCTCGATGTCCGGGCAACCCGTATCAACGAGGAAATGAAAGTCGCCGCCGCTCACGCGATTGCCGAACTGGCTCGCGAACAGGTTCCGGAAGAGGTCGCGGTTGCCTATGGCGGACTAGCACCAAGCTTCGGCGTCGAATATATCATCCCTGCCCCCTTTGATCCGCGCCTGATGGACGTGGTTTCCGCGGCAGTGGCCAAAGCCGCCATGGATAGCGGCGTTGCCCAGAAGCCGATCGAGGATCTCGATGCCTATCGGCAGAGTTTGAAGGCACGTCTCAACCCGACGACATCGGTTCTCACACAAGCCTATCAGGCTTGCCGTGTGGCCCCCAAACGGATCATTTTCGCCGAAGCCGAAGAAGATGTTGTGCTGCGTGCTGCGATCCAGTTCCAGGATGGCGGCTACGGCACGCCGGTTCTGGTCGGCAGAGATGATCGTGTGCGGGCGAAACTGAAGGAACTGGGCGTGAGCGATCCCGACCGTTTCGAGGTCCATAACAGCCGCAATAGTCCGCTGGTGCCCGACATGGTGAGCATGCTTTACGAGCGTCTCCACCGCCGGGGCTACATGGAGCGTGATATCAAGCGCATGGTCAATCAGGACCGCAACATATTCGGCTCTGCCATGCTCGCCATGGATCAGGGTGACGCGATGATCACCGGGGTTACCCGCCCTTATTCGCAATCCTTCCGCGATGTCGCCAAAGTGATCGATGTCGCGAATGGCCGCACCGCCTTTGGTATTCATGTCATGGTCGGCCAGCATCATACGGTGTTCATGGCCGACACCACGGTCAACGAACGACCAACGGCTCATGAACTGGCGGATATCGCCGAGCAGACTGCTGCTGTTGCCCGGCAGATGGGCCACGAGCCGCGCGTTGCCTTCCTCAGCTATTCCACCTTTGGTAATCCCGAAGGACGTTGGCTTGAGAATCTTCGCGAAGCAGTGGCAATCCTCGATCAGCGACGGGTCACCTTCGAATATGAAGGTGAAATGGCGCCGGACGTTGCCCTCAACCCCAAGCTGATGGCGAACTATCCGTTCAGCCGCCTCTCACAACCCGCCAACGTACTGGTCATGCCGGGCCTGCAATCGGCAAATCTGTCAGCAAAATTGCTGCGGGAACTGGGCGGAGATTCGGTCATCGGACCGATGCTGGTCGGACTGGAAAAATCGGTTCAGATTGCAACCATGGCATCAACCGCATCGGAACTGGTGACACTGGCAGTACTCGCCGCCAGCGGTATCGCCAAATAAGGGCGACCGCCGGGGCGAATATTGGGTTAGGCGTTAGGGGTTTGTTGGATCGTTGCTTGGGCCAGTCGCTCCACCAGCCCCAACCGCGCCGATATTGCCGAATAACTCTTCGAAAAAGGAGCGATCACGGCCCAGAGTCGGTGTCTTGTCGCCGTCCGGGCTGATGCTCGCCACCAGTTCAAGACCGGTGCGATCAACCGCGGTAACATTGCCTTCAGCGTCAAATTGCACGCGCATCACCTGCTGGTCGCGCGGACGCGGGGTGCTGAAGCCATATTGGCGGGTATCACGGGAGAGATAATACCAGGTATTGTCGTCAAACTGGCCGGTAAAGGTCGGACGACCAAGCGATGCCTCAACCGACTGCCGGTTGTCGATGCCTGCCTGAACGGCCGACATCAGCACTTCATCGGCAATATAGCCCTGATGACCGCGCACCTGGGTGCATCCCGTCATCGTCATGGCGCCAGCCATTAGCCCAAGCCACAAGCTGTGTTTTTTGATATTGCCGACCATCGAACTCATTCTCCACTATATAGCCAGCACCATATCGGTTGCCTGACTCGTCATCGCCCATTGCATCTCGGGCGATAAATATCAATATGCCCTGTATCCAGACTTAACAAACGACCCGATCGTCCATAAACTTGCGATCCAACCAGCGGAACCAGCAATGTCATTTTTCAGCAAGATATTTTCCAAAGACAAATCCAACGCCGGGATGCGTCCCTTATACGAGGCAATTGTCCGCGAAGGACGGCAGATAGCCTGGTATGAGGAAGGCCAGGTTCCGGATAGTATCGACGGCCGGTTCGACATGATTGCCGCGATATTTGCTCTGGTCATGATCCGGCTGGAAAAAGACGAGGAGCGAGGTCAGGATATTGCATGGCTGACCGAGATTTTTATTTCCGACATGGACGGACAATTGCGGCAGATCGGGATTGGCGAGATGGTGGTCGGCAAGCATGTCGGGCGGATGATGGGTGCGCTGGGCGGTCGGGTCGGGGCCTATCGCGAAGCGCTGGAAAATGGCGCGGACTTGCAAGACGCGCTGTTGCGCAATATTTTTCGTGGCGAGAGACCGGATGATGAAGCGCTGGGCTATATTGCGCAGAGAATCACCACTTATCATGCCGCACTGGAAGCCTGTAAAACCGACGAGATTATTGCGGGCAACATCCCGGACAGCGGAGCGGTTGTATAATGGACGCGCCTGAATTTTCCTGCATCATCAAACTGTCCGAAATCGGCTCGAAGCCCAAGACCGGCAAGCTCGTGGCCAGCGCCGAAGAGCGAAGCGCTCTGGCACTTAGATTCGACTTGCCGAAAATTTCCAGCCTTACGGCAAGCTACAAACTGCTGGGCGGCGAACGCGGGATAGGTTTTTCCGGAAAACTCGAATCCGATTTGCTCCAGAGCTGCGCGATAACCGGTGAAGACATCCCGGTGCAGGTCCGCGATACATTCGATATATTGTTCATACCCAAGGCCGATCCGGAGCAGCTTGAGGAAGAGATCGAACTGACCGAGGACGAATGCGACATCGTCGAATATGAGCAGGCGCAGGTCGATCTCGGCGAAGCCATTGCGCAAACGCTCTATCTTTCGCTCGATCCGTTTCCGCGCGGCCCCAATGCCGATGAGGTTGCCCGCAAGAAAGGGCTTAAATCCGAAGCGGAAGCCGGTCCCTTTGGTGCTCTGGCGGCGTTGAAAGACAAGCTGGGCTAGGCAGCTTTCTCGTCGACCTTGGCCGCCGCAGCGTTGGTCAGGCGTTTTTGCAACCCGTTTAGCCGTTGCTTGCTGGTTATCTTGCCGCCCAGTAAATCGGTGATGTAAAATGTGTCCACCGCGCGTTCGCCGTAGGTGGCGATATGCGCGCTGTGCACAGTCACTTTCGATTCGAACAGGGCATAAGCCAACGCATTGAGCAAGGCCGGACGGTCCTGCGCGTTGACTTCCACCACGGTAAACCGGTTGGACGCATCATTGTCGACCAGCGCAAATGGCGTGATGGCGAAGGCGCCTGCCCGTGAATGGGTGAGCGGTCGGGCCTCGAGTTTGGTCGAGAGCTTCGACCGGTTGGCCAGAGCATCCTCGACCGCTTCCTTGAGCCGGTCCAGCTGAGCCTTTTCGGAAAAAGGCTTTCCGTGCGCATCCTGAACAAGGAAATTATCCAGTGCCATGCCGTCACGGGTGGTGTGAATGCGCGCATCGATGATATTGCCGCCAGAGACATGAATACCCCCGGCAATCCGATAGAATAATCCCGGATGATCAGCGGCATAGACAGTGATCAAAGTGGCACCGCGTTCAGCATAGATATCGGCAAAAATCGCCAGATCGGTATCCTCGGCATCAAGCACAAGCTGCGCATTTTGTGCAATAATATCATCAGGTTCGGCGATCCAGTACGGATCGGGGAACCGCTTTGCCAATTTCTTGAAGTCGGCGTCCGGCAGATTCAGCGCCTCGGCCAGAACGGCCTTTTTCTCGTCAATCCGTTCCTTGCGACCGCGCTGTTTGTGACCGAGCAACAGCATCTCCTGCGCCGCTTCAAACAGGTCAGTCAGCAACTGCCGTTTCCAGCTGTTCCACACTCCCGGTCCAACTGCACGAATATCGACGACGGTCAGCACAGTGAGCTGGCGCAGACGCTCGACGCTTTTTACCTTGCTGGCAAAATCCTGAATGGTCTTGAAATCGGAGAGATCGCGCTTGAAAGCCACCGCCGACATCAGCAGGTGATTGCGGACCAGCCACGCGACCAGTTCGGTCTCATGCGGCTTCAGACCCAGTCGTGGACAGAGTTTCATCGCCACTTCCGCACCCAGGACACTGTGGTCGCCGCCGCGTCCCTTGGCAATATCATGTAGCAAGGTAGCGACGAACAACACCCTCCGGTTTTGCAATTTTGCCATGGTCGCGGTGCTGTTTGGATGGTCGTCGACCAGATCACCTTTGCCGATCCTTGCGAGCAGGCCAATTGCGCGGATCGTATGCTCGTCGACGGTATAATGATGATACATGTCGAACTGCATCTGCGCCACAACCCGGCCAAAATCCGGGATGAAACGGCCGAAAATCGCCGCCTCGTTCATCCAGCGCAGCACCAGTTCCGGATCACGCGGAGAACAGAGCACATCCAGAAACAGCTTATTGGCCCGGGCATCCTTGCGAATCTTGTTGTCGATCAGCTTGGCATCCCGCCGCGCTGCCCGCATCGCCATGGGATGGATTTCCAGCCCGTGCTTGTCAGCCAGCCAGAAGATTTCCAACAGCCGGACAGGGTCTTGTTCGAAAAATTGCTCGTCGGGCAAAGCCAGCCGGCCGCGATCGAGGACGAAGCCCTTCAGCTTTTTCGGTTTGCGAGTCATCGAAGGCAAAAACCGGCGGACCCCTGCATTATGGGTTTCGTCGAGATGGGCGAGGAACACACCCGTCAGGTTACCGACGACTTTTGCGTTCAGGAAATAATATTGCATGAACCGCTCGACCGAGGATTTACCGGGCCGATCGGCAAAGTGCATCCGCCGGGCGACCTCGGGCTGCAGGTCAAACGTCAGCCGGTCCTCGGCGCGACCGGTGATATCATGCATGTGACAGCGGACTGCCCAGAGAAAGTTGGCTGCCTTGCGAAAACGCTTGAATTCGTCTGCGGTCAACAGACCGACATCGACGAGATCCTCCGCCGACGCTACCCGGTGGATATATTTGCCGATCCAGTAGAGGGTTTGCAGGTCGCGCATGCCCCCCTTGCCTTCTTTGACATTGGGCTCGACGACATAGCGGCTGTCGCCCATTTTCATGTGCCGGACATCCCGTTCGGCCAGTTTCTCCGCGACAAATGTGCTGTCGGTGCCAGCAACGACCTCGTTGAAAAAACGCTGCTTCGCGTCTTCGTAAACGCCGGTATCGCCCCAGATATAGCGACCTTCGAGCAACGCGGTCCGGATCGAAAGATCGCCTTTGGCCATGCGCACCATTTCGTCGATCGAACGGCTGCTTTGCCCGACCTTCAACCCGAGGTCCCAGAGCCAGTACAGCATCGCCTCGACCGCCTGTTCGGTCCAGCTGGTGGTCTTGTGCGGCGTCAGAAACGCAATATCGACATCGCTATGCGGTGCCATTTCACCACGCCCATAGCCGCCGACTGCCATCACCGCGATGCGTTCACCCGATGACGGATTGTTGACCGGGTATTGATGTTGCACCGCGATATCGTGAATGAGCCGTACTAGCTGATCGACCAGAAACGACTGGGCTGCGGCCATTTCATGGCCGGCAGACGGCTTCTTCAGCAGGCGCTTGCTAATCTCCGCCCGGCCATTCGCGAGCGCGTCCTGCAGGATAGGGAGAATCTTTGCCCGCGCGCCGGGCATGCCATATTCGGCAATCAGCTCCTCAATCTTTTCAGCCAACGCCCGGCGATTGATAATATCCCGCTGCCGGACGATCCGCGTCCCCGGGTTCGCCGGCGCAGCTGGAATATCGGTGCGTATATTCATCCAGTCGCTGCCAGCTCGTCACGATGCTTTTTCGCAAGCACGATTTTGGCGATTTTTGCCGTGCCGAGTTTCGGCAACGGTTCGTCATATTGCCAGACATGTACCGGCATTTTATAGGGTGCCAACTGGTGCTTGAGCGTTTCCAGCAGTTCCTCGTCGGTCAGGCTATGGCCTTCCTTGGTGTGATAGACCAGTGCCGGCACTTCCCCGAACCGTTCATCGGGAACGCCAAAAATACAGGCTTCCGCAACCGCCGGATTTGCATAGACCGCCGCTTCCACTTCCTGACAGCTGATATTCTCTCCGCCACGGATGATGATCTCCTTCTTGCGGTCGACAATGTAGAGATAGGATTCGGGATCAAGATAGCCGATATCACCGGTGCGGAAATAGCCGTCGTCGGTGAAAGCATCCCGGGTGGCCTCTTCATTGTTCCAGTAGCCGGTGAAATTGGCAGCGGTGCGGATACAGACTTCGCCGCGCTCGCCCTGCGGCACCTTGTTGCCATCATCATCAAGGATCGCGACATCGACAATCGGCGGGGTTGCCCGACCGGTACTGTCCGGTTTTGCGAGATAATTCTCATTCTGGTTGGAACAGCCAACGCCATTGGTTTCTGTCAGGCCATAACCAATCACCGGGAAACCATCGCCCATTTTCTCCTTGATCCGCCGAACATGCTCGACCGGACGCGGCGCACCGCCTGCGGCCATGGTGACGCAGCTGCTGAGATCATATTTGTCGAGATGCGGATGCGAATAGATTTCCATGCTCATAAGCGGGACGCCGACAAAATAGGTAACCCGTTCCTTCTCAATCAGCCGCATCGCCTCTTCGGCATCCCATTTGTTGAGGAACACCAGTTTACGACCGATCGCGTAGCTGACCAGCACAAGCGGCACCGAAGCGGTGACATGGAACAACGGCACGCAGACCATCGCGGTCGGCTGCCCTTCCGGCATCGTACCGGCTGCGGTCATCATTTGCACCAGCACCAGTACCGTGCCGACATAGCTCATGGCACCCTGTACCACCGAGCGATGTTCGGCATAGGCACCCTTGGAGCGACCGGTGGAACCGGAGGTGAATAATATCGTCGCATTGTCTTCGGGTCCGATTTGCGGCATCGGCGTCTCCGCACCACCACCTTTTTCCAGCATGACTTTCAGCCCTTCGAGAGGCAATTTGTCATGTTCGAAGACCAGGAGTTCGGCACCGTGGTTGCGTTTCGATTCGACCAGACGCTGGGCCCGCTGATAGTCGGCAAAGACATAGCGACAGCCAACATCCTCAATGCCGTCCGCCAGTTCATCGCCCTGCCACCAGCCGTTGAGCTTGGTCGAAACGCCGCCCGCTATCGTGATCGCCATGTCGAGGATGATCCAGTTTGCCGAATTGCGCGCGGCAATACCGATCCGGTCGCCTTTCTGAACGCCATAGCCTTCGACCAGCCCGCCAGCCAAAACACGCGCGGCGGCATAGGCTTCGCCAAAGGTCAGGCGGATATCACCATCGACCAGAAATTCCTTGTCGGCATTCTGGTGCGAAAAATAGGCAAGATAATCCGCGACATTCTGCGGCGCATTCTTGAACACCGGCATGTCGACACCGAATTTATTGATCGTGTCGAGTTCCAGCATTTGACCAGGTTGAGTCAGCGCTGCCATCGTTTTATCGATTGCCAGGTCCAGTTCAGAGATCGCCATTATTCTAGTCTCCCGTTGTTCCCTCTTGGTAAAGGGGAATTTCCCTTTATATGGACAGGAAACCACGCGGGGAAAAGAGTTGATTGATATTATATTGGCCAATGCGGCACAGTTTACGCGCTTTGAGGAGCTTGGCCTGTCTCCCAACGCACTCGATCTCGGCTTTTTCCAGCTCAAATGGTATTCGCTTGCCTATCTTGCCGGGATATTGATCGGTTACTGGTATCTGAGCAAATTGGTGGCCCAGCCGGGCTCGCCAATGGCCCGTCGCCATGCCGATGACCTGATCTTCTGGGCGACGCTCGGGATCATCGTCGGCGGCCGATTGGGCTATGTGTTTTTCTACGCTCCCGAAATCCTGCAAGAGCCGATCAGAATATTCGAGGTCTGGAAAGGCGGCATGTCGCTGCACGGCGGAACGATCGGCGTCGTGCTCGCCTTGTGGTGGAGCGCACGGCGCGAGAAGCTTAATTTTCTGCGGATGTGCGATTATATCGCCTGCGTCATCCCCTTCGGCCTGTTCTTCGGGCGACTCGCCAATTTCGTCAACGGCGAGCTGTGGGGACGGCAAACAGACGTATCCTGGGCGATTATCTTCCCGATGGGCGGCGAAGTCGCACGCCATCCCAGCCAACTCTACGAAGCAGGCCTCGAAGGCCTCCTTTATTTCATCATCCTCTCGCTGCTGTTCTGGAAGACAGATGCCCGCTATCAGCCGGGCAAGCTGCTTGGTACCGGACTGCTGGTCTACGGCTTCAGCCGGTTCACCGTCGAATTCTTCCGTCAACCCGATGCCCAGCTTACCTGGCTGGTCGAGCAATCGGGCTTCAGCATGGGCCAATGGCTGACGGTACCGATGATATTGCTTGGTGCCTGGCTGGTCTTTACCGCTAAGAGCAGGCGCGCTCGTATCGAAGCGGTGGCCGGAGACAAGAGCGTTGCCTGACGGCATCAAAACGGACCCTCCCAGTGCAGCGCATATAATCGCCGACCGGATCGACCGCGAAGGTCCGATCCCGCTCGGCGACTATATGGCAATTGCCAATGACTATTATTATGCCAGCAAGGACCCTTTGGGCGAAGGGGGTGACTTTGTTACCGCACCGGAAATCAGCCAGATGTTCGGCGAAATCGTCGGTATCTGGCTGGCCGATCTATGGCTGCGCAAAGGGTCGCCCGATCATTGCCATTATGTCGAACTCGGCCCCGGCCGCGGCACATTGGCCAGTGACGCGCTACGCTCCCTCGCCAAATTCGGCTGCTCGCCAACCGTCCATTTCGTCGAGACCAGTCCGGTCCTTAAAGCCAAACAGGCGCAGCTGCATCCCGAAGCAATATGGCATGACGACATAGCAAGCCTGCCGGACGAAGGGCCGTTGCTAGTTGTCGCCAATGAATTTTTCGACGCTCTGCCAATCGAGCAATTTGTCGCGACCACCGGAGGCTGGCGGCGGCAGATGGTCGCGCGCGACCGCAGCAAATTTGTCGCTATTCCGAGTGACGAAGTGGCGGAGGACCGGATCGGCGGCAGCATGAGCGGCTTTCCGGATGGCACGATATTGGAACGCTCTCCGGTCAGCGTCGAACTGGCCGGCCATCTTGCCAGTCGTCTCGCCAAACAGGGCGGCACGCTGCTGATCATCGACTATGGCTATACGCGGCCCGGAACCGGTAGCACGTTACAGGCGGTGAAGGATCATATGCCGATCAGCCCGTTTGACAGTCCGGGAACATCCGATCTCACCGCCCATGTCGATTTTCACACTTTGGCGAATATCGCGCGGACGCGGCTGTTGGCGGTGCATGGCCCCGCCGAACAGGGCCAGTGGCTGAAGTCGCTCGGGATCGATCAGCGCGCAAAGGCCTTGATCAACGCGACGCCGAAACAGGCAGATAATATCCGCGCGGCGCATCAGCGGCTCACCCATGCAGACGAGATGGGCTGCCTCTTCCGGGTGATGGCGGCAACCCCGATCGACTGGCCGGAACCCGAAGGTTTCAGCTACGGCGAGGAATAGCGGACTTTGCTAGACTGTTAGCCAACCCATGCGGCGACTTCGGCAGCCACTGTATTGGCCGCCTTGTTCAGGCCTTCTCCCACGGGAAGTGGTTCGGCCGCAAAGACCTTTTCACTGGCCTGGAAACGCTTTTTCTCGACCGGCTTGTCCGTGACCATTTTCACCGCATCATAGGTGACGGTGACCGTCAGACTGGGGCCGTGAAGTCCGAAATCGACCAGTTCGCCAGTGATATAGGTTTGCGCGTTACCGCCCGCTTCCGTTGCTGTCAGCACCAGCCGGTTGTTTTTTGCCGCAATAGTCTCGCTGAGCAGATCCTGAAACAGGCGCGCCGGCTTGTCGACCCAGACGGCATCTTTCAAATAGGCAATGCCCGTGCCAGTGGTCTGAACCGGAACCCGGATAGTATTCAGCTTTTGCGGAGCAGCGGGCAACGCGACAACCAACGAACCTGTCTGCGGTCCACTCCGCATAGCTCCGGCCGCCAATTTCTGGTCGGGAGACAACGACAACAGCGACGGTGGTGGTTCAGCGCCACCGAAGCTGACGCAGGCGCTCAGCGCGGCAGTGGCGGCCAGCAGACCGACGGCTTTCAAAAATCGAAACTTGCTCATCATATCGGCCCCTTCATTGTCCAGGCTCATAGTCAGGCAGCGCTGGCGCTGACAATAATGACCCGGCCCCGCCCTGATCCAGCCGCTCGGTCACCTTGGTCATGGATTTGGTCAGTGCCTGCATATCCTCGACCAACTGGTCGATTTCCGGCAATGTCTTTTTCGAGAAACGCTCCGCACCGGGCTGTGCATTTTTCAATACACCTTCCAGAGCAAGGAGGCTCTTGGAGGCGGAATCCAATGTCGTAGCGAGGTTTTTTGCTACCGGCTCGCCGTTATTGGTCAGGAAAGCATTGGTATTGTCTGCCACCAGGCCCAGCTTCTCGACGGTCTGACCGGCATTGCGAATGGCAATCCGTGATTCCTCCATCAGCGCTTCCAGACCCGGTGCCTGTTTCGCCAGACTGCCGGTCAGCTTGTCGGTATTGGCCAATATGCCGCTGATCGATTTCTGATTGTCATCCGACAATAGCAAGGTCAGCCGGTCGGTCAGCGTTGCCAGACGCTCCACCACCAGCGGAGCGCTGTTCAGCAATTCGCCGAGCGCACCCGGCTTGGTCGGAATCACCGGCACCCCTTCGGGTCCCTTTTCGGTAATCGGTGGCGCGCCCTTTTTTGCCCCGTCGAGTTGAATATTGGGAGGCGCGGTGAAGCTCACGCTCTGGATGGTGGCGGTGGTGCCTTCGAGGATTGGCGTATCCTCACTGACGGCAATGCGGACACGGACGAAGTTCGGGTCCTTCTTCCACAATTCGACCTTGATCACCTGCCCCGATGGCACACCGGCAAAAGTAACACCGGTTCCCGATGCCAGTCCACCGACCGACTGGGCGAAGAAAATATCATATTGCTTGGTCGCACCGTCGCCAAAGCGGACGATCCACACCAGAAAGGCGGCCACAAGAGCCAGCATCACCAAAGTGACGACACCGACAAGGATATGATTGGAGCGCGTTTCCATCTATTTCACCTCTATGACAAGCGGTCTCGCCAGCTGCAAGAATTCTCTGAACCGGTTGATCATTCTCATCCTAACATCTTTTTTCCGGCAGATGCCATCCGACCCCGCGGGCCATTGAAATATTCCTGTATCCAGGGATGGTCGAGCGCCAGCAGTTCATCGATTGTACCGACGGCGATAACCTGCTGGTCGGCGAGCACCGCGACCCGGTCACAAATGGCGTGCAGCGTATCGAGATCATGGGTGATCAGGAACACCGTCAGCCCCAGAGTCTGTTGCAATTCCTTGGTCAGGCTATCGAACGCGGCCGCGCCAATCGGATCCAGCCCTGCGGTCGGTTCATCGAGAAACAATAGTTCGGGATCGAGCGCGAGCGCCCGTGCGATGCCGGCCCGTTTCCGCATTCCACCCGATAATTGGGAAGGATATTTCGGCGCCGCATCGGGCGGCAGTCCGGAAAGGCAGACCTTATATTTAGCGACTTCCCGCCGGAAGTCCCGATCCATATCCGGATAGAATTCGCGGATCGGCACCATCACATTTTCCGCCACGGTCAGCGTCGAAAATAGTGCGCCGCCCTGAAACAACACGCCCCAGCGCTTGCGAATTTCGATCGTCTCGGCATCCGACTTGCCCAATATATGCTGGCCAAAAACCTCGACCTCGCCCTCATTCGGGGTCTGCAGCCCGATGATCGAGCGCATCAATACCGATTTTCCGGTACCGGACCCACCCACCACGCCGATAATTTCCCCGCGACGCACATCCAGATCGAGATTGTCGTGAACCACCTGCTCGCCAAAGCTGTTGCGAAGACCGCGAACGCTGATGATCGGACCGTCATAATCGGGATTATAAGCGATAGTCTCTGACTTGCGCATCAGTTCCACCCGATCCAGCTGAAGAAGACCGCGAAAAAGGCGTCGAGCACGATGACGAGGAAGATCGCCTGAACGACTGCAGCAGTCGTTCGTTTGCCAACATCCTCGGCATTGCCCTTGACCTGCATACCCTGATAACAGCCGGTCACCGCAATAACCGCTCCGAAAACCGGGGCTTTCACCAGCCCGACATAGACGTCGGTCAAAGGAACCACCTCGCGGATGCGGGCGAAAAAAGTGGCGGGCGGGATGTCGAGTTCGACCCAGCTGAGCAGACCGCCGCCGATTATCGCGACGATCGAGGCGTAGAACCCGAGCAAAGGCAGCATGAAGACGGCGGCGAGGAATCGCGGCAGCACCAGCGCCTCGATCGGCGACACGCCAATCGTCCGCATCGCGTCAATTTCTTCGGTCAGCTTCATCGTACCGATCTGCGCGGCAAAAGCCGAGCCGGACCGCCCCGCCACCATGATGGCGGTCATCAGCACGCCCAGTTCGCGCAGCGTCAGACGCCCGACCAGATTGACGGTGAACACCTCCGCGCCGAACTGCCGCAGCTGGACCGCCCCTTGCTGGGCGATCACCAGCCCGATCAGAAAACTCATCAGGCCGACAATGCCGAGCGCGCGAACGCCGACAACATCGAACCGCTGGATTACCGCATTCCATCTTATCCTGCCGGGATGCCGCACCAATCGGATAAAACCGATGATGATCGCACCGAAAAAACCGACCAATCCGCTTAATGTCGTAAAGGCAACGGTTGTTGCCTCACCGACTTCGCTGATCACGCGGATGACCGGGTTGAGCGGCTCTGGCCGAATATCGGTTGGTTGATCGGCACCGGCGACCGCCGCTATCAGCCGCTGCGCATCATCGCTCGCGCCGACAATCTCGGCTCCGCTATCCCGCGCTGTCCTGTGAACCAGCCAGGCACCCACCGTATCAACATAGCCTGTACCGGAAATATCCAGCCGCGTCGCTTCGCCCGCATAGGCGCGCAAACGTTCCGGCAAGTCGCCCACGCTGGCTATCGAAAGGTCGCCCGAAAAATGCAGCGTAACCGCACCATCTTCGGCTGTCTCTTCGACAAAATCGCTGGGTATCGACATCGCGTCTATAGGTGACCGAAATTGCGACAAAGCTCAAGAGATTAAACTGCTCAAATATTTGGTGCTTTCACAGCCTGACTGCTAAGGACGGCGCGAACAGGAATTTCCGGACGGCATGCAGAAAATATCACTTTACGACATGGACCGCACAATCACCGTGCGCGGAACCTATACGCCGTTCCTGTTCCATATGGTCTTTGCCAGAGCGCCGTGGCGTCTGATATTCCTGCCGCTCCTGCCCTTTGCCTTCGCCGCTTACGGGCTCAAGCTGATCAGCCGCGGGCAATTGAAAACCTTTAACCAGCGGATGTTGCTCGGCAGCGGCCCCAAGCTTTCGGCCCTGCAACCGCATATCGAGAGGTTCGCGGACAAGGTCCTGCAATCCAATCGCCACCGGAAAGCGATTGATCAGGTCGAAGTAGATCGTGCTGACGGGCGGATATTGGTGCTGGTGACGGCATCTTATGAACTTTATGCCAAAGCCATCGCCCGCCGCCTTGGCTTTGATCATCTGATCGGTACGCAACTGACGGTCGACGGCGAAGGCCGCGTACTGCCGCAGATCATCGGCGAGAATTGCTATGATGATGCCAAGATAGTTCGGATCGAAGCGCTGTTTGCCAAGCAGGGCTGGCAGCGTCCTGAAATCCATGTTCGCGCCTATTCCGACCATGTCAGCGATCAGGCGATGCTGGAATTTGCCGACGAGGCAATCGCGACAACGCCGACCCTCAAATTGCGCCGTCTGGCGGAGACGCGCGGCTGGAAAATTGTCGACTGGCGCTGACCCGAAAGCGACAGGGTGCCTTGAACCAAGGGCCTGCGACTTGTTGAGCAATGTCCGCCAATCTGATTTTTGTGGACAGCCGAACGGCGATGAATCAAATGGACCGGATTGCCAGCCACCAATTCCACGCCGGAGATAAAAAGACATGTCATTCACGAAGCTGCTTGTACCGACTTATACACAAATGCTCAAAGCGCTCGCCGGGTGGCTCGACAAGGCTCAGCCCCAGTTTCCCGATACTGATTCGGAAGCGTTGCTATCTGCGCGCCTCGCGCCCGACATGTTCCCCCTGTCCACCCAGATTCGCTTTGCCTGTGTACAAGCGCAGGAAGCGGTGTTCCGGCTGCAAGGAAAATCCTTCCCCGCGTCGCTCGGCGAACTTGTCGATGAAGGGCGCAATGCGGGAGAGCAGCCCGGTTCGTTCGCGGAAGCAAAGGCGCGGATCGAGGAGACCATCGCACTGCTGGAGGCCCTGAACCCGGACGCTCTCGATAAGGACCCGGGCGACCCTATTGCGCACGAACTTCCCAATGGCATGGTGTTTGATCTCACCGCGGAGCAATATGCTCGCGACTGGACGCTCGGCCAGTTCTATTTCCACATCATGACCGCCTATGCGATATTGCGGAGCGAGAGGGTCGAACTGGGCAAAGCCGATTATATTCCGCACATGTTTCCCTATATTCGGGCTGATACGATACCAAAGGGCTGATGATTGGGCTGCACGGCGTCACCATATAGTTGACAGTCCGGCGCATCCATCGCAAGCGGCGCGGCATGGCTATTATCGCAACCATCATGAACAGCACCACCGGTCAGCCGATCCAGAAAATGACCTTTGGCCGCATGCCCAAACCCTGGGCCTCTTTCAGCCTCGAGAGCGGTGAACTGGTCACCGCCGAGCGGATCGATGTCGGCACGCCCGCGCACGGCAAGTTCATCGCGCCGGTTTCGATCTGGGTTACGCCCAAGACACCCAAGACCTGATCGATGAGCGTTGCTTTCCGCAGAGAAGGTGATGACGAGCATCTCGAACCCAAGTTCGAGCATCCAATCCCTGTCGGCCCCAATCTGGTCACCGCCCGCGGCCTGCAGCTGATCAAGGACCGTGTAGCCGAATTGCAGGCAAAGGTCGCTGCGCTGACCGACGAGGTCGCGCTCAAGATCGCCCAGCGTGACCTTCGCTACTGGAACACCCGACAATCGACCGCGGAGCAACCGCCGGTACCGAGCGGCGCAAAGGTCGAATTCGGCACCACGGTTACTTTTCTGCTCAACGGCAATGAAAAAACGCTCTCGCTTGTCGGCGATGATGAAGCCGATCCGGCGAGCGCGCTGGTTTCATTCTCCGCTCCGATCAGCCGGGCGCTGATGGGACTGGAGCTCGGAGACCTCGGCGACTTTGCCGGACGCGAAGATGCGATTGAAATCCTGTCGATCGAGGTAATGCAGTAGCAATAAGCTATATATTTTGGTCAGAGCCATCCAAACTGGCACGGCGGCTCATCTAATTAAACTTTACACATAGACCTGCTTTTATTTTCTGTAACCTTAGCCCCAGAGCACTGAATTCTCAGGCCTTTTCTCCCGACAGCATAGCGCCGAGTGTGACCTTTCAAACGGGCGCCAGACAAGGTGCTGTTGCCTGATGCCGGCGAGCCTTGCCCTGTCGCCAACGAATTATCCATATTGTCAAAGAGCCTGTCCCGAACTGCTCGGCAGGATATGCGACCAGCCTGGATGTAGGAAAGGCCAAACTCTTCCCAGGACAACGGCACAGGACGAGAAACTTCGCGCAATCGGGAACCGCAGTTCGATAAATCAGGCCATCAGCGGCCGTCGGCTGACGTCACCCTTATTAACCCTGGCCTGTGACACCGGAATCCCAGACCGGCAATATCAGTGCATCCGGGTCTTCGACGCCGTTAGACATGCCCGCCGAATTGTCGGTGATGCCTAGCGCGGCACTGCGATGGCTGTGGCAATATCTTTCCTGCTTTCCCGCGCAATCCTGCTCAATCGCAGCCGGCGTAATCACTTTCCGAACAACGCACGGCCATGGCCTGAGCTTCTGCTATTTGCTCGCTGGTCATTTGCTTCGCAATATCCTTCCTGCTCGCGCCACTGTCTTGCTGCCCGAGAAGTTCCGCCATGGCAAACCAGGCATAGGCTTTGATCGAATTTGCTGTCACGCCTTTGCCTTCAGTATACATAATGGCCAGATTATTCTGGGCATCAGCATTGCCCTGACTAGACGCGAGCCGGTACCATTTGACCGCCTCTGCGGCATCTTTTTCAACCCCGGTTCCCGTGTCATACATGGTCCCAAGATTGAATTGGCCAACGGGATGGCCTTCCTCGGCAGCTAAGCGATACCATTTCACCGCCTCGCTGGCGTCGATTGTCACGCCCGTGCCATTGGAATATTTGCTGCCGAGATTCACTTGCGCCTTGGTATATCCGGCTTCGGCCGCGAGCCGATACCATTTTACAGCCTCGGTGTCGCTTTGCGCCATCCCCTCACCTTTTGCCGCCATCAGCCCGAGATTGAATTGCGCTCTGACATCGCCCTGTTCGGCAGCGAGCCCATACCATTTTACAGCCTCTTGGGCGTCTTTCGCCAGTCCTTTGCCCGTGGCATAGATAAAGCCGAGATTGAATTGCGCTTCGCTATTTCCCTGGGCTCCGGCCAGCAGATACCATTTCGCGGCTTCTGCATCGTTTTTCGGTATGCGGCGGCCCTTTTGGTACAGTTCGGCCAACCTCAACTGGGCGTCGATAAATCCTTGCTCCGCCGAAAGCCGGTACCATTTCACCGCTTCTGCCATATCGCGCGGCACCCCGTCACCGGCATCATAGGAATAGCCTACATAAAATTGGCTGGAAGCATTCCCCTGGTCCGCTTCCGTCTGCCACGTCGGATTGACCTGCGCGGGTGCCGCCGATGCCATGCCGAAGCCAACAATGGCCGCAACAAAAGACCGATAATGCATATTTTCCTCCTCGACCGCCCGTCACAGCTTTTGCTGGACCAGACGGAATCCTGCAACCGTCATATTATTTGCAGCGCAAAACCCTTGGTCACGGAGCAAACATTGCAGCTTATCGCTCGTTTTTTCCCGCAATGCAAAACCCTCAAACCGCAGCCAGCGCCTGATCGAAATCGGCGATCAGATCATCCGGGTCTTCGACACCGATTGAAATGCGCACCAGATTATCGGTGATACCAAGCGCGGCGCGGCGTTCGTCAGGGACCGAGATATGGGTCATCGCGGCGGGCAGACTAGCCAGCGTTTCGGTGCCGCCGAGGCTCACCGCCAGCTTGGCGATTTTCATTGCGTCGAGAAAGCGGAAGGCCTCCGCCTCGCCGCCCTTGATGAAGACCGAGAAGGTGGAACCGGCGCCGCTGCAATGGCGGGCGTAGATATCCTTCTGGCGCGCGTCCTCGATGAAGCCGAGATAACCGAGGCCGTCGACCTTGGGGTGGCCTCGCAGGAAAGCGCACACCTTCTCGGCATTTTCACCGGCACGGGTCATGCGGAGTTCCAGCGTCTCGAGGCTGCGCATCAGCATCCATGCCGTATTGGGATCGCAGATCGTGCCGATCGTGTTCCGGATCGCGCGGATCGGATCCATATGAGCCTTGCTGCCGAGCACGCCGCCGGCGACCAGATCGCTGTGTCCGCCGACATATTTTGTCAGACTGTAGATGACGATATCAGCGCCATGTTTCAGCGGTTGCTGCCAGAGCGGGCCGAGGAATGTATTGTCGATGGCGATAGGCGGCGCGCCATCTTTGCCAAACACCTGCTCGCGGGCATTGGCGACGCCTTCGATATCGACCAGAGCGTTGGTCGGGTTGGCCGGGCTTTCAAGATAGATGATCGCCACCTTGCCGCCGTTGGTAGCCGCCTGCGCCTTGGCCTGTTCAAGCATCACGGCTACTTCTGAGGGGGTGGCACCGGCCGGGAAGTCGAGGAAAGTGACCCCGAAACGTCCGAGGATCTTGTTGATCAGCGTTTCGGTCGCTGCATAGAGCGGGCCGCTGTGGACCACGACATCGCCCTGATTGACGTTGGCCAGCAGCACCGTGGTGATAGCGGACATGCCGCTGGAAAATACCAGCGCGTCCTCGGCTTCGTCCCAGATACTCAGCCGGTCTTCCAATATTTCCTGATTGGGGCCGTTGAAGCGCGAATAGACCAGACCGTCCGAACCGCCGGGACGTTTGCCGGTGATCCCTTCAAAAAAACGTTTGCCGGCAGCGGCATTTTCAAAAGCAAAGGTCGAGGTCAGGAAAATCGGCGGCTTGAGTGCGCCTTCGGAAAGCTCCGGATCATAGCCGTGGCCCATCATCAGGGTCGCCGGCTTCAGCTTGCGGCCGCCAATTCTTTCGATCGGGGCCTTGGGCATCCGGCGTGTAACCGGTACTGCCGCCGTCGGATCATTTTGCTTTGCCATATTCTACCTCTCCACAGCGATGAATTTGGATGAAGTCATGCCTCAAAAATTAACTGGTTACAATGGAAACCACCCACACGCAGCCGATTATGATCGGGACTCCGGCGAGATCGAGCAACAGTCCGGATTTCAGCATTTTCGGCAATTCGACATGGCCGGTCGACCAGGCAATTGCATTGGGTCCGGTGCCGGACGGCAACATGAAACCCCAGCTCGCCGCCATTGCCGCTGGCACCGCCAGCAGCACAGGATCGACACCGGTCGCGAGTATCAGGCTGGCGACCACCGGCATGATGCCGCTGGCGGTCGCAACGTTCGACGCGAATTCGGTGACCAATATTACCAACGCGACCAGCGCCACGGCAATGACCAGCACCGGAACCGATTTCAGCGGCTCGAGCGCGCCGCCCAACCACTCTGCCAGACCGGATTCAATAATACCGGCCGCTAGCGCCAGCCCGCCGCCGAACATCATGATCACACCCCACGGCGCGTGATTGGCTTCATCCCAGTTGAGCAGACGCCTGCCCGTACCATCGGGCAGAATGAACAATAGAAGCCCGCCGACAACCGCGATACTGCCATCGTGCAAGGCGTCTTCGGGGAATAATGTCTTGATCTGGGGAAGGAACAGCCAGCCCAGCACGACGAGCGCGACCACGGGAACGACGCGCTTTTCCGGTATGCTCCACGGCCCCGGCGAACCGATCGCCAGCTTGGCCTTGACCCCGTCGAAACTGCGACGACCGACCTTTTGCACGGCAATGAGGATGACCGCGAGAACGGGGATGCCGATGATCACAATCGGGATGCCGAACTTCAGCCAGCTGAGAAAATTGAGGTTCATGCCCAATGTCTTGTTGATCAGACCGGCGGCAATCGCATTGGTCGGGCTGCCGACCAGGGTGCCCAGCCCGCCGATTGATGCGGCAAAGGCGACACCCATGATCAGCGCCCCGGAAAAGCCGTCGGTTTCGCCGTCCTTGACGCCGCCGGCAACCAATACCGCCACCGCTATCGGGATCATGATCAGGGTCGAGGAGGTGTTGGAGATCAGCATGCTAAGCAGGGCCGTCGCGATCATGAAAGCGAATAATATGCCCCAGGCGCTTTTACCGGACAGGCCGATGATCGCCAGCGCCAGACGCTTGTGCAGGCCGACCCTTTCGATTGCCAGCGCCAGAAAGGCCCCGCCGAGGATGAGAAACAGAATCGGCGAATAATATTGGTTCGCGGTTTCATTGACGGACATCACGTCCATCGTCGGCAGCGCGAGAAACGGCAGCAACGCGGTCGCCGTCAACGGCACTGCCTGGGTCATCCACCATGTCGCCATCAACAGGGTCAGCGCGGCGACATGCCAGGCTTCGGGCACCATCGATTTCGGGGTCGGCGCGAGCAACATGGCGACAAACACGGCGAGCCCCGCCCATAGACCGATGCGTTGTGCGTTCATGCCCTCTCCCCGTTTTCTCGTCTGGCCAGCATGGACTGGCGCGAAAACCGATCGGCCGTTTTTAGCGGCCTGTTCGGTTCAGGTCCCAGCCTTCGCTGGGGTGACGGTGGAAATCAATATTATTCCGCAAGGCCGATCAGCGAAATCTGTCGCCCGTAGCCCGCTTCGTCGCGGTGGCAGGAGCGGCGGTAGCTGAAATAGCGGTCCTCGTTGACGTAGGTGTCGAGGCCGAGTTTATCAATTCCGGTAATGCCCGCCGCTTGCAGCCGCGCCGCGACATATTCCTCGATATCGAATTGGAAATGGTCCGGTTTTCCGGCGGCGAAGAACCGGTCGTTGGCCGCATCAGCGCCGACAAACCGAGCGCGGAAGGCGGCATCGACTTCATAACTGACCTGCGCAATGCACGGGCCGATGGCGCAGGCAATATTGCCACGATGCGAACCGAGCTTTTCCATCGCCGCGATCACATTGTCGGTCACGCCGCCAAGCGCGCCCTTCCAACCGGCATGGGCTGCGCCGATTATCTTGGCTTGCCGATCATGGAACAGCACCGGCACGCAGTCGGCGGTCAATATGCCGAGCAGGAGATTCGGCTGGTCGGTGACCATCGCGTCGGCGTGGGGGCGCTGGTCGAGCGGCATCGGGCCGGTCACCGTCACGACATCAGCGCTGTGCACCTGATGCACGGTGACCAATTCGCTGCCCGGGAAAACGCCTTCCGTCGCCAGACGCCGGTTTCCCATGATGGTGTCGCGATCATCATCGCTGCCCAGACCGATATTCAGTCCGGCATAAATGCCCTCCGAAACCCCTCCTGCCCGGCCGAGAAAGCCGTGTACGGCGCCGCCAAGCAGGGGAGATTTGGTAATATCAAGCAAGGCTTTTGTGGACCTGTTCGGCAACATCTTTCGACAGATCCGGCTGCGCGGCGATTTTCTCCAGCGCCAGCCGCATCAGTTCCGACCGTCCGCGTTCGTAGCGCCGCCAGCGACCGAGCTGCGGGATGAAGCGCGCTGCGGTTTGCGGATTCTGCTTGTCCAGCGCCATCACCATATCGGCGATCATCTGGTAGCCCTTGCCCGACGGATCATGGAACCGGACCGCATTGCCGGTGAACGCGCCATAGAGCGCACGCACGCGGTTGGGATTGGACAGAGTGAAATCGGGATGGCGCGACAGGCTTTCGACCCGTTTCAGCGTATCGCTGCGCATCGACATCACCTGCAGGCTGAACCATTTGTCGAGGACCAGCGCATTGTCTTTGAACTTCTTGTAGAAGTCATCAAAAGCAATCGTACGTTCTTCGGCCTCGAGATGCGACAATACCGCCAGCGCGCCCTGCATGGCGGTCATATTGTCCGCCTCGCGATATTGTTCGAACGCCAGCTCGGCGGCATCTTCGGTATAGGATGCAGCGAGATAGCCAAGCGTGACATTGCGCAATTTGCGCTTCGCCCGCGCTTCGGCATCGAGCGAGAATTCACCGGGCCAGCAGCTCTTGTACAATTTACGGAACTGTTTTTCGAACTGCACAGCAATCTTGCCGCGCAATTTTTCGCGTTCTTCGTGGATTGCCTGCGGATCGACTTCGGCCATCTGGTCGCCGAGAAAGGCTTCGCTGGGTAACAGAAGCAGTTCGGCGAGAAAGGCGGGATCGATAGTCTTGTCACCGAGAATTTTTGCCACGGCCCGCAAGATGATATCACGGTCAACCGGCGTGCCCAGTACCTTCGCGGTCAGATAGCCGGTCATCAGCCGTTGCACGGCCTCGAAGCGGGCGAACGGATCGTCGTCATGGGCTGACAGGAAGGCCAGTTCTTCGGCGGTCTGGTTGCTTTCCAATATGATCGGCGCGGAAAAACCGCGATTGATCGACAGGACCGGATGGTCCTTATAACCTTCAAGAACGAAGCTTTGCTCAGCCTTGTCGAGCAGCAGCAGCTGCTCGCCCTGATGCGCGCCGGTTTCCGGATCGAGCAGCGCCGTCCGCAGAGGGATCAGCAATTCCGATGCCTCCGGCTTTTCGCCTTTCTGGGCAATTTTCTGCTTGAGCTGGATCGTGACGGTACCGGTTTCCGGATCGTGGGACAGCGTCGCGGACACTCGCGGCGTGCCCGGCGTTTCATACCATTTGCGGAACTGCTTCAGATCGATTTCGCCGCCGTCTTCCATAGCGGTGACAAAATCCTCGCAGGTCGCTGCCTCGCCGTCATGCCGGTCGAAATAGAGATCGGTGCCCTTGCGGAAATTTTCCGGCCCCATCAGTGTGTTCATCATCCGGATGACTTCGGCACCCTTGTTATAGATGGTGGCAGTGTAGAAATTGGAGATTTCCTGATAGCTTTCCGGGCGGATCGGATGGGCCAGCGGACCTGCATCCTCGGGGAATTGTGCAGCCCGTAAAATACGTACATCCTCGATCCGCTTCAACGCTGCCGAACCCATGTCGGCGGAGAAGCTCTGGTCGCGGTAGACGGTGAAGCCTTCCTTCAGACTGAGCTGGAACCAGTCGCGGCAGGTAACGCGGTTGCCGGACCAGTTGTGGAAATATTCATGCGCGACCACGCCTTCGATGCCGTCGAAATCGGCGTCGGTGGCAACTTCCGGATCAGCGAGAATATAGCGCGAGTTGAAGATGTTCAGTCCCTTATTCTCCATCGCGCCCATGTTGAAATCGCTGACTGCCACAATGTTGAACAGGCCAAGGTCATATTCGCGGCCATAGGTTTCCTCGTCCCAGCGCATCGAATCCTTCAGCGCCTGCATGGCGTGGCCGGTGCGGTCGAGATCGCCGTCGCGGACCCAGATATTG
>TARA_R110000850_G_scaffold84244_8_pt1 | contig 36777 bp, 46 predicted proteins | sample TARA_R110000850 | Tara Oceans TARA_R110000850 (sample SAMEA4397586) | marine metagenome | biome: Polar Biome; feature: [SRF] surface water layer (ENVO:00010504); material: water (ENVO:00002006), including particulate matter (ENVO:01000060) such as... | depth 5 m
TACCAGCGGCAAGAGTAATAGTAGCATCATTTGCTGCCCCACCATCAGTCCATGGTACATTTATAACACCTTGACCAGTAGCATTTAGTTGAAGACCATATGTTCTTGATGCAGTTGATGAAATTGTATTTGCAGCGGTTGGATTATCAGTGTTAGAAAATAGTTCAATACCACCTCTTACTGTTGCAGTCGCTTCTGGTAGAGTGTAATCGTTAAAGTTAAGGTTAGCGTTTAAATAAGTTTCTAAATTAGCTACTGCGGCTGTTGCCCCAGCATTACCTACCCCACCTAATGTTAATAATCCAGTAGATGAATTCCAAGAAACTGAGTTGATATAATCAATGTTATTATCATTTGCATAATTTGGTATATTAAGTGCGTCACCAACTAATGTTGATGGACCAGTTGTACCAGTTGTAGTGAGTGTTGTAACATCAGACGCAGTTAAAAATTGGAATGAAACTGCGGTTATAACTCCACTTCCTACTGTCAATGTATCAATAATCTCATTATTGGCAAAATTTTTGGTAACAGTACCACCAATTACTGAATTAAATGGTAAATCCGAAACAAATCCTTTCTTAATATTTTTATCGTTAGTATCATGATAAATAATTGTGTCCCCACTGAATATTGCAGTTCCTTCTAAGTTGGTCGCTGCGGCAATAAAGTTATCTACACCCGTATAATCTAATTGAATATCATTCGCATTTGCAGTAATTCCAATTCCACCAATAACATTTAATGTTGGGTTAATCGTACTAGTTCCCGTTTGTGTCATACCAGCACCAGCGGTTACACTAGTTACCGTACCATCACCAGTACCATATGTTAAATCATCATTAAAAATACTTAAAGGTATGGTTGAAATAAGTGCTTTACTTGAAACACCAGCATCGTCAAATGCAATCCAATCACTAGTAAGCATTGTTGATATACCTAACTCAGATAAGTTTAATGAAATACTCGGAGTAGCTCCACCAGTTGAATCAATACCGTTTCCACCAGTTACATTAGTTAGATATCTACCATCTAAATCCTCTGTGACCGTACCACCTGATAACATGTTAAGTGTTAAAACTCCTGTTCCAGTGTTGAAACTTGCGCTTGTTACGTAATCATCAGTATTTGCTATTAAATCACCAGAAGTTAAATATGTATTTGAATCTAACGTACCATCACCTTTAACGAAGTCGGTAGAAGCACCACCAACGGTGATATGTGCATTAGCGGTTGTATCACCACTAACGTTAAGGTAGGATTCCATAGTAGAACCCGATTTTGAAATTAACCCTTTACGGGCTATAAATTGTTTTGACATTGTTTCACTCTTTTTTCACTTTCCAAAAGGTGTGTTATTCTAATATATTGTTTTTTTTTTAATTATAAACCTCTAATAAATATTTTTATTTGCCAAGTACCACTGACAACATCTGCAAGTAACCTCATATTACCACCAGATAAGTCAACATCAAATAATACTTGTTCAGTATCACCTAAATCGTTTGTTGAATTATCAGTGAATTCTACTGAACTTCCATCATGACAAGCCATTACAGTCCCAGACCTTACATTTGAACCATTTTTAACGACATAATCAAAGAATCCAGCGTCATATGATGTTTGGTCAAGAAGTGCAACCACTTCAGTTCCAGTTGTAACGGTAAGGTTTTGTTGATTATCAACCAACGCATTTTTAACGACTATTTCAGTAGTGGTTAATTCACCTGTAAGAGTTCCACCTGATAGAGGTAAGTAACCACTTAAATCTTGGTCACCAGTCCATCCTTGGTCATTATTAAATTGACCTAAATCTAATTCGTCAAATGCCTTACGACTTTCAACGCCATTATCCAAGTAAATAATTTCATCGGTAGCACCTACAATTGCAGCTGTCCCATCTGGCAAATTAGGGAAGTCAAGTGTAATTGCTGGGGTTTGACCACCAGTATCTGTTAATCCAGTACCAGTACTAAGACTTTCTAAATACCTACCATCAAGGTCTTCCGTTACAGTACCACCCGATAATAAACCGAGCGTTAAAACACCAGTTCCAGTATTAAATGATGCTGATGTTACGTAGTCATCTGTATTGGCGACACTAGATAAATCATTATCAAATAATGATAAGGGAATTGAACTAATTAACGCTTTCTTTGAAGTCCCAGCATCATCAAATGCAATCCAATCGTTGCTTGTCATTGTAGTCACAGTTAACTCTTGTAAAGCAATCTCAATGTCATTTGCGTTGGCGATTATTCCATATCCACCAATAACATTTAATGTTGGGTTAATCGTACTAGTACCAGTTTGCGTCATACCAGCACCAGCGGTAACTGAAGTTACCGTACCATCGTTAGTGGTCCAACCTTGGTCATTATTTATTTCTGAACCTAATTGTTGTCTCCAACTTGCTGCGGATACTCCGTCTGCAAAATAACCCCAACCAGTCGTTAAGGCTGTTGCGGATAAGTCTAAGACATTAACTTCTGCGGCTGTTGCCGTAACATCAGTTACATCTGTAAGTACGTGTGTGTGCGCTAATAACGAGTATCTACCATCTAAATCCTGTGTAACCGTCCCACCACTTAACATATTAAGTGTTAAAACACCGTCACCAGTATTAAATGAAGCCGATGTTACGTAATCATCAGTATTAACACCAACTAAATCAGCTGATGTAAGGTATGTATTTGAATCAAGAGTACCGTCACCCTTTACAAAGTCGTTTACGGTTCCACCGACAGTTACAAAAGCTGGAGAAGTAGTGTCACCACTAACATTCAAGAACTGTTGTACTGTTGAACCCGATTTGGATATAAATCCTTTTCGTAAAATATATTCGTTTGCCATTTTTATTAATTTTTACTTGTTTTACATACTCTATTTTATAAATATGTATTTTATTTGTTATAATGCTCTAATCATTACTTTTATTTCCCAGCCATCTGTGGCTGTTGTTGCCAGTAGTCTTAAATCACTACCACTAATATCTGTACTAAAGATAACATCGCTTGTGTCACCTATATCTGTTGTTGAGTTGTCGGTAAAAACTGTCGAACCACCCATGTGAGTTGTCATAACTGTCCCCGCCCTTATATTGGTACTTTCTGATACAACATAATCAAAAAATACTGCTTTATATTCTACTATCGAAACTGTTGCAATTGTTTCTGTTGTTCCAGAATCAACCGTTAAGTTTTCTTGATAGTCTAATTGAGATTTATTAACATTAAATGTGGTTCCTGTAACAGGACCTGTTAATGTTCCACCAGAAAGTGGAAGATAATCACCACTTAAATCACCAACGGATGTAAGATATGTGTTTGAATCTAAACTACCGTCACCTTTAACAAATTGAGATGTAGTACCACCATCTGTTACGAAAGTAGTTGCACTTATACTTCCACCAACCAATAAATTATCTGAACCTGGGTCAGTACCAGTTGTTTGGTCAGCAACGGCATCACCAATTGATACACCACCAGTTGACCATATAATCATTTTTTGGGCATTACCAATACGGTAACCCATATCTGTACCAGACGGTGTATTAAATATTGTTTGGTCAGTAGCACCAGCTAAGAAAGCATAATTTGTAATATCTGGACTTGATTGGTTAAACCAAATACCTGGAAATGGGTTTCCTAATGACCTATTAACACCAACTTTAGCCGATTTAGAAAAACCTAATTCTTCTACATTTATAAATTGACCAGACGATGTACTTAAAGTAGAACTTATATTTACATCCCCGTCCCAAGTGAAATTACTAGTACCACTAAATGCACCACCATTATTAAATTGAACGCTTGTATCTGGTGCGGTTGCACCAGTAATAAAACCACTATGAGTATGCCCTGTAAGAGAATACCTACCATCTAAGTTTTCGATAACCGTACTACCTGAAAATAAAGTTAATGTTAAATCACCAGTAGTAGTATTAAACGTTGCACCAGTTAAATAATCGTTACCAGCTCCAACACCAACTTCATCAGTGAAACTAGCTTGTACTAATCCACCATCTTGTTGGAAAAGTGTGATTGTTTTGGTTGTAGTACCCGTTACTGTCATTCCAGTTATGGAATCGTAATAAGCAGCATTCCAATTGGTTGAATTATCTGTGAAATCTGTTATATCAGCTATTACATGAGTATGTCCTGTGAGAGAATACCTACCATCTAAATTAACTGAAACTGTTGAACCACCTTGTAAGTTAGATTCAAATAAACCTGTTGTTGTATTGAATGTATGTCCTGTTAGGTAATCATCGGTACTAGTAAAACCACTTGTAACGGATTCAACCCATTCCTTTGTTACCGCACTATCACCAGTTGCTGCGTTTATTTGCGCAATGGATAAATAAGGGAAGAATGACGTACCATCTGACATCACCACAAAGCCATTTCGTCTTATAGCGGCACCGTTTGTTCCAACACCAACAATAAATCTTGGACCGAATGTATTAAATGAACTAGCACTAGCCGTAGCGGTTGTTGTGGTTAAATCTTCATTTGAAATACCCACAATTGTTGTACAAGTAGAACCACCACTAAGCCAAGCACCAAACATAGCAGAACTTTGACCAGCGTACATATCAATGTATCGACCTGAAGCTGTAGATTCGTATATAACGGCAGTTCCAAGACTAGCACCAGAAGTACCTATGGTTGATGAAAATACGTTAAACATACTGTTATATATGTTGTTGTAGAAATTAGTTGGTGTACCATCAAAGTTTTCAGAAACAATGATATTACTACCACTAAAACCGTTTGTTGTAGAACCTTCAATGTATCTACCTAACATTAAGGTTTCAACATATGGATTCATATTATTTAACCCAAATGTAACCGAACCAAATCCAGTAGAACCCATGGTAGTACTACCACTGACCGTACTAAGACTAAAATCAATCGCAGTTTCCCCTATATTACCATAATATACTGGGTCTCTATCAATAAGTCTCCAACCATCACCATTTCCTTCATCTAATCTTTCTAATCCACTGTTTTCAAAACTATCTAATATAACTGAATACGTACCACCAGATAATCTAGTGAATTCTAGCGTTTCACCACTAAGTGTTACACCAGTTGTATAATCATCTGTATTGAGAGTATGAGTGATAGCACTTATTGGAAAATTAACAACATCACCGCTAAGCCCTCTAGTTAATACATGTGTTGCACCACTATACTCGTCTGGTTCATCTGTTAGTATTAAACGCTCTGTTCTTGCAATACCTAAAACATCTACCCATATAGTTCTACCAGTAAAATCTGTTGAAGAACCACTTAAAATGGAAACCATGTTACTAATGGTTTCACCAGTCCATATATCAACTCCAACTTCTTCAATTGAAGTTACTGAGAAATCGTATGAAGACCCCGTATAACTACCGTATATTGTGTTACCATCTAATTCGTATGGGTCAACCCCAAGAAAACCATATCCTTGTTGTGTAGTACCTGATGTTATGTCGGTTATAACCTCTAACATTTCTGACCCAGAAACCATTCTAGGGTCACCAAATGTCACATTTGTAGTTGTTGAATTTCCTGAAAATGTAGAAGTGATTCCAGTCAAAGTAGTCGTTAAAACAATAGATGAATCTAAGACACCAGTTAACGCACTAAAAGCTACACCAAACTCTGTCGTACCAGAAAGTTGTGTATTAGTGAGTTCAAATTGTTTTATTTGTCTATTATCAGAATAATCTAGTTTTGTCACAAATGACATAAAATCGGTTTATATATAAATATTAATCTTTTCAGTTATATTTATATATAAACGTAATATATGCAAACTTTAAAAAAGAAAGACATAAAAACCTACAAACCAAAGGTTAAAACCCCGAAAGTTGAAGCTGGAAAAGTTGAACTTGAAGAGGTTGAAGAGTTGGATGAATTCGTTAATGGTGCTGGTGCCCCTATATCTGGGGACGAAAAGAATGTAAATAATAGTGAAATTAAGACTTCACCACAAGCTACTACTGATGATTTCGCTAGACAAGCCATCCAACCAAATAGATATTTATATAATATAAATTCAGTAGGTGGAAACAGGTCTGGAAACACGTCTGAGAATGAAAATAGAATTGCAAAAGAGAAAGCAATCGCTTTATTAGAGAATTTAGGTTCTGATTATAATAACAATTCAGTTATTGATACAGACGAATTACCTGATGGCGTAAGTAGAAAGATGTTAGATTTAGTGAAAAGTGTAAAAGCTAACGGACTTGACAAAGACCCAACTAAGATAGATATAATATTAAATTTTATTAACAGTAACTTAAAGCCAAATGCCTAATAATCAATTAAATGATAAGTACTTTAAAGTACCCGATAATGTATTCAACCAAATAAACCGAAAACTTTCAACTATCAACCCTGATACTGAACAAGCAAAGGGTTTGAAGAGGGCTAAAGATATTGTGGCAGATAGAAAAATCTCATATTCACAAATGAAAAGGTTGAAGAATTACTTCGATACTTATAAAGGTGATGGTAACGATGAAGAATTTAAACTAATTGGTGGTAAAGTAACTAGAATGTGGGTTGATAAAACCCTTGGTTCAAATAGAGATAGTATTTTACAATCTAAAAAAGCTAAAATGGATGGTGGGTTAGAGAACCAATTTCTTAAAACTCACGAAAAGGATAATGATAATACGAACCTTAGCAGAGCTAATGGTGGAATGATAGATATAGCAAAAAGTAGTAAATCTAAGAACATTATGGCAAACTCAGCTATTTATCAAGAAAACTATAAGAAAGAAATAGATTCTATAAAATATTTAATAGAATATATGGATAAAACTAAAAACAAGTAAAAATGGCATCTAACAAATTAGAAGAAGCAGCAATCGCTGCAAGACAACAATTATTAACTAATAACGCATTTAACAATGAAGCACCAGCTAATAATTATTCAGTTACTCATACAAATGCTAAGAGTGACGAAACAACACCTAATCACGGTAAAGGTACGGGAGTACCATTTGATAGTGCAAACGGTGGTTCACATCAAGATATATATGGGAACCCTAATTATGCTGGTTCAGGTAGAATAAAGAATACTTCCATCAATCAATATAATGGTGATAACAATTATGGACACCCAGACACATCTGGAAATGTCGGACAAGCTACAATAGAGTAAACAAAATAATTATTCATGAAACTTTACAATTTATATAAAGATGTTATATTTGAGGAAACGGGCGTTAAGTTAGAACTTAATGAAGGTGGAACGCCTTCATTATCTGATGTACAACAAGCGTTAACCAATAAACATGCTGTAAATTTAAGTTACAAGGATGGTGCAAAGAGATACGGACAAGTCATCTCAATTGGTAAAACAAGTAAAGGTAATGATGCGGTTAGAATTTATCAAATAAATGGACCAAATATAAGAACTAAGCAAGGTAAAGAACAACGTTACAAAGTTTTTATAATTAACCACATTACAAATTGGAGTGAAACTAGCATGAAACTTAATTTACCTCCAGATGAGTTATTTAAACCAACTCAAGATATTACATTGGGGTTACCTAATAGTAGTGGAGATGCTAATATCGCTAAATTAACTGATAAGAAAGGTACGATGACTAAAAATAGAACTGGATGGCAAAGTAATATAGATACTAAACAATCTAACGAACCATTAGCGAGAAATAGAGTAACCTATAACTCAACTAGTCAAGATTACGAAGATAATACACAAAAACAACAACCAAATTATCCAACTAATCAAGACCCTGAGTATACCAGTAATTACAATAAAAGGGGTAATGAAAAAGAACAACCCAATTATAAAGAATATCAATATACCGACTACCCTAAAGTAGGGGACGAGGTTGAAGATGAAGAAACAATAGATTAAAATGGACCAAAACGAAAGATTAATGGCAATGCTTGGTGGGGCTAAACAAGTAATGGATAAGGTAGGTAACGCCAATTATAAAGTAGACCATGCTAGGGTACAAGAAGGTATGTCTGGTGGAGATGTGCAACTATTAGATGCGGTACCAAATGGTGCGGTACCACAAGGAAACCCAACTAGACCAATGGGTAATTCATATAAAAATTTAGAGACTAGTAAAATGCCTCAAGCTATCAAAGATGCAATGATTTCAAACCCAATTCCTCAAATGGAAATGGCTAGTGGCGGTGGACCAACGTTTAACTTAAATGACGTTAAATCTCTAGTTAGACCACAAGGAGCGCAACAACAACAACCACAAGCAGTTCAACTAATTCAACCACAAGTGTCACACCAAATGAATGAAAACTCATTTGTTAATTCACAAGGTAAGATGTTAGTTACATTAACTGAAGCTGAGTTAGATAAAAAGATTAACGATGCGTTACTTCAGTTTATGGCAACAACTTTTACCAAGGAACTAAAAGAAAATACCATTAAGAGAACTATTACCACTTTGATTAAAGAAGGTAAAATTAAGGTCTCACCCAAAAAAACAACTAAATAATATAAAAATCCCACAAAAAGTGGGATTTTTTATTTACTTACACCATACTTTTCTTTATACTTGTATAAATTAAAATATAAATGAGTAAAAAAATAAAAATATTAGTTGTCCCAAGTGACAGAACAGGAGTATCCTTCTTCCGTTCAACCAAACCACACTTACACTTAGAAAAATTATACCCAGATGACTTTCATGTGGATATTGAATATGAACCAAATTTAGATGACGATGAATGGTTAAAACAATACGATTTAATTCATTACCATAGAACGTTAACTGATTACGATAAAATGGAAGCTTTAATAAATAAAATTAAAGGTTTAGGTATTGTGACGGTAATGGATTTAGACGATTATTGGTCACCTCCTTTGACTCACCCAGCATATCACATTATAAAAAGTAATGGTTTAGATGTGAAAATTCTAAATAATATTAGAGGTGCTGAAAATGTAACAACTACGACTGAAATTTTCGCTGACGAAATTAAAAAATATAACAAAAACGTCGAGATTTTCCCAAACGCCATTGACCCTACGGAAAAACAATTCACACCAAACCCAGAAAAATCTAATAGAATTAGAATCGGTTGGTTAGGAGGTAGTTCCCACTTAAACGATTTAAGTATCTTAAATGGTGTGTCATCAAAACTAAAAAGTGACGGACTATTAGATAAGATTCAATTCGTGGTTTGTGGATTTGACATTCGTGGTAAAGTTAATACGATTAACAAAGATACTGGTGAACAAACTACAAGAGATATTAAACCAGAAGAAAGTGTTTGGGTTGAGTATGAGAAAATATTCACAAACAACTACTCAATAATCTCACCTGAATATAAAGAACATTTAAAAAGATATACAACTCAAGAATTTGAAGGAATTGAAAATGAACCTTACCGTAGAGTATGGACTAAACCAATTAGTAGTTACGCAACTAACTATAATCTATTTGACATATCGTTAGCTCCATTGGGTGAAAACACATTTAATAAAGTTAAAAGTCAATTAAAGGTTATTGAAAGTGGATTCTTCAAGAAACCTATTATTGCACAAAATTTTGGTCCTTACACAATCGATGTTGAAAGTGCATACCAAAAAGGTGGTGAACTAGACACAACTAAAAATGGGTTTTTAGTTGATTCACGTAGAAATCATAAATCATGGTATCAATACCTAAAGAAGTTAATCCAAAATCCAGAATTGATTAAAACATTTGGAGATAACTTATATAATACTGTTTCTGATAAATATTCTATGAATACAGTTACAGAAAATCGTGCTAAATATTACAAAAAACTTGTATTTAACACTAAAAAGTAGTATAATTACATTATGAAAAATATATTTAAAAAAGTAAAAATTTATTTTACTAGGTTATTTGCAGCATTAAGAGGTAAAGAAACCGAAAAAGTAGTTGTAGAAAAAGTTTACGGACAAAAAAGGAGGGAGTTATCTGATTTTGAATTAGAGCGTATTAAAAAAATCATGGATATGACTGAATTTATTCTACCAGATGAAAATTCAATTCAAGAAGGTTTTATTAAAAACAGGGTAGAATATAATAAATACAAAGAATGGTATTGGAAACTAGTTGGATTTAAAACACCGCCAGAGGATTTAAAAAAATTAATTGACGCTGATTTAAAAATGGATAGAATTGAAATGGATAACCTTTATGTGGATTTATTAGATAAATCCACACCCAAATCATTATTAAAAGAAGATAATAAAATTAATATTAGTAATTCTTTTAATAACGCTTTAAAAAATGGTAAAGATATCACACCTGAGTTTGAAGACGAATTACTAAAGTCAATTGATAAAGCATCAACAAAACTTAAAAAGGGTAACACTTTACCTAAAGACCTTAATAAACTTCTAGAACAAAATAAAGAAAATTTAAAAAGAATAAAATGAGTTTAACAAAAGAAAAAATTGTTGCAAACGCAACAAAGTACTTTGAAACCGCTGAGAAGCATGGTTTCGCAACACCTGAATTACAAGCATTTTTAGGATTAGATTTTGTTGGCGCACCAGCATCAACAACATTAAAATTACATAACGCCTTTGAAGGTGGTTTAATTGACCACATCCTAAGAGTTATGAAACATGCTTACCTAATAAATAAGAACAATCTTATTGCAGATTTAAAATTATCTGAAACATCTTTATTTAAGATTGTCCTTTTACATTCAATTGGTAAAGCAAAACTTTACGTTGTAAACGATTCAGAATGGCATAGAAAAAATCAAGGGAAAATGTATAACTTCAATGAAGATTTAGTATCGGCTAGAGTTGGTGAGCGTTCAGCTTATTACGCTTTAACCAATGGCGTTGAATTAAATGAAGAAGAATATGCGGCTATCGTTAATTTCGATAAATTAGATGACGCACAAGCTGAGTGGTATAATACAACTGGTGGTGATTTACTTAAAATCGCTGTAAGATTAGCTATTATGGAAGAAAAACACATAGCAAATGAAGATTAACATAAAAAAATTAAAACCCGAAGCAATCATCCCTACTTACGCAATAAATGGGGATGGTGCTATGGATTTGACAGCAACTAGTAAAACTAAAGATGAAAAGGGTAACGTAGTTTACGGTACAGGTCTAGCAATGGAAATTCCAGTAGGTTACGTGGGGTTAATATTTCCACGAAGTAGTGTTAGTAAATTAACTTTAAACTTAGCAAATTCAGTTGGAGTTATTGATGCTGCGTATAGAGGTGAAATAATATGTAAATTTAAACCAACCTTAGCGTACATCCCAAGTAACGCAGTAATACCAGTTACGGGTGGTGAATACGAAGTGGGTGAAAGGGTTGCACAAATAATGATAATGCCAAGACCAGAAATAGAATTTAATGAAATTGAAGATTTATCACCAACTGAAAGAGGTTCAGGAGGTTTTGGAAGTACGGGGGTGTGAAATAATAGATATGAACACAATGACTAACGAAGAATTAGAACAAGATAAAAGTTATTTTTTACATAAACGTAATGAAGCATTAACTAAATTTAATGAATCAGTAACTAATTCAGATAGTTTAGAAAAAATAAATAATCGATTTAACGGTTTAATTAGAAAACATAAACAATGGTTGTTAATTAACGATGCATTGCTTGTCCATAAATTAATAAGGCAAAAATAATGATAACAATCGTATATTGTACAAGAGAGCATAATCAAAAACATATAGACCATTTAAAGAAAATGGCGGGTCATCCAAAGGTTCAAGTTATTGAACGAATTAACAATGGAGAATCCTTAACAGTTTCTTACAATGAATTGTTAAAACAAGCAAACCACGACATCGTGGTTTTTTGTCACGACGATATTGAGGTTCAAACAAAGCAATTTGCTAAGAAAATCCAAAAACATTTCGATAATACTGATTATGGTATTTTAGGTGTTGCTGGGACTAAAGTTTTAGACGAGAGCGGTAAATGGTGGACGGACCCAAGAAAAATGATTGGTCGTGTTTGGCACACTCATTTAGGTAAGAAACATATTTCCAAGTACAGTGATGACCAAGGAAATGATATTGAAGGGGTTGTAGTAGTTGATGGCGTATTCTTTTCAGTAATGAAGTCTAGACTTAAACATAATTTTGATGAAAGTGTAGAAGGGTTTCATTTCTACGACCTAGATTTCTGTTTTAGAAATCATTTAGAGGGGGTTGCAATTGGTGTTCACACTAACATTAGCATCAACCATATGTCTATTGGGGAAACCAATAAACAATGGGAAGAGAATAGAGTGTTATTCGCTGAAAAATATAAAGATGAATTACCATTTAAGATTGATAAAGTCTTCAAGGATAACCATAGGTTTAAAGTATTAATCGCTTGCCTTAATTTTAACGGTCTTACTGGCTCTGAATTATATAATTATGAGTTAGCTAAGGGATTAGTTGAAAGAGGTTGTGAGGTCACTATATGTTCTAGAATCGGTGGGGAAATGGCGTTAAAAGCTAAACAAGCTGGCATCAAACTCTCAAATATAGAAGAACCTTTAGGTTTTAAAAAGGGTGATGGTAGATGGCAAATTCAAAAATCAGACGGTACTTTAGAAAAATCAGAAGAGGGTAAATTATATAAAATGTCAGCTGCAAATTTTGACATCATGCATTTATCCCATACACCTGTAACAAACTTAATGTTACAGTTATACCCTGAAATTCCAGCAATAACTTCGATACATTCTGAAGTTATCTCACTAGAACACCCAGTTGTACATGATAACATCAAAAAATACATTGCGATTAGACCTGAGATAAAAGATTTTATCACTTCAGGTTATGATATCCCTGAAGAAAAAGTGAGTGTTATTTATAACCCAATTGATTCGAAGAGATTCCAACCGAATGATAAGTTCATTGATGAAAAGATAACCTTGTTCGTTGGAACTGTTGATTATTTAAGGAAAAATATGTTATCTGATTTGATTGAAAGAACCAAAGAAGAGGGAAGTAAACTATGGATTGTAGGAAAAGAAAATGGTGTAACTGTTGATAGTCTTATAAATGATGGTGACACTCACGTAACGTATCATGGAGTACAAAGAAAGGTTGAAGATTATATCAATCAATGTACAGAAACCGCTGGAATCCTATTAGGTAGGACTACAATTGAAGGTTGGTTATGTGGTAAAGCTGGTTGGATATATGACGTTGACGATAAAGGGATTGTATTAGGTAAGAAATTACACCCAGTTCCTACAGATATTGAGAAATATAAAAGAGAAAATGTTGTCGCACAAATAATAGAAGAATATAAAGAAATTATAAAATGATAGAAATAGAAATTAATAAATTATATCTTGTAACTGGTGGTGGTGGTTTTTTAGGACAACCTCTAGTTAGGGATATTCTAGATAAAGGTGGTAGGGTTAGAGTTATCGGCAGAGATGAAGGTACTTTAGTTTACTTAAAAGAGAAATTCCCTTCCGTTGAGATTCATACGGGAGATATAAACGACACATTCGAAGTTAAACAAGCAATGAAAGATGTAGATGGAGTGTTTCACTTAGCAGCGTCTAAACACGTTGGTCTAGCAGAAAAATTTGTTAGAGAAAACATAAAAACAAATGTGATGGGTTCGTTAAACATTTTCGAACAATCACTTAAACAACCACTCGATTTCGTTTTATCAATTTCAACCGACAAAGCCGCTCAAGTAGTTGGTGTTTATGGTGCAACTAAATTGTTAATGGAAAGATTATCTAAACAATATGAGGCGTTAAACCCTAATTGTCAATATAGAATAGTTAGATATGGTAATGTTTTATACTCAACTGGTTCAGTTTTATGTAAATGGAAAGCTTTAATTGAAAGTGGGAAGAGTGTTAAAGTTACAGAACCAGAAGCTACTAGGTTTTTCTGGACAGTAGAGCAAGCGTTAGATTTAATCTACCAATGTATGGAAGAAGCTGTAGATAGTTCACCATTCTGTCCCAATATGAAAGCAATGAGTATTGAGAATTTATTAACCGCTATGGTCACCAAATACTCTAACGGAGTTGAGATAGATATAAACGTAATTGGATTACAAGCGGGTGAAAACTTACATGAAAAAGTGTTGGATGAAGGTCCATACTCAAATGAAGTTGAACAATTTACCGTATCTGAAATTATAAAAATGATATAACATGAAATTATCCGTACTAATAGGAACCTGTGACACATACGAACCACTTTGGGAACCATTTCAAATTACCTTTGATAGGTATTGGAAATTTCCTACACAAAATTTATTCGTTGGTGAAACGAAAGTTATACCAAATTATACCGACACGAGATTCGATACCATTAATTTAGGTAAGAAGTCGTGGGGTAGTAGAATGAGAGACGGTGTTATTGCTTGTAAAGAGGAATACGTCTTTTTTATTTTAGAAGATTATTTCTTTAACTATTCATATGATGAAACTCAAATGAATACGTGGATTGAAGATATGAAAAAGTATGATATGAATAGGTTACAAGTGTGTGGACCGCCTGGTGAGCAAAGATATATGGATAAAGAAAATTGTCCATATAAAGTATTCACACCGAATAGTCGATACATAATCTCAGTTCAACCATCAATATGGAAAAAGTCATATTTATTGGAAGTACTTAAAGAAGAGTATTCACCATGGGACTTTGAATTAAAGGGTAGTTCGTTATTATTGGGGACTGACCATAAGACCTACGCTGACGCTTCAATAGGGTTAACTTATTTTAATGCTGTGCGTATAGGTTTCAAGAAATCGGTTGGGTGGGAAGCATTTAGAGATAGTGAAGGTTTAAAAGATTTTTAAATGAGCGTTTTAAAGACATATTTTGATAAAACATATTGTATAAATTTAGAGCGAAGACCTGATAGATGGTCTAAGGTCATAGTTGAATTTAAAAAGGTGGGTTTTTTTGATGATGTGACTAAGTATAAAGCTATTGACGGAAAGGAATTAGACACTTCTAAATTCAAACACAACCCAAATTTATTATTAGGTGAATTAGGTGTCATGGAAACCCATATTAACATTATCCGTGAAGCAAAAGAAAGTGAATTTTCAAGTATTTTAATAGTTGAAGACGATGTTCAATTTACCAACGAAATTAATGATTTAAAAGGTTATATGGATTCAGTCCCAGATAATTGGGATATGATTTATTTTGGTGGGAATCATATTTACGGTAAACCACCAATCAAAGTTAATGATAAAATTATAAGATTAAATAAAACGGTGGCATTACAATGCGTTGCGATTAGAAACACGGTTTACGATAAAATACTTAATTTAACTAGATTAAGAAATAAACAAATAGATGGTTACTATGCTGATTTACACCCAGTGATAAATGCGTATGGGTTTACCCCTAACATGGCAGTACAGACCATAGATTACAGCGACATTCAAAATAAGGTCGTTAACTATACAAACTTTTTTAAATAATATGAATACAATTGAAAAAATTATAAACACAACCGTAAACGGTGATGGGGATTCAGATAGACATCTTACCACTTTATTAGGCATTGCTCTAGGTAGCAAAGCTAAGACAATTATTGAATTGGGTGTTAGAGGCGGTGGTACAACATTACCATTACTAGAAGCGGCTAGAATTAATGACGGTATGTTATTTTCAGTTGATATTGAAGATACTGATTTCGAACCTAATAAAGAACAAATGGAACATTGGTCGTTTCATAAAGGAGATTCTATAGGTTATTTAAGACAAATACCATCAAAGGTTAACATCGATTTAATTTATATCGATGATTGGCATTCATATGAACACGTTAAGGAACAATTGGAAATTATTGATTCATTAGTTTCACCTTCAACGATTATAGTTTTACACGATTTAATGTATGGTGGAACTTGTCCGTTCTATCACTCTGACTTAACTGAATCAGCTGGCGACCAATGGGCTAAAGGAGGTCCATACAGAGCCGTAGCTGAACTTAACCCACAATTCTGGGAATTCTCTACGTTGCCTTGGAATAATGGTTTAACAATCCTTAGAAAGAAATACTCTAGCAAATTCAAACAAAGGTAAAAAATGAAACAAGATAAAATATTAGTTTTAATACCAACAAAAGACCGTTTAGAAGATTTTATCTTGTTTGCGGATTCTTGGGTTAATACGACAGAGGGTAAAAGTGACGTGTGGGTTGGAATAGATGAAGGTGACACCACATATGATAGTGTGAAGGATAAATATCCGTTTAAATATGTTAACATAAAACCAAAACCGTTTTTAGAGATTCTTAATGAGATGGCTATTGAAGGTGCTAAGGAATATAATTACGTTGCATTCTTAGAAGACGATTGCAACTTTGTGACTGAGAAATGGGAATCTAGATTTATTGATAAATTAAAAGAACTTGGCGATTACGGAATTGTCTGGGGAAATGATTTATTAAATAAAGAATATATCGTAGGTTTACCATTCATGGACTCTAAGATAATTGAAGTTTTAGGTTACATGTGTCCACCTGAAATAAAATATTTATGGGCTGACCACTTTTGGAAATACATAGGTAATAAAATGAACTCATTATTTTATTTTGATGACATCATCGTAGAACATAGACATTATTCAACTGGTAAAAGAGAAAAGGACGCACTAAGTGTCGTTGTTGATAGTAAAGGTCAAGAAGATTTCCATGGATATAAAGCCTATATCGCAAATAGTGCTGCGAGAGATATTACCAATTTACAAAATGCTAAAAGTTAATTTATTTGATAAAGAATTTATACACACTAAGAACATGCTTGGTTATATTACATGTTCTGATACGTTAAAACCAAAAAAGATTGAATGGTTGGATGGTTTAATGGAGTATGATGGGATAACCGTATTCACGGAAAGGTTCATCAACACTACAATAGTTGATAGCGTTAAAAGTAAAATAAAAGTCGCTTGGATTTTAGAACCTAGAGCTTTTAGACCTGAAAGTTATTTAAATATAATAAGATTAGAACATAAGTTTGATTACATTCTAACTTATGACGCTGAACTTTTAAAAAGAAGTGATAAATATTTAAAATACGTTGTGGGTCAAAGTAGAATAACATCACCTAAAATATATAAGAAGAGTAAATTCCTTAGTATGATTGCTTCAAACAAAAGAACAACTGAAGGTCATAATTTTAGACATACTATCGCTAAATCTTTAGCTAGTAAACATAACATTGAAATGTGGGGTAGCGGTTACAAACGCTTTAACGATAAACTTGACCCACTAAGTGAGTATCACTTTAGTATTTCTGTTATGAATAGTAAAATAGATAATTTTTTTACTGAAATCTTAATTGATAACTTTATGGTTGGTACTGTCCCAATTTTCTGGGGTTGCCCAAATATTGGTGAATATTTTGATGAAAGAGGAATTATCACTTTCAACACACTTAATGAGTTAGACGTTATTTTAGATAATTTAACTATAAAAGATTATACCGATAAACTTGACTTTATTCAAAAAAATATTATTTTAGGTGAAGACTACGTATCAACAGATGATATGATAGCTGATGCATTACAAAAAATAATAATATGAATATACTAGTACTAGGGTCTGCTGGACAAATAGGTGCTCCATTGGTTCAACACCTTTGCACACAAAAACACACTGTCATTGAATTTGACATTTATAGTGAATCAAACGAAGATTTAAGGGTAAAAAATAGATTGGATGAAATGTTACCATTGGTGGATTTTGTTTTCTTTTTAGCTTTTGATGTTGGTGGGTCAGTTTACCTATCCAAATATCAACATACCTATGATTTTATCGATAATAACGTCAAATTAATGACTCACACATTCGATAGTCTTAAAAAACATGGGACGAAATTCTTATTCGCTTCAAGTCAAATGTCCAATATGAGTTATTCACCATATGGAATCCTAAAAAGATTAGGTGAAACATATACTGAAATATTAAATGGTGTAGTTGTTAAGTTCTGGAATGTATATGGTTATGAACACGACCTTACAAAATCTCACGTTATCACCGATTTTATTCTTATGGCTAAAAACGAAGGTATTATCAACATGAGAACCGATGGTACAGAAGAAAGGCAATTCCTATACGCTAATGATTGTTGTGAATGTCTGACAATATTAATGGATAAGTACGATGAAATTGATAGAGAAAAAGAATTACATATTACAAATTTTAAGTGGAATAAAATTCTAGACATTGCTGAAATTATCAGACTTCAATTCGGTAATACAATCGTTCGCCCATCTAAAAAAATTGATGACGTTCAATTAGATAAGAGAAATGAGCCAGATGATTATATTCTTAATTTCTGGAAACCAAAAACTTCATTAAGAGAAGGTATAACACAAATAATACATAAATACAATAATTAATGAAAAAAATATTAATATTAGGTGGTGGTGGCTTTATTGGCGGTCATCTAGGTAAAAAATTAAAAGAAGAAGGACATTGGGTTAGAATCGTGGATATTAAAGCTCACGAATATTTTGACCACAATGTTATATGTGATGACTTCGTATTAGGTGATTTAAGAGACCCAAGTTTAGTTTCTATAGTAACGTACTCACCAACTCAAAAATCAATTGACGACACTGTTAATTCATTCGATGAGGTGTATCAATTAGCAGCTGATATGGGAGGTGCTGGATATATATTTACTGGTAATCACGATGCGGATGTTGTACATAACTCAGCATTGATAAACTTAAATGTTGTTTATGAAGCTACGAAGAAAAATGTAAAAAAATTGTTTTACTCTTCTTCAGCATGTATGTACCCAGAGTTTAATCAAACCGACCCAGATAATCCAAATTGTGAAGAATCTTCAGCTTACCCAGCTCAACCAGATTCAGAGTATGGTTGGGAAAAATTATTTAGTGAAAGATTATATTTTTCATTTAATAGAAATTATAAATTAGATATTAGAGTAGCTAGGTTCCATAATATTTTTGGACCAAAGGGTACTTGGGATGGTGGAAAAGAAAAAGCACCAGCCGCAATGTGTAGAAAAGTAGCTGAAACTAAAGATGGTGGAGAAATAGAAGTTTGGGGTAACGGTAAACAAACTCGTTCATTCTTATATATAGATGAATGTTTAGAAGCGGTGCAAAGGTTTATGGATAGTGATTTTATGGGACCAGTTAATATTGGGTCCGAAGAAATGATTTCAATCAACGGTCTAGCGCAAATGGCAATTAACTTATCAGGTAAAAATATTAAAATAAATAACATCGAAGGTAAAGAATTTGTTAGTAAGTACGGTTTCCCATGTCCAATTGGTGTTAAGGGTAGAAATTCAAATAATGATTTATATTTTGAAAATATAGGTTGGAAAGTAAACGCACCGTTAATAGATGGTATGTTGAATACGTTAAAATGGATTACTAACGAAGTAGAAAAGAAATAATTATGAAAAATTGGATTAATAGAAAATTAGGGTTAATATCCTTAGCCCTATCTAGGGTTGAGAAGGACGCTTTTGCTCAAAAACCTGATGCCGTATCAAGTGGTGGTGAATTAGAACAAGGGTATAACCAAGGTATGTTAGCTAATTCCTTATTAAAGGGTGAAATTACGATGCCTGTTAAAGAGTTAAGATGGAGATTATACAAAGTTTTAAATCAATCTAAATCTAAAACCGCTAAGATTACGGGTTATGACGCTGATGGACTACCAATAGTAGAAACTTATGATATAGAGAAATATAAGTTAGATAAGATAATTAAAGATGATGCCGACCCCTATCCCGTTGTCATGGTGGTTAAGAATATGGATATGGGTAAGCCGACAGCCGAAGAATTTGGTAATGAAAAAATGAGGGTTTTAGAAAATGAAGAAATTGGTAATTATGAAGATGGTAAAGATAAATTTGATTTAATTGGAACTGAAAAGTGGGAAGCGAGAACTTTGGGTGAAATATCATTTGACGATATGGTAGCTTCAATGAAATCTAAAAAAACGTTATATGTTGAAAGAGATTTTAGACCTAAGTTTGAAATTGAGGAATACACTAAAAAACTATTGATTAGAAAGATAAATGAAAATGAGATATTATTAGAATTTTATCTATCAGAATATCCAGATGAGTATAATAGAAAAACTAGATTATTAATTTCTGACATTAAATCGGCAATTAAGAACCCAAGACATTCAGATTTAATAGAATTCAAGAAAATTGGTTTCATAACCGAGAAGGTTATTGGTGCGCCAGATGGTTTAGAATTCGAATTTGAAATCAAGAAATTCGATAAAATTGTCAAATTTAACGGTCATTATATAATTAAATTTATTGCGGAGACTACTATTAACGGAGATAACATATTCACCAAGTACAAGTTAGATGAACTTGAAGAACGTTATAAAAATAAAGAAGCTAAATAATAGACTTTATATTTAGTTTTTATTTTTTGTTATTATATTTAGTGTGAACTTATCAAATAGGTTCACATTTTTTTATGGCAAAAAGACAAGTAAGTACCGATACAGTTAAAGCTAAGGTTTATGAAGTAAATAAAATATTACCTAAAAAATTAGTTTTAAAATGTAAAAACGTAAAACAAAAAGAATACGTTAAATTAATAAAGGAACGAGAAATAATAATTTGTGCTGGTCCAGCTGGTGTGGGAAAATCCTATATAGCAATAGCAGCAGCAATTCAACTACTTCAAGACACTACAACGTCCTTTAGAAAAATACTAATCATTACACCAGCTGTTGAAGCTGAAGAGAACCTTGGTTTCTTACCAGGTAATTTAAAAGAAAAGTTAGCACCATACTTAGCGTCATCGATTGATATTGTTGATAAATTAGTTTCCAAAGAAAAAAGAATTAAATTAGAAGAGTCTGAAGAACTTATCGGTGAAGCATTAGGTTTCATTAGGGGTAAATCTATTGATAATTCAATTTTAATTGTAGAAGAGGCTCAGAATATGTCACCATCTCAAATGAAAACACTTTTAACTAGAATTGGTTATGGGTCTAAATTCATAATCTCTGGTGATATGGACCAATCCGATAGATATGATTCTATTGAGAAAACTGGTTTATATGATGCGATGAATAGACATAACAATATCCCAGAAATAGGGTTCTTTGAATTTGATGAGAATGATATCGTTAGAAACCCACTAATAACAAAGATTGTGAATAATTACAAAAAAATTGACAAAGATTAAACATTATGTTTACTTTGAATAATTTTTCATTAAAATAGTAATATGAAAATAGGAATAACATTAAATGAAGTGATAAGAGACTTTATAGGGCAATTTAAATATGTTTATGGTAAATACTATAAAATGGATTTAGATGATGTTGATGTGGATGAATGGGATTTAATTAAATTCTTTCCATTTCCCAACGAAACAAAACTTAACGAGTTTTTATACAGTGATGCGCCAATGGAAATTTTTGCACACGCAGACCAATTGCACAATAACATTGGTACGATTTTAAATAACTTTATTTCAGAGATAAATGATGAAGAAGAACATGAGGTAGTAATGATTAGTAGGGACGCACACAAGAGTAGACCTTCAACATTATTCTTTCTATCTAAATTAGGTTTCACTGGAAATAACATTAGATTCGTTACGGATACTGCAAAAAAATGGGATGATATTGACATATTAGTTACTGCAAACCCATTAGCTTTAGAAGCTAAACCAGAGGGTAAAATATCAGTTAAGATAAACGCCTCTTATAACAAAAATACTGAAGCTGATTATTCATTGGATAGTATTCTAGATTTTGTTACTAACGAGGTAACATTTAATGAAATAGTAAAATGATAGAATTATTTGGTGAAGTGTACTACATTGATTTTGCGGAATTAGACAAGATTTTATTGTTGGATAAAGATGCGAAAGGTAGTGTAAAAAAAGATGGTGTTAGTAAAATAATAACCAAAGATATTGTTGAAGTAAAAAACGAACATGGGATACTACTATCCACAGAAACAACAACAAGAGAACATATCAAACACAAAGAAATTGATGGTGTTAGATTTGAAATTATAAGAAACTTTATTTCCGACATAGGGGATGAAAGTTTTGAAGAAGACCCAAAATTGGGTGAACATGGTTTGGATAAAACCAGTATTAGATTTAAGTTAGCTTTTAACACATTATTAGCTTACGACATATTAAAAAAATTAGAATAAAATGGAAGATAACCACAAAAAAATTTTAGAATTAATAGAAAGCATCGATAATAAAGATTTCGATTTCTATTTTTACACATTAGACACTAAAGGTAACCCAACAGCAGCAATTGCTAACATTTATGAGCACGTTAAAGTGTTAAATGATTTAGGTTACAGAGCTTCAATATTACACGACAAAAATGATTACCAAGGTGTTGGTGATTGGTTAGGTGAAACCTACGCTGCATTACCACATTGCTCAATCGAAAGCCAAGATTTAAATCTTAAGGCAATTGATTATTTAATAGTTCCTGAGATTTTCTCTAATGTAATGGAAAGTGTTAAACAAATGCCTTGTAAGAAAATTGTGTTATCACAATCTTACACTTATATTTTAGAATTGTTAAAGATTAATGAAAGGTGGGATATTAACTATGGTTTCTGGGATGTTATTACAACAACTGATAAGCAAGCTAGTTACATTAAAGAATTATTCCCAAGGATTAAGACTCACGTAATTAACCCAGCTATCCCTGAGTATTTCAAATCTAGTACTAAAATTAAAAAACCAGTTATTTCTATTTTAACTAGGGACCAAAAAGAGGCACTAAGCATTGTCAAATCATTCTACCTTCGTTACCCAATGTATAAGTGGGTTACGTTTAGAGAATTAAGAGGTTTACCAAGAAAAACATTTGCTGAAACGTTAGGTGAATCTTGTTTAGCTGTTTGGGTTGACGAAATTTCAAGTTTTGGGACATTCCCATTAGAGGCAATCCAATGTGACACGCCAGTTATTGGAAAGATTCCTGAAATGATTCCTGAATGGATGCAAGATGAATCAGATGATAAACAAGTTATCAAATTAAAAAATAACGGTATTTGGACGAATAGTACTTTAGCTATCCCTGATTTAATAGCTGACTATATGAAAGCATGGTTAGATGATTCTCTTACCGACACATTCTTAGACGCTGTAAAGGATTCAAAAGACACTTATACGAAAGAAAATGAAGATAAAGCAATTGAAGGAATATATTCTAAATTCGTATCTGATAGAAAAGTTGAATTTGAAACAATTTTAAAAATAGAATCTGAAAAAACAAAATAATATGAAAGAGAAAAACGAAATTAGTGTAATTTTACCAGTATTTAATGCTGATGAAATATTTTTAGCAAGGGCTATACAAAGTGTGACTTCACAAAAAGTGTTGCCAGATAATTTAACCATTGTGGTTAGAGATAAATCTGATGACCAAAAATTAGTTAAGAAATTAACTAAAGATATTGCAATTAATTGTGAAATCATCACAAATAAAGGGAATTCTAATTTCCAAGCTCAATTTAATCTTGGCGTAAAGGAATGTAAAACTGAATGGTTTATATTTTTAGAACAAGATGACGAACTATCTAATATTTGGATTGACAATGTAATTAAATACAGAGTCGATAACCCTGATGTAACTATCTTCTTACCAATTATAGTAGAAGTGACACCTGAAGATAATTTCATGGGCTTCACAAATGAACCTGTTTGGGCTTCACAATTTTGTGACGAAATGGGTATTTTAGATAACGCAGTGTTGTTAAGATTCCAAAACTTTAGTATTGATGGTATGGCTGTTTTAAAAGAGGCATACGATGATTACGGTGGATTAAAAGAAAGTATTAAATTAAGTTTCATATATGAATTCTTGTTACGAATGACGCATAACTCTTGTAGAGTTATGGTAATCCCTAAAAATGGTTATAAACACGTCAACGAGAGAGAAGACGCTCTTTTCTCAAACTATAAAAAAGAATTATCAGAAGATGAATACAGATGGTGGTTAACTTTAGCAAAGAGAGAATGTTACCATATAGTAGATAGAGAAGTTCTTTATGAAAAAAAAGATTAAATATTAATGACAATTAAAAGAGGACGTAAAAGGAAGAATGGTTTATATTTTGGTGAGGAACAAGAAAAAGCTGTTGTGGAATTTTTAAACGAGAAAGACCCAGCAATACGTAATAAAATATATAATGAACATCTAAGAGAGGCATTTAACATAATGATTGAATCCATTATTAGACGTTATAAATTATATAGAAAGAGTTACACGTTTGAAAACCTTCATAGTGATACATTATCATACTTAATTCTTAAGGCTGATAAATTTGACACAACGAAGGGTAAACGTGCATATTCTTATTACGGGACAATATGTAAACATTACATCTTAGGATTAATGATTAAAGATACTAAAATGCTTAACCAAACGTTAGATTTTGATTCTTCAATTACTAAAATTCATGAGAAGGATGAGTTTGTATATCATTTATCTGATACCGATTATGGCTTATCAGATTTGATTAATACAATATCTGAGGAAATACAAAAAGAACTTGACGGTGAGGGACTTGGTAATAAAAAGAAAATGACTGAGAATGAACGAAGAGTCGGTGAGGCGTTGTTAGATATACTTAACAATTGGGAAATGTTATTTTCATCATTAGGTGGTGCTAAATTTAACAAAAATGTTATACTAGCTACCATTAGGGAAAACACGAATCTAATAACTAAAGACATTAGAATTGCAATGCGTAGGTATAAAATGATTTATGAATTAGTTAAAAGTGATAAGATTGAAGAGGGTTTTTTGTAATTAAAACCCTTTTTCTAGCTATTTATAATTAAAACGATACGTTATGCCTAGAACTACAAGACAAAAAATAGAAGTTAACAACACTGATTCACTTCAAAGTGTTTTACAAGAAGTATACAATAATGTTTGTACGCAAATAAAAGATGCTCAAAAAATAGTAAATGAAGTTGGTGCCGCTCAAAACATAGAGGACACTGACGATTTGGTTAAAATTGCCAAAGCTAAAACAGATGCGTTAAAACTTAAAGATTCCGCTATCAAAACTAAACTTGACATTGGAAAACTACAAAGTGATATACTTAAACATAGCGGTGACGTTGCAGCTGCAATAACCAATAACCCAGAAATAGTTGGAAAAGACGCTTTCGCAAATATAAGGGAGTTAATCAAAGCTGAAAAAAAGCAAGAACTTAATTAAATTATAATGGATATCACCCAAGAAAAATCTGATGTTTTCGGTCAAATTGCCGCATTACGGGTTTCTACTGAAGGATTCCCTATAACCTCCATTTCTAATTCCATACCTTCAATAACACAAGCTACGAATAGTTTAAATTTCTTAACTGATTTAGTTAAGGCTTTAACGGGTTTTGAAGCGTTGAAAGAATCTTTGGTTGACATATTAACCCATAACTTAGACGAAATAGAATTAGACATTAAGCAAGCACTTAAGAAGTCATTAAAATCTATGGTTAGTTGTAGTGTAAACCCATCTATACCTGATTTCTTTATCAACGATGGTATCACATTAGAATTAGATAAGATTGATTACTTAGACATGTTTAAAATAGACCCAACAACTAGCGAAGGTGCATTACTATATAACGATGTAAACCAAGGTTTAAATAGTACTGATTTCAACACGTATTTATATAATGTTATTCAAGGTGGTGGAGCTACGAGTCCATGGGGATTACAAACTACCAATCACGACATTTTAGAGATTAAATTTGATGAGCAAGGTTCCAACGGTGAACCTAATAATTCATTAAGTATTAAACCAAGTTCTTATTATGCAAATAATAAGAAATTACCAGATTTAAATAATGATTACATTGATAGTATTCAATTATTTAATTCAGCTAAATTAATCAACAATATTATAGAATCAATATTTGGTGTGGTTAGCGTACAAACGGATAAGGATTCAGAACAAATTAAAAACGAAATTAGAATTGAAGATATAGTTAATAGAATTATAAATACTGATGACGAAATCATTATAGATGATAGTTATTATACGTTCAGTAATGAACAATTATCTTCGATTGATTATAGAGCTGAGCTTAGACGAAATGGTATGAGAGTAGTAACCACATGCGGTAATGCTCCATCAACTTTATCTTTCGACACATTAAGTTCTTTGAATGCTCAATTGGACGTGTTAGAAGCACAACCAACAACTCCACAACTAATGGAAGAGATTTCAATCGTTGTTAGAGAAGGTTTAGATAACCTAGCTGATGAGTCAGCTGAAGGCGTTGGGAATCAAGATAGATTAACAATTAAACTTTCTTTTATAGAAGAAATGTTAAAACAATTAATGACTGCGATTGTTAATGTAATACTATCCCCTAAATTGGCTGTGATATTAGCGGTAAACCATGCTATTATTTACGGTGAGGCGTTTACCGACACTGAAGATTTTATGAAGAAAAATAGCGTCTTATTAACATCTGTATTAAATACCATAAGGGATGCGGTAGTAGTGATTCTAATGGCAGTGGTCCTTAAAGAAATTAAAAAATTAGTAACTGATAATATTCAGAAAACACAAATAGAAAAAACGAAATATAAAAAGGCACAAGTAGCTAGTCTAGTTGGTGTCCCAACTGATATACTTAGACAGTTATCGGGGTTAGTATAAAAACAAAGATATGCCACAAATAAGTTCAATGAGTAATGTCATTAAGACATTGAAAGCAGCGTTTGCAGTACCTAGAACACCAGTTCAAAGTCTACCACCTCAATTAGTTATGGTAGGGGCTAGATTAAAACCAGGATTAAGTGCTAGAAATATTGCGTCAAACGTTATAGCTAGACAGTCAGAAGCGGGTGCGCCAGTAGGTGACATTTTCTCCGAGAATAGTAATATTATGGAATCTATGGTTGCCATAATGGTTGAAGAAGTTGTGAGCGCATTACAGTTGGATGCTAAGATAGAAATTGTGGTTCCACCAGGAGTTCAAGTAACCACAACAGGGTTAGGGAACATGGGTGGACCCGTAATAAGTCAAGGGGCAACCACTAATATGGCTGTCGGTGAAGGTGTAATTAGATAATATATGAATTACGAATTAATGTCAAATACAGATATAGCAGCCTTGCATATTAAAATGAAAGAAGAGTTTGAAGCTATTAAAATAACCGTCAAACAATTAACAGATAAGATGGATAAAATGGACATTGAATACCTTAGAGGTAAAGTTGTGTTAGATAAAAGATTACAAAGATAATGAGTAAGTTTGCATTCGGTGGTACTAGTATATATAACCAAGGCTCTAGAGGACGTTTAGAGACCACTATCTTCTATTATGGTAAGGTTACATCAAATATTGATGAATTAGGCGCAAATCGCATTAAAGTGCGTATAATTGGCGTAGATGACGCTTTATCAGGGTCACAATTAGGCTTTGCATTCCCTATGCTCCAAAAATTCATACATATCGTACCTAAAGTGGGTGAAACTGTATTGGTATTCATACCAGATGTTAAGAATCCATTTATCGATAGATTGTATTTAGGTCCAATTATTTCACAACCACAAAACTTATATCAAGAAAACGATTTATTTTCTGCAAGGTCGGCATTATCTAGTGGTATTAAGGAAGCGAAACCATCCCCTAATACTATTCCAGAAAACAAAGGTGTATATCCACAATTAGACACTATAGCAATCCAAGGTAGAAACAATTCTGATATACTTTTAAAAGAAAAGGAACTCGTATTTAGAGCGGGTCAATTCGACTCAAAAGTTGTAAGAGGTGAAATACCTAAATTTAACAAAGTTAACCCATCATATATTCAAATTAAACATGATGTGACGTTACGTGAAGAAACTGAAAATAAAGAATCAAAACTTGGTGGAGTAATCAATGTTGTTAGTAATAAGATTAATTTATTAACACATGAAAATGGTAGTCCTAGGTTTAAATTAAACGACCAAGACACTATGATTACAGATTTAGAAATGCAAAAAATAATTAATAATGCACACCCTTTGGTGTTCGGTGATAATTTAATTAAATTTCTGAAGGTTTTCATCGACGCATTTATAAATCATGTACACGCATACCCAGGATTGAAACCACAAGACACCTCTGGTTCTAAAGATATAGATTCATTATTAGAATATGACTTAGATTCTATGTTATCTAAAAATATAAAGATTAATTAAAATTTCTAACTATTTATAATAAAAGAAACAATGGTACTAAGAACATACTTCGATAGAAATAACACGCTGGTTTACAATGATAATACCAATACAGGTAAAAACCCTGTAGCCGAATTATTTTACGGTGGTGTGTGGACAACTGAAAATCCACTATTCACAAGATATATCTTTCAATTTGATACTTCAAGAATCGAAGCGTTTAGAGATAAGGGTATGTATCCTGATTTATCTAAATTAACCCATACACTTAGAATGACCAATACTGGGACATTCGATGACTCTTTATTGAGTAAAGAAACTGGTGATGGTAAAGATAGAACATCATCTTTTAACTTAAACTTATTTGCGGTTAACCAACCTTGGGATGAGGGTGTAGGATATGATTTTGCTGGTCAAAAATATTTCTCTTCATCTGATGCGTCAGTATATAGTAATACCGCATCAAATTGGATTGAAGCTGAAACTGGAACTGTTTGGGATAATGGTAGTGGTGTATTCACTGGGTGGACTGGTCAAACCTTAGTAACACAACACTTCGAAGATGGTAATGAAAATCTTGAAATGGATGTTACCGATGTTGTAAATGCTTATTTAACAGGTGCCACTAACAATGGTTTAGGTATCGCATTCGATGAGGCTCGTGAAAATGATGTCTTAGATAATTTAAAATATGTTGGGTTCTTTACTCGACATACACAAACTTTCTATGAACCTTATGTGGAAAGTAGATATTCAGAAACAATCAACGATGATAGAGGTAAATTCTATTTAGATAAAAACAATAAACTTTATTTATATGTTAATGTTGGTGGAATACCTACGGATGTTGATGTTATGTCAGGTATGAGCGTATCAATATTAGACAATTCAGGTGATGTGTTTTCAGCTATTACTAGTTCAGGAATTACACATGTATCACAAGGAGTATATTCTATTGATTTATTAGTGCCAACAACTGACGTTGGTTGTGTATTATATGAAGACGTTTGGTCGGGAGTTGTAATCAATGGTGTTACAAGACCTGATATTGAAATGGAATTTGAATTGAAAGACGCTAATGAATATTATGGTGTTGGTTCTGACACTTCAATCCCATTAGATTTCACATTTAATGTATCTGGAGTTAAAGATAAGGAAAAAATCAACAGAGGTGATGTTAGAAAAATTAGAATTTCTGCTAGAGTTCCTTATACAGTTAACGAACAAGAAGTTTTAGATGCCTTAGAATATAGAATTTATATTAAAGAAGGTAACGCTGAATATACCGTGATTGATTATGCACCAGTTGAGATTGCATTCAACCATAATTATTTCTTATTGGATACTGCAAGCCTTGTACCACAAAGGTATTACCTTGATATTAAAGCAAAATCAAGCTACGAAGTATCAACACTTAAAAACATAATTACTTTTGATATTGCGAACCAAGTTGACGAAAGAATTGGTTAACTTGGGTCTATGTAGACCCTATCAACCCCCAATTCTTTTACAGCCATAAATCTATGGTTCATATCTGTTAGTGTATATTCTTTACTATCCACCCAATGTTCTAATATTTTTCTGAACCCTTGGTAGTATTCTGGTTCCCAATAATACCCATTATCTTCTATTTCCTCTTTATCAAAATATGATAAGTAATCACTACCGTAATACTTATCTAAATCAGATATATTTCTAATCTTAGATAAAGTCAACGCTTCAACCCCAAAAGACTCTGAATCGTAACTTAATGAATCAACAGCATCGAATAACGACACATGCGCTTTACTATCTTTCACATTAACTAAATCATACATTAAATCAAAATTATCAGATTCACCTAAATAATCACACATCTCTTCTAATGTGTATGCACCACCCAATGAGCTTTCATTAACTGGGAATGATTCTAGAGCACCACCATTTTTAATGTATTTAACATATCTCTGAACTTGGTCATCATAGAATTGATTTTCTTCGGTATGCTCTATTTCATTAACGTAAACGATTAAATCACCACCGTCACGACTTAATTCGTATAAAATACCACCACATCGCTCATATTTATGATATTTATCCACTGTAACTTTAACTATATCGTATTCATCACCATCATCCTGCGTATAATAATCAACACTATCATTCATTAAACCTTCCCTTAATAACTTTTTAATTGTATTTGACATACAATAAATAGTTTTTTTTATGTAAAACTTGACTTTTTTTTAATTTTTCGTATATTTATTTATATAACGTGATTAAACTAGCGTGTTGGTCTTGAGTCGTATTTCGACTTTAGAGTTATCCAAAAGGTAACGAAAATATCTGCACATTAATTTTAAATTAAAAATAATTATGAAAAATAAAACTACGGGCAAAATGCCTACAGCTAATCTTGCTATTAATAAAAGTAGGATTAAAAAGTATGGGAAGAGTAAGACTATTCCTTCATACTATTTGGAAAAAGGACAAGAATTCCAAATCGAACTATTTAACCCGACTCAGGGTAAAATACTAACAACAATCAAATTAAATAACAAACCAATTTCAGGTGGCTTAGTAATAAGACCAGGTGAGAGGGTGTTCCTTGATAGATTTTTAGACACAAATAAGAAATTCTTATTTGACACTTATAACGTAGACAATACTAAAAGTGCTAAAAAAGCTATCGAACCTAATGGTGATGTGGAAATCGCTTTCTTTAAGGAAGTTGAACCTACCCAAACAACCTTCTTTTCTAATGGTTGTGGAAACGCTACTTTGGATTGGATGGGTGACATAAATACCACCACTGGCGGTGATTATACAACCAACAATGACACAGTATTTATCACAACTAACTCAACACCAACCATTAATTTTGGTGGTAATACAGATTTAAACTTTGTACAATCAAATATCTCTCAAGATACATTTGGGGCAACTTCAGACGCTTTTTTAAGTCTTGATGGCGATGTGACCATTAAAGGTGATTTACATGTTAATGGAACTTTCACATCTCCAGGTGTTTGTAGTCAAGAAATGGATAATAGTTTTTTAAGAGCCACATCTAAAAACCTTAAAGGTAAGAGAAGTAGAATTAGTGAAAACACTCCTATTTTAACTACACCAACTACAATTGAAACTGGTAGAGTTGAGAAGGGTTCAAATTCTAAACAAGATTTACGTGAAGCTTCGGGTGACTTCGAAATGATGTCATTCCATATCATTAAGTACAAGTTATCACCTAAATCACAAAAACAATTAACTTCGGTTGATTATTACACTAAGCATTGCACAAATTGTGGTGGTAGATGTAAAACAAAGTTTTGCGCATTTTGCGGTAAACAACAATAAATAATTAGTTTAATCACGTTTTACTAATAATATTGTTTATTATTTACCTATATCAAAAAAAAATAGTATAATTGGCAAATATTAACAAAAATCTTAAAATATTACAAAAATGAAAAAAATTACAAATTTAATTATCGTAGATGCAAGCTCAAGTATGAGTAGCAAAACACAAGAAGTGCAAGGTGGGCTTAAAGACTTACTTAAGGATGTTAGAAAAGACATGAAAGAAACAAAGGGTGACGCTAAAATTAGAACTGTCGTAACACAGTTTTCAAGTGGTGGAAGCTTTAAAGTATTGCTAGACACTTCAAAAAGAAAGAAAATCACTTATGAAAGTGCTGACAATTACAGACCAAGTGGTATGACTGCTCTATATGATGCAATCGGACTAGGTTTTGGTCTTGTAGGTAAAAAACAAGACGGTGTGTTCGTAAGCATACTTACTGATGGTGGTGAAAATGATTCTAATGAGTTTACTCAAGAGGATGTTCAAAAGCTTCTTAAGAAAGCTAAGAAAAAAGAATGGGGATTAACCTTTATGGGAACAACTGAAGGTGCTATTCAAAGTGCAGTGAACTTAGGTATTAGTCGTAGCAATACGTTCCAATACGCTGATAGTGGAGCTGGTACGAAGTTAGCAAGCGTTTCAAGAAACGTGTCAAAATCATTGTATTTTGCTAGTGTGATTGATAACGCTCCGCAAACTGAAAACTTAGTTGATTCAGATTCGACTACGGATAGTGATTCTTAATATTAAGAATTAAATATAATAAAAAAGGGGAAAATTTGTTTTTCCCCTTTTTTTTATGTATATTTGTAAAATGGAATATAGAAAATCAAATCGTAATGAGGTTGAAAAAGGTACTTACGGTAATTCACAATGCGCTATCGATTTAGCTCAAATATTGACTGATTTAAATGATAAAGGGATAACTAGGAAAGTAGGAACATTACTTCAAGGTTTCAACTTTGGTATGGTTGATTTATCACACACCCAAAGAATGACAGAAACTTTTTATAAAATGTGGCTTGCAAGATATCAATCAGCAATTTATAATAAAAAATTCCCTAAAGACGTTGAATCTAGAGTTTTGAATTTGATAACAGCTTCGTATCGAAAATCAAAAATTATATTAGATGCGAAAAATAAAGGTAGGGTGAAAAGAGGAACTTCATATGAAGTAATAAGTGGGGTTTCACCAAAATATAAAAGGTAATGACATTTAAAAAAACTATAATGGGTGTAGACCCATATAAAGAAGACGCTCCCGTACAATCTCATGAATATACGGTTGATAGTGGTATGTGTTTAGATTGTGAGTGGGATGGTCTCTTAAAAGACGCTGAAATCGAGTATGAGTGGGATGAATTTAAGGGTAACGACATACCTTACCCAACATGTCCAGAATGTGGCGGTGGAATAGATAATTACTACCGTTCTAAAGAATTAATAGAAAATGATTATGGCATCAGAAAAGAAAAAAAGGAAAGCAAGTAAAAAATTACATTGGGGTCGAGGGAAGTATTTTATGAAATGGGTTGGAAAGGGAATTAAAGGTTTAACTTATTTTACATCTTCGCAAAGACAGGCAAATAAAAAATTCGATATTAATGAAGATTGATGAAATGTCATTAACTGAGGTTAAACTTGAGCTTAAACGGGCTAGATTTTGGATAGAAGACAATCCAATACGCAAGTCTTTGAGTTTAATTAGTCGAATGGAGAAAAGAAAATTGGAAATAATCAATAAAGACTTAAATGAAAAATAGAGAAATTAGAAAAGGTGTTTTAGAAATGTTAGATGCATTATGTGATAGAAGTGGGTTTGATGATTGGTGGTATAATCTTGATGACGAGATTGAAAAAGAGATTGAAGATGAATTATATGAAATAATGAAAAAAAGATTTAATAAAAATTTGGAAAGTTAAAATATTATTCTTATATTTGTACTTTAATAATAACAAAAACAATTATATTATGGCAAAAGTAACTAGAAAAGAGCGTGTGTTGGAGGCAATGAGAACCCATGCGTCAAAATCAATTAGTCCTTGGTATGCAATCAATCAATTAGGTAATACTAGATTGGCAGCCACAATCTTCAACTTGAAAAAAGATGGTCATGTTATCACTTCGGTAACAGAAGAAGGAAAAAACAAATTCGGTGATAAGATAACGTTCTCACGTTACACATTAATTCAAGAAGCTACATAATGGGTAAATTAAGAGACGTAGTTAAAGGTTATTTTGAGGGTCAAGAGCAAATATTTGAAGCTTTTGACACTTCAGGGTGGGAAGAAATCAATTCTCACATAGGTGAGCCTTGGCATCGATATGAAAGTGGTGATTTTACTTATCTAGATTCGCAAGATGAAGTATATTCATTTGAAACTGCTACCCAAGTAGGTGAGGTTGTAGACGGTCTTGTTTTATTCTATGTTCAAGAGAATGGTGAAAAGTATTACAGCCTTTTTGAGAAGGATAAAGAAATGACTGAAGCGGAAGCTGAAGAAAAATTAGAATATTAATGAAAAAAGTTCCATTTATTATATTCTTAGATATTGACGGTGTATTCAATTGTCAACTTTTCTACAAAGAAAGGCATGCACGATATTTAAAGGATGGATTTACAAGGAAAAATGAAACCATGGCTGAATATCACCAAAGTGAATTTTGTCGAGAAAGGATTTCATGGTTTAACGATTTAGTTAAAGACATCGATGCTACAGTAGTTGTAAGTAGCACATGGAGAAGTGATGGTGTAGAAAAACTACAAGAAATATTCGATAGTGTAGGTGGAACCTTTAAAGTTCATGACGTAACACCACATGGAGGAAAAGGTACTGTTAGAGGTTGTGAAATAAAAATGTGGATACATGATAATATCACTAAGGAAGAATACGGTATAAATTACTATGACTTTTATAAGTATGCAATAATTGATGATGACAGTGATATGTTATACAATCAACGACATAATCTATTCTTAACGGATAATTATTCGGGTTTAACACCTAATACTTGCTATAAAATAAAACGATTTGCAACTCACGAAACATTTTAAACATGAAAAGAAATTTAATACTTAGAGGGTATCAAGAACCCGCAGTTGACCACATTATGAAAACACCTATATGTGTTTTGGCAATAGCACCTAATGGTGGTAAAACAGAAATATCAATTGAAGTTATTAGTCTATATCTACGTAAACACCCTACCACTAAAGTTTTAATTTTAACCCATTCAACCAACGTGTTGAAAGATAATTATTATGATAGGTTGGAAGATTTGAATTTGGACTTTACATACTCAAAAGATTTTGACCCAAATACTAGCGTGCATATATCATTACCGAATAGTGAGAAAAAAATTACAGGTCAATATGATTTTGTGATAGTTGATGAAGCGCATGAAAATTATTTTGCGGCAAGAGAACAAAGACTTATAAGGAATATAAATCCAAGTAAACAACTATTGTTAACTGGTACACCATCCATTTTCATTAGAAAGGGTGAATATGACATATTTTTTATTGCAGCAAATCAAATACCAGAAATATATTCAGCTAAATTAAACTTAGAATTGGTTGCGTCAAATTATAAATGGTTAGGAAATTACAATCTTGACCATGAAGTTAAAGCAAGTTTCATGTTTAATGTTGATGACACACGAAAAACACTTGAAGCTGTAATGGAAAAACTTCTACAAAGACTTCAAACTAAATTCACACCAGTACAATTCAATCACCCATCATGGGTAAGTAAATTCAAAAAATGGGCATTTACTTATGACCAAATTGGTAAAACTATGATAGCGTGTAAAAACATTGCGCAAGCTAATATGGTTTATGACATTTTAAAAAATGAACATAATATAAACGTAGGATTATCTCATTCAGAAAACGATAAAGATAGTGGTGTAATTTCTGAATTCAAGGATGGAGTGTTTAATGTCTTGGTTGTTGTTAATAGAGGTCGCTTAGGGTTTAGTGATGTTAATTTAATGAACCTTATTGATATGACAGGAACACACAATCCAGACATCATATTTCAAATGTTCTGTAGAGTTCTTAGAGGTACGCCTGATACACAAAAATATTATATGAAGGTTACACCTAAAGAACTACATAATATGTCATTAACACACCTATCTGTATGTGCTGGGTTGATGTTAACTGATATGAAATTCTTAAAAATATACAACGGTAGAAATTTTAACGATATTCAAATCCCAATTATAAGAGGAAATAGACCAACATCAACTGGAAGTTCAACAGGTGGTTCATCAGGTGGTTCTAGACCTAATCCAGTTACTAGAAATATACTACCAGAATTTACACATGATGTAATTGATACCATGAAAAGTGTACTTCATGACGCTGAAAATGTTGCAAGTATTTATAAAATGACCACTATGGGTAATGTTAAATATACATTAGGTCATTCTAAAAAGAGACCAACATTAACCAAAGAAGATATATTTGAAAGTTGTAGAGGTAACTTATTATTAGTTGATTAATAATGAAAGAGTATAGTCCATATAAATCATTAACTGAGTGGTGTAAAAACGCTAAGGGTGCATATGACGCAGCTAAAAGGTTAGGTCTTTATGATGAAATTTGTGAAACATTTGGTTGGGTACCACTTAATGTTAAAAAAAAACCTAAAGGGTTTTGGAATGTTAAGGAAAATATAATTAAATCAACAAAACCTTATGAAAGTTTTGGAAAATGGAGTGCAGAAAATCAGAGTCCTTATAGTTCCGCTATAAAAAATGGTTGGTTAGATGAATGTACTAAAGATTTAATTAGAACCAATAAACCTAAAGGCTATTGGACTAAAGAATTATGTTTTGAAGATACTAAAACTTTTAAAACATTAAATGAATGGGGTAAATTGGGTAAAGCGTCACATTCTGCTGCCAGAGAAAATGGTTGGTATGATGAAATAAAAAAAACTTTATTCCCGAAAAGTAAAAGTCGTTTAAAAAATGCGACATTTAAACAATGTTCAACAGATGCTAAAAAATATAATTGTGTTAGTAATTGGGAAATGAAATCAGGTCCAATGTATCGAATAGCAAAAAAAAATGGTTGGTTAGATGAGTGTAAAACTCATTTTAAACAAAAAAATAAACCCCATTGGGATATTAAGGAAAATATTATAAACTCAATTATAAATTCCAATGAATTATATATATCACATTGGCAGAAGAAAAATTCTGGCGCATATAAAGCTGTCCTAAGAAATGGTTGGTTAGATGAGTGTAAAACTCATTTTAAACAAAAAAA